>Ga0209913_1000934_pt1 | contig 19744 bp, 14 predicted proteins | sample PersoiDNA2013203_FD_185805 | JGI IMG/M metagenome (GOLD analysis project Ga0209913, IMG submission 185805) | Permafrost soil microbial communities from the Arctic, to analyse light accelerated degradation of dissolved organic matter (DOM) -... | ecosystem: Environmental > Terrestrial > Soil >... | reverse complement strand
TAGCGGGGGCGTTGGCAGCAGCGCATCGGTGGCGGCCTGCGCGCTGCCGGGCTGGAGCAGCAGATCGACCCAGGCGGCCAGACCCGCGGGCAGCGCCGAAACGGGTCCCGGCCCCCAGCCAGGCTCAGGCCGGGGCGGCGGTGGCGGCCGGCCCCCGCCAGGGCCCCACCCCGGGCCCTGGCCGGAGTGCGGTGGCGGCGGGCGCCAGCCCGGGCCGGGCGGCTCAGGCCAGGACCGCTGGCCAGGCTGAGGCTGAGGCTGAGGCTGTGGCTGTAGCTGAGGCGGTTGCGGTTGCGGTTGCGGTTGCGGTTGCGGTTGCGGTTGCGGTTGCGGTTGCGGTTGCGGTTGCGGTTGCGGTTGCGGTTGGCCGCCAGCATGCGGTAGGGGCCGGTCGCCTTGCAACAAAAGCTCATGTTCGTCCACCAACTGCCACATGGCCTCGGGGGCATGGTCCAGCCAGCGCAGGCTGGGGTCTTGTGCCGCATGGCGCTCCACCACGCCGATGAAGCGGTCCAGCTCCTGCTCCTCACGGGCGCGCAGGTAGTCATTGAAGCCGTTGCGCAGGCTGATCGCCATCACCATGCCCAGGCCCAATGTCGAGGCCAGCACGGCGGCCAACAACAGCAACGCGAGTTGTTGGGCCAGGCCTAGACGCATGGCAGATACCGACGAAGGCGCCAAGTCTGGCGACGGGCGGAGTGGATCATGGCGCAGTGTAGCCGTCGCTCAGAGTGCCCAGAAAGGCCACCAGGTCATTGATCTCGGCCTGGGTCAGCACGGGGCCCTGGGCGGCACGCCGGTTGAAAGGCGGGCGCTGGGTTTCCAGATTGGCCTGGTAGGCGGCGGGCAGGTCATTGGGCACGCCGCTGGGGCCGTACCAATGCTGCGGGTTGCTGACGCGGGTGGAGTAGAAGGCCACCACATCGTGCAGGTCGCTGAAGAAGCCGTTGTGCATGTATCGCTGGCGCAGCGCCACGTTGCGCAGCGAGGGCATGCGGAACTTGCCGCAGAACCGGGCGATGTCCACGCCAGGTGGCGGCGTGGGGGCGGTGCGCTTGGGCCCGCACAGGCCCAGGTCGAAAAAGGCGGGATTTGCATTGGCCGGGATGGCCGGGTTGCGCGGCACGCCGGTGGCCATGTAGCTGAAATCGGTGAACGGGGAATCGGCCGGGTTGCCACTGGCCGGGTTGGCCTGATGGCAGCCCGCGCAATTGGCCCGTTGACGGTCCTGGAACAAGGCCAGGCCACGCTGCTCCGCGGGGGTGAAACTCGCCTGCGAGCGCACCACTGCGTCGTACTTGGAGGTAAAGGGCTGCAGTTGCTGAGATTGCTCGAAAGCCTGCAGCGCCAGCCCGATATCAGCCAAGGCCTGGGCCGGTGTGCTGAACACCGAGTTGCCGAACTGCCTCAGAAACGCCGGCCCATAGGCCGCCTGGGCCACAGCCTGCACCACCGCCGTGCCACTGGGGTTGTTCATCTCAGAGGCCTCCAGAAAAGGCAATACAGCCTGCTGGGCCAGGGTGTCGACCCGGCCGTCCCAGAACAGGCCGCCCCGGGCGATCACGCCATTGCCCGCCGCATTCGGCACAAAAGAAAATGCAGGGGTGTGGGCGTTGTAGGCATTCGACAGCGCATTGCGCAGCCCGATGGCGCTGGGCAGGCTGCCCACGGCCACGCCAAATTGCCCCCCGTGGTTGTCAGAAAAGCCCCTGCCCGGCGTGTGACACGAAGCACACGCCGTGCCCTTGGGCACCGACAGGTTGGGGTCGTTGAAAATCTGCTGCCCGAGTTGGGCCAGCGGGCTGAGTGGCACGGTGACCGTGGTCACCACGGCCGCCTTGGCGTCCAAGGCCGCCAAGTCCACGGCGGTGCTGGTAGCCGACACCGTGTTGCCGGGGTCCGCACCACCACAAGCAGTCAACAGGGTGACCCACCCGAGCAGGCCAAAAGACCGACAGATCACAGACACAGGACGCATGGCTGACTCCTTGAAGGATTTGTATCAGCAATGTATCGATCGAATCTGGATGAATTGTGGAGCCCTCTCAGGGGAATCCCGCAGGCTGGCGGGCTGGATCCCATCCGGGTTCGATGCACGAACCCAGGTGCTCAAAACGATCGTCCGACCCGTCCTCAGGGCCGCAGACCGCCCAGCCCGGCGGCCCCGAGCAAGGGCCCGTAGCGCAGGCCGATGTAGGCGTGTTCCCGCATCAGCATCTCCACCCGGGCCGACTCGCCGCGCAGCAGGGCGTCGAACACCAACTGGTGCTGCAACTGGGCCACTCGCAGCTTCTGGTATTCACGCTCGAGCGCCTGCTTGTCGATCTGGATCGAGCCTGCCGAGGCAAATGGCAGGTGGTTGTTGCGGGTGATGGCGTCACCGATCACCTGGCTGCCCGCCGCCCCCACGATGGCGTTGTGAAAGCTGTCATTGAGCGCACTCCAGGCGGCCACGCTCTCCAGTTGCAGGGCGCCGGGGGCCAACACGCGCTCGCCCTCGTCCAGGCAGGCCTGCAGGCGCTCGCGCAGGGCGACATCGAGCCCGCGCTCGGCCAGGCGGCGTGCGGCCAGGCCTTCGAGCACGCCACGCACCTCCAGGGCACACAGCACATCGGCCTCTGAAAAATCACGCACCACCAGGCCGCGCTTGCCGGTTTTCTCGAGCAGGCCCTCTTGCTCCAGCGTGCGGAAAGCCAGCCGGATGGGGGTGCGCGACACCCCCAGCGCCTCGGCCACAGCCTCTTCGGCCAGGCGGGCGCCGGGCGGAAAGTGCCCATCCATGATGAGCTGGCGCAGGCTGGCCACCACGCTGAGCGAATCGGCAGCCGCTGGCTTTATTGGATCCATTTTCAAGATTTCTTTTGTATTCTTAGCCATTATTTTCTAGAATTGGATCCAATAAATCCAACCCACCTGAGAAAGAGACAAGCGATGTTCCCTCAAGATACCTGGTATGTGGCCTGCACGCCCGACGAAATCAACGACAAGCCCCTGGGCCGCATGATCTGCGGACACCGCATGGTGTTTTACCGCGGCCCCGAGCAGCAAGCGGTGGCGCTGGAAGATTTCTGCCCGCACCGGGGCGCCCCGCTGTCACTGGGCAAGGTGTGCGAGGGCAAGCTGGTGTGCGGCTACCACGGCCTGGAGATGGGCTGCGACGGCAAGACCGTGGCCATGCCCGGCCAGCGTGTGCACGCCTTCCCGGGGGTGCGCCCCTTCCCGGTGGTGGAGCGCTACGGCTTCATCTGGGTCTGGCCCGGCGACGCCGCCAAGGCCGACCCGGCCCTGATCCCGCACCTGGAGTGGGCCGTCAGCCCTGAGTGGGCGTATGGCGGCGGCCTGTACCACATTGGCTGCGACTACCGCCTGATGATCGACAACCTGATGGACCTGACGCACGAAACCTATGTGCACAGCACCAGCATCGGCCAGAAGGAGATCGACGAAACCCCCTGCCGCACGCGGGTGGAAGGCGAAGAGGTGATCACCAGCCGCTTCATGGAAGGCATCCAGCCGCCGCCGTTCTGGCAGATGGCGCTGCGCATGAACGGCCTGCCCGACGACCAGCCGGTGGACCGCTGGCAGATCTGCCACTTCACACCGCCCAGCCACGTGCTGATCGAGGTGGGTGTGGCCCTGGCCGGCCACGGCGGCTACGACGCGCCGGACGCGGTCAAGGCCTCCAGCATCGTGGTGGACTTCATCACGCCCGAGACCGAAACCTCGATCTGGTACTTCTGGGGCATGGCGCGCCACTTCAAGCCGCAGGACGCTGAACTCACCGCACAGATCCGCCAAGGCCAGGGCGGCATCTTTGCCGAAGACCAGGAGATGCTGGAGCGCCAGCAGCAGAACCTGCTGCAATGGCCCGACCGCAAGCTGCTGATGCTCAACATCGATGCCGGCGGCGTGCAGGCGCGCAAGATCCTGGACCGCATCATGGCCGCCGAGCAGGCCGGTGCCAGCGCATGAGCGAGCCGCTGCTGACCCTGCGCGTGGCGCGCAAACACGCCGCCACCGAGCGCATCTGCACCCTGGAGCTGGAGGCCCTGCCGGGCCAGACGCTGCCCCCCTTCAGCCCCGGTGCCCACCTGGAGCTGCAACTGGGCGATGGGCTGGTGCGCCAATACTCGCTGGTGAATGCGCCAGCCGAAAACCAGCTGTACCGCCTCGGGGTGCTGCTGGACCCGCAATCACGCGGTGGATCACGCGCTGTGCATGAGTCAGTGCAAGCGGGGCAGACCCTGCAGGTGCGCGGCCCGCGCAACCACTTTGCGCTGGCCCCGGCGGCGCGCCACCACCTGCTGCTGGCCGGGGGCATCGGCATCACGCCACTGCTGAGCATGGCCCAGCACCTGGCCAACCCGGCACAGCAGGACAGCGGCGCCAGCTTCAGCCTGCACTACGCCGCCCGCTCACGCGCCCAGGCCGCCTACCTGGAGCGCCTGGCCGAGCCCGACCTGGCTGCGCAGGTGCATCACCACTTTGACGACGGCCCGCCCGAGCAAGGGCTGGACCTGAACGCCCTGCTGGCACAGCCCGAGCCTGGCACCCATGTGTACGTGTGCGGCCCGCAGGGCTTCATCGAAGCCACCCTGGCCGCTGCCCGCAGCGCAGGCTGGCCCGAAGACCAACTGCACTACGAGTACTTTGGCGCCAGTGTGCAGGCCCAGGCCGGCGACACCGGCTTTGAGATCGAACTGGCGCGCAGCGGCAAGACAGTGTGGGTGGCCCCCGACTGCAGCGCCGCCGATGCCCTCACCGAGGCCGGTGTGCCGTTGATGACGGCCTGCCTGCAAGGCGTGTGCGGCACCTGCCTGACGCCCGTGCTGGCCGGCCAGCCCGACCACCGCGACGCCTACCTGAGCGCGGATGAGAAGGCCGCCAACCAGCAGTTCCTGCCCTGCTGTTCGCGCTCGCTGTCGGCGCGCCTGGTGCTGGACCTGTGAGGCTGCGGCCCTGCGGCCGTGCGGACGCAGGGTCGTTCTCACGGCCTGCCTCAGAGTTTCAGAGCTGGTGCTTGCGGGCCCGGTAGGCCAGCTTGGCCCGGCTGATCTTGAGCAGTCGGGCGGCCGCCGAATAGTTGCCGCCGCAGCGCGCCAGCGCGTCTTTCAGCAACTCGCGCTCGGCCTGGTCCAGCGCCAGGTGGATGGCCCGGCCACCGCCGGCCAGCGAGGGCGCCGGGGGGCTTGGCTGCGCATCACGCGGGGAAAGCGACGAGAGCGACGACGGCTGCGACGGTGAGGACAGCGGCACAATCTCCCCACCCTGCGCCATCAGCCGCCCGGGCGTGCCCTGCACATCCAGTGTCAGAAAGCCCTGCTTCTGCACCTCGCCGCCCATGAACAGGTGGTGGGTGTCGATCAGGTCGGTGTCCTCGGCCAGGATCACCGCGCGCTCGACCAGGTTCTGCAGCTCGCGGATGTTGCCCGGAAAGTCGTAGCCCAACAGGGCCCGCACGGCGGCCTGGGTGAAGCCCTTGGCCTGCCCCTGGTGCTTGTGCCGGTAGTGCTGCAGAAAATGGCTCATCAGCAGCGGGATGTCATCGCGCCGGTCACGCAGCGGCGGCAGGTGGATGGGGAACACATTCAGGCGAAAGAACAGATCTTCGCGAAAGCGCCCGGCCCGCACCGCCTCGCGCAGGTCCTCGTTGGTGGCGGCCACCACCCGCACATCCACCTTCACGGCACGGCTGCCGCCCACACGCTCGACCTCGCCCTCCTGCAGCGCCCGCAGCAGCTTGCCCTGGGCCACAAAGCTCAAGGTACCGATCTCGTCAAGGAACAGCGTGCCGCCGCTGGCGCGCTCGAAGCGGCCGGGCCGCGACTGGCTGGCCCCGGTGTAGGCACCGCGCTCCACGCCGAACAGCTCGGTCTCGATCAGGGTCTCGGGAATGGCCGCGCAGTTGACCGCCACAAAGGGCGCATTCTTGCGCGGGCTGATGCGGTGCAGCATCTGGGCGAACTTCTCCTTGCCCACACCCGACTCGCCGGTGAACAGCACCGTGGCGGTGGTGCGCGCCACCCGACTCAGGTGGTGGCAGGCAGCGTTGAAGGCCGACGACGCCCCCACCATGGCATCGCTGGGGTGCGGCTCGGGCGAAGCCGGGCGCGCGGCCTGGGGCGGCGCGCGGTCGTAGGCCGCGGTGTCGACGAAATCACGCGCGTTGAGGTAGCGCATGTCTTCCTCCACGTCGTCCCACAGGTCAGCGCTCTTGCCGATCACACGGCAATGGGTGGCCCCCATGGAGCGGCATTCGACCTCGCGGAACACAATCAGGCGCCCGAACAGCGTGCTCACATAACCGGTGGCATAGCCCACCTGCATCCAGCAGGCGGGTGAGCCGCCGATGCCATAGGCCGCAATGTGCTCGTCGTCCTCGCTGGAGTGGTGCCACAGGAATTCGCCCTCGTAAGTGCCGCGCTCGGGGTCGAAGGCCGCATCGACCACCTCGACCTTGACCATGCCCTCCAGCGCGTGCAGGCGGGTGCCGGCCACGGCGGCGGCGGGGGGTTCGGCATCGGGCCACTGGCGCCGCACCAGGCTGGCGTCGCGCGCCCCGCTCACATAGCCAGCCCGCGTGAACAGGCCACGCGCGCGCTCCAACCCCAGGCTGTCCACCATTTCGCGCCGCAGCGAGCCCAGGGCTTCGGTGTGCAGCAGCACCATGCGCTGGTCCTGCAGCCAGATGCGACCGTCGCCAGGCGAAAAGAACAGGCATTCGCTGATGTCGTTGACCGTGGGTGAGGCGTCGCTGCTGATGCGTGCCGAGGCAAAGCCGCCCAGGGCCTGCTGCACCGCGCCGGGGTCGAAACGGCCCAGGCCGGCACCTGAGCTGCGGGCCAGGTCGGCCAGTGAAATGCGTTCGCCAGTCTTCATGTCTTGTCTCCTGCCCGGGCTCGGCGGATTGATCTTTTGGTCAAATTTTGATTTCTTTTTGTAACCATTTGGATAAAAAAAGTCGAGACATTTCGACTGCTGCACAGCAGCAATCGGCACTAGGGAATGTCCGGAGTCTGCGAGCGAAAAACCGCCTGTGTGCAGCGCAGCAATCGGGTCTGGCAGGGCGGGCTGGTCTGGCGTTTGCGATGAACAGGCACACCACCGCCGAGGTGGCGCGTTTCATCCAAGCCCTTTCAACCCGTTTCAAACGCTTCCAGAGGACACCCGACCATGAGCGCCGTCAGAACCGCCGAGCCCTACAACTTCAAACCCGCCACGCCAGCCGCACTGGGGGGCGGTACACGCGAGGTGCACGAGCCCGCCACCGGCGAGACCCTGTGGACCGTGAACCTGGCCAACCCCGCCGATGTGGCCACTGCCGCCCAACGCGCCGAGCAGGCCCAGGCCCAATGGGCGCAAGTGAGCCCGCGTGAAAAGGCCGAGATCCTGCGCCGCGCAGGCAACCTGTTCAGCCAGCGGCATGATGAGCTGGCCCTGCATGTGGCCCGCGAGACCGGGGCCATCCTGCCCAAGGGCCAGCACGAGATCCGTGAGGCGGCTGTGCTGTGCCACCTGGCAGCCAGCATGCCACTGCAGTCGCAAGGCCAGGTGCTGCCCAGCACCCCGGGCCGCATGAGCCTGGCGCGCCGCATGCCCCGCGGCGTGGTGGGCGTGATCTCGCCTTTCAACTTTCCGGTCATCCTGACGCTGCGCGCCGTGGCACCCGCGCTGGCCACGGGCAACGCGGTGATCGTGAAGCCCGACACCCGCACCCCCGTGTCGGGCGGGCTGATGATCGCCCGGGTGTTAGAAGAGGCCGGGCTGCCGCCGGGCCTGCTGCAGGTGCTGCCCGGCGATGCGGATGTGGGCGAGGCCCTGGTCACCGACCCGCGCGTGCCCATGATCGCCTTCACCGGCTCGCCCGCGGTGGGCCGGCGCATCGGTGAGCTGGCCGGCCGCCACCTGAAGAAGGTGACGCTGGAGCTGGGCGGCAGCAATTCGCTGCTGATCCTCGACGATGCCGACCTGGACGTGGCGGCCAGCAACGCGGCCTGGGGCGCGTACTTTCACCAGGGGCAGATCTGCATGGCTGCCAACCGCATCCTGGTGCACGAAAGCATGGCGACCGAGTTCACCCAGCGCCTGGTGCTCAAGGCCCGCCACCTGCCCGTGGGCAATGGTGCCAGCGGCCAGGTGGCCCTGGGCCCGCTGATCGATGCGCGCCAGCGCGACCGCGTGCACGCACTGGTGCAGGCCAGCGTGGCGGCCGGCGCCAAGCTGGAGGCCGGCGGCGAATACGACGGGCTGTTCTACCAGCCCACCGTGCTCAGCGGCGTGCGCCCGGGCCAGCCCGTGTTCGACGAGGAGACCTTCGGCCCGGTGGCCAACATCGTCACCTACCGCAGCGACGCAGAGGCCGTGGCCCTGGCCAACCAGCACCAGGGCAGCCTGGCCTCGGCGGTGATCTCGCGCTCGGTGGGGCGCGCCCTGGCCGTGGGCCGGCAGCTCAAGTCGGGCATGGTCCACATCAACGACCAGACCGTGAACGACGACTGCGTCAACCCCTTTGGCGGCCCCGGCATCGCGGGCAATGGCAGCAGCGTGTGCGGCCCCGCCGACTGGGAGGAATACACCCAGTGGCAATGGCTGACGGTGCAGGACACCGCGCCCACCTACCCGTTCTGAGCCAACGTCGGCCCCGCAGCGGGCCGAGTGTCCCAACCCCTTCTTATCTCCAAGGAAAACCATGAGCCTGCAAGGAAAAACCATTGTCGTGACCGGCACCGCCTCCGGCATCGGCGCCGAAGTGGCGCGCCTGGCCCGATTCCAGGGCGCCCGCGTGATCGGTGTGGACCGCAACGAACCCAGCCTGACGCTGGACGGCTTTGTGAAGGCCGATCTGAGCAGCCCGGCCACCATCGATGAGGCCGTGGCCCGCCTGCCGCAACACATTGATGCGCTGTGCAACATCGCCGGTGTGCCAGGCACGGCCCCGCCTGATGCGGTGGCCCGCGTCAACTACCTGGGCCTGCGCCACCTGAGCACGCAGCTGCTGCAGCGCCTGCCCGCCGGGGGCGCCATCGTCAACGTGGCGTCCATCCTGGGGGCCGAATGGCCGCAGCGCCTGGCGGCCCACAAGGCCCTGGCGGCCACGACCGGCTTTGAAGCCGGCGCGCAATGGCTGGCCGAGCACCCGGTGGCCGCCGACACCTGCTACCAGTACTTCAAGGAAGCCCTGATCGTGTGGAACGCCGTGCAGTCGCAGCCCTGGTTTCTGCAGCACGGGGTGCGCATGAACTGCGTGGCACCAGGCCCGGTGTTCACACCCATCCTGGGCGACTTCGTGGCCATGCTGGGCGAGGAGCGCGTGCAACGCGACGCCCACCGCATGGCACGGCCAGCCTATGCCGACGAGGTGGCCAGCGTCATCACCTGGCTGTGCAGCGATGCCGCGCGCTGGGTCAGCGGCGTGAACCTGCCGGTGGATGGAGGACTGGCATCGACCTACCTCTGACGCCCCTACCCCGCCCAGGTGACGTGCCGCTCGAACGGCACGCCCTTGATTCCCACCCACGAGGAGACAAACCATGACCCGACAAGCCCACCTGCCGAGGCCGCGCGCCCTGGCCCTGGCCAGCGCCCTGTGTTGCGCCCTGTCCGCGCAGGCCATCGAACTGCACTCAGACGACCCCGACACCCGCATCCGCCTTGACTTCACGCCCAAGTACAGCACGGCCTACCGCCTGCAGAACCCCTCGGCCGTGCTCACCTCGCCCGCCGCCCGCGGCGACGGCGGCGTGGTCAACGAGAACGCTGGCGACCTGAACTTCAAGAAGGGCATCGTGAGCAGCCGCGTCGACCTGCTGACCGAATTCGACTACAGCCGCGGCAACTGGGGCCTGCGTGTGAGCGACGCGGCCTGGAACGACTCGCGCTTTCTGGGCAACACCGGCAGCAACACCGCCGCCGGCGTGAACCCGGCTGTGAGCAGCAGCGTGGGCAAGAACAACCAGCTGCTGGATGCCTTTGTCTACCTCAAGGGCTCGCTGGGTGAACGCCCGGCCACGCTGCGCGTGGGCAAGCACTCGGTGCAGTACGGTGAGACCCTGTTCTTTGGCCAGAACGGCATCGCCGGCGCCCAGGGCCCGATCGACATCGGCAAGATCCTGTCGGTGCCCAACTGGCAGTTCAAGGAGGTGCTGCTGCCGGTCGAGCAGGTGTCGGGCACCGTGAGCCTGAGCGACCAGCTGACCCTGGGCGCCTATTACCAATGGAAATGGCGGCCCAGCCTGATCCCGGGCGTGGGCAGCTATTTCTCCAACCAGAACTACATCGGGGGCGGCCCGGTGTACTTCGGCGCGCCGCTGCCACCGGTGCTCAACACCGACAACAGCAAGAACCAGACGCCCGGCAACAGCGGCCAGTTCGGCGCCCAGCTGCGCTGGTCACCCGAAGGCAGCGCCTTCGAATACGGCTTTTATGCCGCGCGCTACCACGACAAGACCCCGGCGGTGCCGGTGTTCGACCTGATCAATGGCAATGTGCACAACACCTATGCCAAGGGCATCGAGACCCTGGGGGCCAGCGTCACCTCGTCCATCGGGCAGCTCAACTGGGCGCTGGAGGGCTCGTGGCGCCACAACGCCCCGCTGGCCAGCGACCCGGCCGTGCTGGGGGGGGCGCCCTTCATGCCCAACAGCCAGTGCAGCGGCGACGCCGGCAACCCCTGCTATGCCACCGGCAACACCGCCCACCTGAACCTGTCGGGCATCTATGTGCTGAGCAAGTCGGCCTGGTGGGACGGCGGCGCCCTGCTCGGCGAGGTGGCCTGGAACCGCACCCTGAGCGTGCTGAACAACCCCAGTGCCCGCGGCTTTGGCGGCCTGGACCCCAACACCACCCGCGACGCGGCGGCCCTGCGCATGATCTTCGAGCCCCAGTACTACCAGGTGCGCCCAGGGCTGGACCTGTCGTTCCCGGTGGGGCTGGGCTACAACTTTGCGGGCCGCTCTTCGGCGGTGGTCAATTTTGCCGGCGGCGGCAGCAAGGTCGGCGACCTGAGCATCGGGGTGAAGGGCAAGCTCCAGGACGGCTGGAACCTGTCGCTGAACCTGATGACGTATTTCGGCTCGGCCAACACGCTGACCGTGCCCGACCCCCTGGGCACCCGGATGCTGTCCTTCGGACAGACGCTGCGCGACCGCAGCTACCTCGCCTTCAGCGCCTCGCGCACTTTCTGAACACCTGACGGAGCCAACCCATGAGCATTCAACAACGCCCCTATGGCGCCATCGCTTCCACTTTGATCGTCAGCCTGCTGCTGGCCAGCGCCCCAGGCCGGGCTGCTGTCTCTGCCGAGGAAGCCGCCCAACTCAAAGGCCGGCTGACCCCGCTGGGCGCCGAGAAGGCCGGCAACAAAGACAACAGCATTCCGGCCTGGAACGGCGGCCTGACCCAGGCACCGGCGGGGTACAAAAACGGCGAGCCACGGCCCGACCTGTTTGCCGGCGAAAAGCCCATCCTCACCATCAACGCCAAGAACATGGCCGCCCATGCCGAGCGCCTGAGTGACGGCGTGCAGGCGCTGATGAAGAAGTACCCCGATTTCAGCATCGAGGTCTACCCCACCCACCGCAGCGCAGCGGCCCCGCAATGGGTGTATGACAACACCTTGCGCAACGCCACCCGGGCCAAGACCATCGAGGGCGGCTACGGCGTCGAAGGGGCCTATGGCGGCATCCCCTTCCCGATCCCGAAAGATGGCTACGAAGCCATCTGGAACCAGCGCCTGGCCTGGCGCGGCGGCAACTTCAGCATGCCGATGCGGGTGTGGGTGGTGACGGGCGACGGCCAGCGCAGCATGGCCTCGGGCGGCGTGCAGACCCTGCGCCAGGCCTACTACGACCCAGCGGGCAGCCTGGAGAAGTTCGATGGCTACTACCAGTACGGCAAGCTGGTGGTGGACGCCCCGGGCTCCAAGGCGGGCGAGGCCATCCTGGCGCTGGACGGCGTGTCGGACGCAGCGCCGCGCGGCCTGTGGCAGTACCTGGTCGGGCAGCGGCGGGTGCGCAAGGCCCCGTCGGTGGCCTATGACACGCCCGACTCGGTCACCTCGGGCATCGGCCTGTTCGATGAAGCCTTCACGCTGTTCGGCCCCATCGACAAGCACGAGCTCAAGCTGGTGGGCAAGAAAGAGCTGTACATCCCCTACAACAACAACCGCGCCGCCAACGCCAAGGTCGACGAATTGGTCACGCCCCGCACGCTGAACCCGGCCCAGGTGCGCTGGGAACTGCACCGCGTGTGGGAGGTGGAGGCCACACTGGCCAGCGGCAAGCGCCATGTGATCCCCAAGCGCCGCTACTACCTGGACGAAGACACCTGGCAGATCGTGCTGTTTGATGGCTGGGACGCCAAGGGCCAGCTGTGGCACACCAACTACTCGCTGATGCTGACGGCACCCGACATCCCCGCCGTGAGCAATGTGACGATGTGGGGCGGCTACGACCTGCAGACCGGGGCCTACTACCTGAACATGTCGTCCAACGAGCTGCCGCGCCAGTACGAGGTGAAGCCCACCATCCCGCGCTCGTTCTTCAGCCCCGAAGCCCTGTCCAACGAGGGGTCGCGATGACACGGCAGGGCATGCCGGAGGACACCTCTGTGTGGCGCCGCCGCAGCGCCCTGCTGGGCCTGGCCGGCTTGACAGGGTTCATCGGATGGGGGGGCAAGCCAGGCTGGGCTGCCCAGGCCACGCCAGGCCCCACCCTGCCGGCCGTGCTGAGCCAGCCGGCCCTGATCAGCCCCAAGGCCCAGGGCGCGGCCATGCTGGCCGTGACCCGTGCGGGCGACCGCCTGGTGGCGGTGGGCGAGCGCGGCATCGTGCTGCTGTCGGACGACCATGGCCAGCAGTGGCGCCAGGCCCAGGTGCCGGTGCAAAGCACCCTCACCTGCGTGTGCTTTGCCGGTGCCCGCCTGGGCTGGGCCGCCGGCCACGCTGGGGTGATCCTGAACACCACAGACGGTGGCGAACGCTGGCAGCGCCAGTTCGATGGCCTGGCGGCAGCCCAAGCCCAGTGGGCCACCGCCCAGGCCTCGGGCCAGGAGGGGGCCTTGAACGATGCGCGCCAGGCGCAGGCCGAGGGGGCCGACAAGCCCTTCTTCGACCTGGAGTTTCTGGACGAGCAGCGCGGCTTTGCCGTGGGGGCCTACAACATGCTGTTCAGCACCGACGATGGCGGCCGCCACTGGAACAGCCAGGGCCTGCGCCTGCCCAACCCGGGCAAGCTGCACCTGTACGGGCTGCGCGCCCTGGGCACGACGCTGGTGGTGGTGGGCGAACAAGGCCTGGTACTGCGCGGCGACACCTCTGGCAGCCAGTCCTTCGAGGCCGTGCCGCCGCCTTACAAGGGCAGCTTCTTCGGCCTGCTGCGCATTGCAGACAACCGCGTGGTGGCCTACGGCCTGCGCGGGTCGGCCTACCAGTCGCTTGACGGGGGGCGGCATTGGCAGCGCCTGAACAGCGGGCTGAGCACCAGCCTGGGGGCCGGTGTCGCCCTGGGCGCAGACCGCTTCATGGTGGGCAGCCAGGCCGGCGAGTTGCGGCTGGGCCAAGGCCCTGAGGCCGAGCTGCGCGCCGCAACCGGCGAGCCCCTGCCGCTCACCGGCCTGGCCCTGGCGGCGGACGGCTCGCTGGTCGCCTCCAGCCTGCGCGGCATGCGCCGCCTGGGCCCACCGCGCCTGAGCTGATCAGCGCCCCCTCCATTCACCGACATCCCTGCACCGCCGTGGCGGTGCCTTCACCCATGCACACCGACACTTCTTCAGACCCCCATCCCGTGGCCGCACGGCTGGAAGACTTCGACACCCGCTCGGGCTCCTGGCTGGAGCGCAGCGTCTTCAACCACCGGCCCTGGGTGCTGGGGCTGTGCCTGCTGCTGACCCTGTTGCTGGGCTGGCAGGCGCTGCGCCTGCCCCTGAACGCCAGCTTCGAGAAGACCATCCCGACCTCGCACCCCTACATCGCCAACTACCTGGCTCACCGGGCCGATCTGGCCGGCCAGGGCAACACCTTGCGCCTGGTGCTGGAAGCGCGCCAAGGCACGATCTTTGACAAGGCCTACCTGGACGCCCTGCAGAAGATCAACGACGAGGTGTTCCTGATCCCGGGCGTGGACCGCCCCTTCATGAAGTCGCTGTGGACCTCCAACACCCGCTGGGTGGCCGTGACCGAAGACGGCCTGGACGGCGGGCCGGTGATCCCCGACAGCTACGACGGCAGCGCCGCCAGCCTGGCGGAACTGCGCGCCAACGTGGAGCGTTCGGGCGAGATCGGGCAGCTGGTGGCGGCTGATTTCCGATCCAGCAGCGTGCTGATCCCCCTGCTGGAGCGCCACCCCGAGACCGGCGCCCCGCTGGACTACGGCGCCCTGTCGCACGAGCTGGAGGCCCTGCGCGAGCGACACAGCAACCAGCACCTGCAGGTGCGCATCACCGGCTTTGCCAAGGTGGTGGGCGATCTGATCGAGGGCCTGTACCAGGTGCTGGCTTTCTTTGTGCTGGCCTTGCTGATCTGCAGCGGCATTCTGCTGGCCTACACCCGTTGCCTGCGCAGCACCGCGCTGGTGGTGGCCTGCTCGGTGGTGGCGGTGGTGTGGCAGTTCGGGCTGCTGACGCTGCTGGGCTATGCGCTCGACCCCTATTCGGTGCTGGTGCCTTTTCTGGTGTTTGCCATCGGCATGAGCCACGGGGCCCAGAAGATGAACGGCATCATGCAGGACATCGGGCGCGGCACCCACCGCCAGGTGGCGGCGCGCTACACCTTCAGGCGCCTGTTCATGGCCGGCATGACCGCGCTGCTGTGCGACGCCGTGGGCTTTGCGGTGCTGATGATCATCCGCATCGAGGTGATCCAGGACCTGGCCGTGATCGCCAGCCTGGGCGTGGCGGTGCTGATCTTCACCAACCTGGTTTTGCTGCCCGTGCTGCTGTCCTACACCGGCGTGGCTCCGGCGGCCGCAGCCCGCAGCCTGCGCCAGGACGGCGGCGAGGGCAAGGACAGCGGCCCCCGGCTGTGGACGCTGCTGGCCCGCTTCACCGAGCCCCGCTGGGCCATGGGCACTTTGCTGGTGGCGGCCGCGCTGGCCGGCGCGGGCGCCCTGGTGGGCCGCGAGCTGAAAATCGGCGACCTGGACCCCGGCGCCTCGGAGCTGCGGCCCGAATCGCGCTACAACCAGGACAACGCCTACCTGATCAGCCACTACGGCGCCAGCACCGACATCCTGACCGTGATGGCCGTCACGCCGCCCGACCGCTGCACCCGCTACGCCGCCCTGGCCCCGGTGGATGCGCTGGCCTGGCAACTGGAGCAATTGCCCGGCGTGGAAGCCACCCAGTCGATGGCGGGCCTGTCGCGCATGGCCATGGTGGGCTACAACGAAGGCAACTTCAAATGGCTGGACCTGCTGGCCAACGACGGCGCCCTGGGCGGTGTGCAGACGCGCGCCCCGCGCGAGCTGTTCAACCAGAACTGCTCTTTCCTGGCTCTGTACGTGTACCTGAAAGACCACAAGGCCGACACCCTGAACCGGGTGGTGAAGGCGGTCGAGGCCTACGCCGCAGCCCACAACAACGAGGCCATCCGCTTCGAGCTGGCCGCAGGCAGCGCCGGCATTGCGGCCGCCACCAACATCGTGGTGGAGCAGGCCAACCGCCAGATGCTGCTGTGGGTGTATGCGGCGGTGATTGTTCTGTGCTGGGTCACCTTCCGGTCATGGCGTGCGGTGGTGGTGGCGGTGCTGCCGCTGGTGCTGACCTCGGTGCTGTGCGAGGCCCTGATGGTGGGGCTGGGCATTGGCGTGAAGGTGGCCACCCTGCCCGTGATCGCGCTGGGCGTGGGCATCGGGGTGGATTACGCCCTGTATGTGCTCAGCATCATCCTGGCGCGGCAACGCCTGGGCGACAGCCTGCCCACAGCCTACCGGCACGCCCTGCAGTTCACCGGGCGGGTGGTGATGCTGACGGGCATCACCCTGGCCCTGGCCGTGGGCACCTGGGTGTTCTCGCCCATCAAGTTCCAGGCCGACATGGGCCTGCTGCTGGCCTTCATGTTCCTGTGGAACATGGTGGGCGCGCTGACCCTGCTGCCCGCGCTGAGCCACTTTCTGCTGCGCCCCAAAGCAACAGCGACCCCAGCGATGACCGAACCGACCACCGATGCGGCCCAGCCGATATCAGGCACCGCACCTCGCCAAGCCCTTTTGCCCTGAGCGAATGAACCCCCAACCTGGAGCCCTCCCATGAACATCGACCTTCAAGCCCAGCCCACAGCACACCCGGCCCTCGTGCAAGCCCCCCTGGAGCCCGGCTTTGCCGCCTTTCTGCAGCAGGCCGCCGCTGCGGGCGTCCCGCCCGTCGAGGCCTTGTCGCCGGCCCAGGCGCGCCAGATGTACCGACAGATCAGTGCCGATCTGAGCCAGGCCCCACCGGCCGTGGCCTCGGTGCACGACCTGCCCATCGCCGGCCCCGCCAGCACGCTGACGCTGCGCGTCTACACCCCGCCCAGCCAGGGGCCCTGGCCCACGCTGCTGTATGTGCACGGCGGCGGCTTTCTGATGGGCGATCTGGACACCCACGACGCCGTGTGCCGCACCCTGTGCCAGATGGCCGACACCCTGGTGGTGGCGGTGGACTACCGGCTGGCGCCGGAGCACCCCTTCCCGGCCGCACCCGACGATGTGGAGGCCACCGTGCGCTGGCTGTTGGCCAATGCCGAGTCACTGGGCGGCCAGCCCGGCCCGCTGGCCCTGGCCGGCGACAGCGCGGGTGCCCAACTGGCCCTGGTGGCGGCCCGCCGGCTGCAGGGCCAGGGCATCGGGGCCTTGGGCCTGATCTACCCGGTGGCAGCCCACCCCGACACCCTGAGCGCCTCGCAGCGCGAGCACGGGCAAGGCAAATTCCTCACCCGCTCGGCCATGGACTGGTTCAACCAGGCCTACCTGGGCAGCGATCCGGCACGCCGCGGCCACCCCGAGGTGGACCTGCTCGGTTCCACCGGCTTGGAAGGCCTTCCCGCCACCTGGCTGGCCACCCTGGGCCACGACCCCCTGTGCGACGAGGGCGTGGCCCTGGGCAGCCGCCTGCGCCAGGCCGGCGTGCCGGTGCACCACCAGCACTACCCCGGCGCCATCCACGCCTGCCTGCACTTCACGCGACTGTCGCCCACGGGCTGGCAATTGATGGCAGATCTGGCGCAGTGGCTGCGGGAGCAGGATGGGCGAGCGGCGGAAAGCTGAACGCGCCAAAACTGAAATAGGAAGAGCAGAAGCTGGGTGATGGCTGCCGCCTTATCGCTAGCCTCAGCACCTGGCCAACAGATTTTCTACTTTCTAGTAGCTCTCCTTTCGCCCGTTGACGGGTTGGGGAAATGCGGGTGGAGAATGAACAGGAAGGCTGGCTTTTTGAGACGCATTTTCAATGCTCGCCAAGCCCGAGCTTGCAACAATGAGACCTTCGGGATGACAGAGCGTGGCCACTACCGGCTGACCTGTGCGGATGCTCAACCTGCCAATGACTCTGGCACGATTGTCTACATAGCTGCCAAGCGTTTGAGGCGAAAAATCTGGACCGACGGCTTTTGGCTGCGGCTGCTCATTGCAAGCTGGCACCAAGAGCCAAATACGCCCTGAATAGGGGGCAACACCTTGTACGGAGGAAAAATGGAAGACGGCATGTTGAACGGGCGCAGATACACCTTGGCCGCAGCGCAAATTTGCTCGCGATCGCGCGACATGGCAGCCAACTTGCAGAGCCATCTGGAACTGGTTCGTCAAGCAGCCCAGCAGGGCGTGCAATGGCTGGTGTTTCCTGAGCTTTCCCTCACTGGCTACGAACTGCCGAATCTGGCTGCGCTGGCCAAGCGCATGACCGGGGGCCCGGATACTTTGGTGGATAGCGACCTGCAGCCCTTGTAAGAGGCTGCCCGGCAGTTCGGCATGTCGATGACCGTGGGCTTGCCCGCGCAACTGCCAGGCCTGGATAAGCCCTGTATTGGCGCCCTCACGCTGCACCCTCAGGCTGCGCCATCGCTCTATTGCAAGCAGTATCTGCACGGCAGCGAAGAGCAATATGTCTCCCCCTCCCCCACGAGGGCACCCCATGTTCAAAACCTGGCGCTGACAGGTCGCGACACAGCGGCTTCCTTGGGCATTGCCTCAGCCATCTGTTTCGACAGCAACCAAGCCGACCATCCCCACGCCGCCGCGCAAGCAGGCGGCCCAAGTTTATGCGGCAGGTGTGCTGGTATCGCCGCAAGGTTACCCAGGCGATAGTGCTCTATGGCAACAGGCCGCTCAACAACATGGCCTGTATGTGCTGGTGGCCAACCACGGTGCACCGTCCGGCCCATGGTCGAGTGCAGGACGCAGTGCCTGCTGGGGGGCCAGATGGCCGACTGTTGGGCGAAATCACTGGCCTCGGCGCCGCCCTGTTGGTGGTTCACATCGACCGAACAGCGAAACCTGGTGAAGTGGCGGTATCCAAATACTGAACTTGCCGATCGCCTACGCCTAGGGTTTCCAGTGCCTCACCGACAATTAATAGATCTTTTTGGAGCGTTTAATTAAGATAAGAGATCAAATCAGATCACTTACTTGACGTACAGGGCCACTTGGTGGAATCATCGTACCTCCGAGCGCTGGCATCCTTTCAGCCCTCACCCCCGAATGCTGTCCATGCCCGCCGCCACCAACCTACCCGTCGATCGCGCCATCAAGTCACTGGGCCAGAGCATCGAGCTGGCCCGCAGACGACGGGGGCTGTCGCAGGCTGATCTGGCCTCGCGCATGGGTGTGTCAACCAGCACGGTGCGCCGGCTGGAGGACGGGCACCCCGGTATTGCACTGTCCTACCTGGCGAGTGCCCTGCAGGTGTTTGGCGAGCTCGACAAGCTGCGCCTGCTTCTGGACACGCCGACCGATTCCATCGGCCTGGCGTTGATGGATGCGGAGCTGCCAACGCGCATCCACAGCAAGCGCCGCCGGGCCCCCAAGGCCTTCTGAAGGGCGGCAGCACCATGGCAACCCGCTCAAGGGGCACGGACCTCCATGTGAAGACCGAGCTGGACGTCTGCCTCGGCAAGGCTGGCCTGCCCGTGGGCAGGCTCGTGTTCGTGCGCAACGGACCGCGCATGTTCACGCAGTTTGCCTACTTCCAGGACTGGCTGAGCCACCCTGATACCTTCAATATCTCGCCCGATCTGGCGCCCACGCCGCTGTACCAGACACGCAAGCCCGAATCGATAGAGGACACCGCTTTTTTCTTCGCGCTGGGCGACACCGAGCCCGATGCCTGGGGCCGACGTGTGATTGCACGGGCGCATGCCAAACGCCGCGAAGCCGACCCCACGCTTGGCGCGCTGACCGAATTGGACTATCTGTGCGCCGTGGATGATTTCAGCCGAATGGGTGCTCTGCGCTTGCGCGATGCCCAGGGTACGTTTCTGGGGTCGGTCCCTGCGGGACGGCGGACAACACCGCCGATGCTTGAATTGGGGCAGATGCTCAGCGCGTCAAGAGCGGTGGAGCTGGGCCAGGAAACAGCCCAGGATTTGGCGTATCTGCGAGGCAAGGCCACCTCTCTGGGCGGCATGCGACCGAAATGCAGCATCCTGGATGAGCAAGGGCATCTGGCTCTGGGGAAGTTCCCCAGTGTGAACGACGAGCGCAACGTGACCCGTGCGGAAGTCCTGGCGCTGAAGCTGGCCAGACGGGCCGGCATGGATGCCGCCCACGCCCACGTGGCC
>Ga0209913_1000933_pt1 | contig 19754 bp, 17 predicted proteins | sample PersoiDNA2013203_FD_185805 | JGI IMG/M metagenome (GOLD analysis project Ga0209913, IMG submission 185805) | Permafrost soil microbial communities from the Arctic, to analyse light accelerated degradation of dissolved organic matter (DOM) -... | ecosystem: Environmental > Terrestrial > Soil >... | reverse complement strand
CGATATGAAATAAGATTTCTAAATTTGTTATTATTTGGATTATTATTCCATGTTATATGGTAGTTGAAATAATATTTCAAATATTGGATATAAATGGAAAAAATAGATATCGATGACTTGGATAAGCGGATCCTGAATGCCTTGCAGGACGACGCATCGCAAACCAATCATCAATTGGCGGAACGGGTACACGCCTCAGCGCCGACTTGCCTGCGCCGGGTCAAGCGTCTGGTGGATGCAGGCGTCATTGCTCGCCAGGTCGCCTTGCTGGCGCCTGAGAAGCTCGGTCCGGCGTTGACCGCCATCGTTGAGATCACGCTGGATCAGCAGGGTGACGAACGTCAGGTGGAGTTTGAGGAGCTGGTGGCAGGCGAGGCGGCGGTGTTGCAGTGCTATCGCGTCTCGCCGGGGCCGGATTTCGTGTTGATGGTGCAGGTGGCTGATATGCCTGCTTATCACGCGCTGGCACATCGTCTGTTTGCTACGCACAAGAATGTGCGCAATGTGCGTAGCTATTTCTCCATTCACCGCAGCAAGTTCGAAACGCGGATCGCCGTCTGAGGCGATTGTCGTGATTGCTGCGCCTTCCGCGCTTTATTTCTTGATCTTGACCGGACGCGTCCAGCCGGGCAGCGACATCTGTTTGGCGCGTGACAGCGTCAGCTGATCTGCCGGCGCATCCTTGGTCAGTGTTGTGCCGGCGCCGATGGTGGCGCCTTTGCCGATACGCACCGGAGCGACCAGTTGGCTATCGCTGCCGACAAAGACGTCATCTTCAATGATGGTCTCGAACTTGTTGACGCCGTCGTAGTTGCAGGTAATGACGCCCGCGCCGACGTTGACGCCGGATCCGATGGTGGCGTCGCCAATATAGGTCAGATGATTGGCTTTGCTGCGCGCGGCGATCTTGCTCTTTTTGACTTCCACAAAGTTGCCGATATGCACGTCTTCACCCAGCTCGGTGCCGGGACGCAGGCGCGCATACGGGCCGACTTGCGCGGCCGCACCGACGATGGCGTCATCAATGTGTGAAAACGGTTTGATCTGCGCACCTTTGCCGATGCGAGCATTCTTGATGACGCAATTGGCGCCGATGGTGGCGCCGTCTTCGATGTGGACTTTGCCTTCGAAGATGCAATTGACGTCAATGCTCACATCGCGGCCACAGGTCAGTACACCGCGTACATCAAGGCGTGCAGGGTCGAGCAGCGTGACGCCCTGTTCCAGCAGGGTGTTGGCGATGCGGCGTTGATAGGCGCGCTCCAGTTCCGCCAGTTGTACCTTGCTGTTGACGCCCAATGTCTCGGTGATGTCCGCAGGCTGGGCCGACACGACTTCGACGCCGTCGGCGACTGCTGCAGCGATGACGTCGGTCAGATAATACTCTCCTTGCGCATTGTCGTTGGATAGTGCTGCCAGCCAGCCGCGCAGCTTGGCAGTCGGCGCGGCGATGATGCCTGTATTGACCTCTTGAATGGCGCGTTCAGCCTCGTTGGCATCCTTCTGCTCGACGATGCGGGAGATTTTGCCGTGTTCGCGCACAATGCGGCCATAGCCGGTCGGGTCGGCCACGGTGATCGTCAGCACCGCCAACTTGTCGTCGCCGGCCACGGCCAGCAAGCGCTGCAGCGTCGCAGGAGTAGTAAGCGGCACGTCGCCATACAGCACCAGTGTGGATGCCTTGTCATCGAGGAAGGGGAGGGCCTGCGCGACCGCATGCCCGGTGCCGAGCTGCGGCTCCTGGCGTGCGAACGAGATGCCGGCATCGGCGAAGCTGGACGGCACGGCGTCGCCGCCGTGGCCGTAGACCACACACAATTGCGATGGTGCCAAGGTTTTGGCGGTATCGACGACATGACCCAGCAAGGATTTTCCGGCGAGCGGGTGGAGGACTTTCGGCAGCGCGGATTGCATGCGTTTGCCCATGCCGGCGGCGAGGATGACGATGTTCATAAGTGGCGTTCGAAAAAGTAAGGCAAAAGTGTAGCACGCGCTCATGCACGCAGGCTTGGCTAGAACTGCCAATAAGTTGCGGCAAACAGACTTGTCCAAATGCAAAGTTGAGGGCTAATTCAGCGCTTTCTCGGTGCTTTGACTGCTCAAGTCGGCATTAAGATGGCAACTGGTTAAAGCTGTACCTTGCCGGGTGGACGCCGTTCGCTCATGAAAACGCTCAACAAGGCGAAAAGCGGCAGCATCAGCTCGACACAGAGACAGTTTTTAAAGGTAGTGCATGAAGATTCTTCTTTTGAATGACGAGTTCTACACCACCGGCGCCAGCATCGCCATGCTGCGTCTGGCCGAACGCCTGGTGCAGAATCATGAAGTGTCCGTAATGTCGCGCATCGAAGGCGAAGGCGAGATCAAGAAGAAGTTCGAAGCCCTCGGCATCCCTATCGTCAAGGACATCCAGGCCGGCGCCGTCGACCTATTGATTGCCAATACCTTGCTGTCCGGCGCGCACGTCTCTGCGGCCGCGCCGAAAATCCCGGTGATCTGGTGGATCCACGAAGCTGAGATCGGCCGCGACATGACTTTGCGTTTTCCGCAGTTGGCTGATGGTTTCAAGCATGCGTCGCACATCGTGTTCCAGACCGAATTCCAGCGCATCGTATACGGCAGTTTCCTGTTCGACAGCCCGGCCAAGGTGCTCGTACTGCCGTTCTGGAACGATGCGATCTATCGCCAGCAAGATTTGCAGCCTGAGCCGAAGCCGGACAAGAAAAAGCGCATCGTGTCGATCGGCACTATTGAACCGCGCAAACGCATTTTCGACACGATCATGGCAGTCGAGAGCCTGGACGCCGAGCTGCGCAGCCAAATCGAGTGCGTCTTCATCGGCAAGTACCTGCAATTGCCGGAAGGAGCGCAAAAACTGGTGGATGCCTTCCCGGACCGCTATCGCATGCTAGGTGAACTGCCCAATGAAGTGGCCCTGTCTTATATGGCGTCGGCTGACGTGTTTGTGCTCGGCAGCGACAGCGAATCGCAGCCTCTGACAATCTGGGAAGCCTTTGAGTTGGAGGTTCCGGTTTGTCTGTCCGATCTGAAAACTTACAGTTACATCGGCCTGCGCCATGGACGCAATGCCATGATGCACCCGGTCGGCAACGTGGAAATTCTGGCTTCCAATCTGCGCGTGGTGCTAACCAGCGATACATTACGCAAGAGCGTCACCAAAGCCGGCAAGAGCCTGCTGCTGAAGAATCTGGCCAGCGACTGGACCGAAGAATTCGAACGTCTCGTGTATCGCACGCAGACCGAATCTGAAATAAAAAAGCTGGGTTACTAACTAGTCAATATTCAATACACGGGATAGAAAATGCTTTTCAATCAACGCGCGACAGCCTTGCTGCAACTTCCTGTTTTTCCATTCACCTGGGACAGCATTCTGAAAGAATGTACCCGTCTGGAAGAGGAGTTTCTGGATATTCCTTCGGAATATAAATGGGCGCTGGACTACAAGCGTTTTGAGGTAGAGCGTGCGCGTGGAAACAATAGTATGGCGATATGGTATTTGAAGTCTGCCATCGCGACAGCGCCCTACAATAATGACATTCTCGGCGACTATAAAGAATTGGTGAAAAAGACATCGGGTATCAAAAACCTGGTGCTCATCATCACAAGCAAGAAAAATGAAGCGCAGGTATTGCGCCTGGCGGGACAGTTGGATCAAGCCAATATTGAATACCTGATTGTCAGCGGTTACGACACCTCATCCATCAAGCATATCCGCGCATTGCAAGTCGATATTTCCGATAGTCATGAGTCGGAGCCGCAGAAAGTCGTGGCCGCCCTGACCTGGGTTTACGAAAATATTGGAAATAACGTCGGTGTCATGAAGGTGTCGGATCAGATGATGTTGCAAGATGCCGAAAAATTGCGCCAGAGCCTGGGCCAACTGGGGCGTGAAAATGTCTATGCCGGCGTACCCTCAAACTCGTTCGGGCTGGATCGATGCCAGCATTGGGGGTTATGCCGCGATCAGGATTTGAACAGACGTGTCTATGGCCGTCCGGTATTGCGCGACTGGGCATCCTCCGGCGCCTACTATCTGGGACCGCGTCCTTTGGAAAAGGTTGTACTGTCGCTGCTGCGTTTCCCCGGTTTGTTCGAAGGCGAGTACTACGACGACAAATTGATCGGCGATACGCTGGTATTTGAAAATGAAGCGCTGACCGAGCGCAAAAGCTACGCAGAGTTTGGCCTGGTGCTGCCGGGTTCTGCCGTCGTATCTCAGCCTGTGGCCAGCACCGTATCGAAAACGGCGTCGGCTCCTGCGCCTGCGCCGGCGACATTTACCGCAGCCGTCGCGCCAAAAAAGGAACTGACAATGGCTGTCCCTGCAGCCGCTCCGGCTGTCGCAAAGCAGGACGCCGCCCCGAAGAAAAATTCCAACCCATTGAAGTTGTCGGACTGGAACAATCGATAAGGCGTTATCTTCCCGCATTCAAGCCCATTTGCACGGGCCGGTATAGCGGTAATTTTTATTGCGCATTTGGATTGCGGCCAAGGCTTTTTTAAGAGGCTATCAAGTTATGAATACCATCAACGTATGTATCGGGCATGTGCCTTTTCCCGATTCGCATGCACAGTTCGTCGATTTGACCATCTCGCCGAACGTCTTGTCCGGTGCGAGCGGACGACGTGCGATCGTCCCTGACGAACTGTATGGTGAAAATGGGCACTCTCTGTCCGAATATGCCCAATTGCTTTGGTTGTACAAGCATATTGACGCAATCGCGCCGGGTTTCGAATACGTCAATATTCTGCACTATCGCAGATTCGTTTCGGTGCGGCCGGTTGACGGCACAAAGGCATCCAACGGACCCTGGATCACGGTTATCCAGGAAGATGAACTTGATCAGTATGCGCACTGCTTCGATCGGAACAATACCAATAGTTGTTTCAACACGAAGGTGTTTTTCTCTGATGGTGTGGTGACGCAATATGCTGCTCAGCACGTGCTTGAAGATTTCCTGAATTTTGTGAAATACCTGGTGGAGATCGAAATGTTCACGCCGCTGGATGCCGCCAAATTTTTGCGTTATCAGGATATTGTGCCGGCATGCAGTGTCGGGATCTATCGTATTGATATTTTCAAAAAACTCTATTCCTATCTTGAGCGTGCAGCCGAGTTCCGGTCTTCCTCCTATTTTGTTCCCCGCGAGAGCTATCAACGGCGTTCCATGGGATTTTTATTGGAGCGTCTGCATAGTTTCCTGATTTTGGAATTGTTGAGCAGTATGGGAGCATTCGGTCAGAATATGATGATCTCGGAGTCGGGGGCCGTCAGTTCAACGACCGAACGCGTCGGTTAGAAGGCAAGCAAGGTTGTCATGCCATTGCGCCGCGCTGACGGATGTACGATGGCATTGACGATGAGCGCGCCCGGCGGATGTTTCCAGTGGGGGCTTTGTGTGCAACAGACTTCTTCGCGGACTTCTGATGCAGGCCCAGGCTAGTGAAGATGAAAAAAGGAATGGAAAATGGAAAATAAGGTCGCGTTAATTACGGGTGTTACCGGGCAAGACGGCGCCTATCTGGCGGAACTCCTGCTCAGCAAGGGATACATTGTCCACGGCCTCAAGCGTCGTGCATCGCAATTCAATACCGCCAGAGTCGACCATCTCTATAACGACCCGCATGAAGAGGGGGTCCGTTTTTTCCTGCATCATGGTGACCTGAGCGATTCTTCGAATCTGACACGCATCATTCAGCAGACGCAGCCGGACGAGATCTACAACCTGGCGGCGATGAGCCACGTAGCGGTCAGCTTCGAGTCGCCGGAATATGCCGCCGACATCGACGGCGTCGGCTCTTTGCGCCTGCTGGAGGCGATACGTATCCTGGGGATGACGAAGAAGACCCGTTTCTATCAGGCCTCGACTTCGGAAATGTACGGCCTTGTGCAAGAAATTCCACAGAGCGAAAAGACGCCATTCTATCCACGTAGTCCTTACGCAGTCGCCAAACTGTACGCCTACTGGATCACCGTCAACTATCGCGAAGCGTATGGCATGTATGCCTGCAACGGGATTCTGTTCAATCACGAGTCGCCCCTGCGCGGTGAGAACTTCGTCACCCGGAAGATCACACGCGCCCTGACGCGTATCAAGTTGGGCCTGCAGGATCATCTCTACCTCGGCAACCTGAATGCGCTGCGTGACTGGGGGCATGCCAAGGATTACGTGGAAATGCAATGGCTCATGCTGCAACAGGATGTACCGGAAGACTACGTCATCGCCACCGGTGTCCAGCACAGCGTGCGCGATTTCGTCAATATCGCTGCGTTGGAACTGGGTATCACCATGCACTGGAAAGGTGAAGGCGTCGACGAAAAAGGATATGACGAACAGGGGCGATGCCTGGTGTCAGTCGATCCGCGCTATTTCCGTCCGACCGAAGTGGAAACCTTGTTGGGGGACTCCACGAAGGCCAAAACAAAACTTGGCTGGGAACCGAAGATAACGTTCAGAGAACTCGTCGAGGAAATGGTGAGGGAAGATCTGAAGGTCACCGAACGCGACGAGCTGACCAAAAGGCACGGGTATTACACCAATGTCTATCATGAATAATGCGGCGTTTTAGTACTTCTTGAAGGCGTATCAGCACATGAGTTGCAAGCAGAACCCTGATGATTGAGGATGAAGTGGTCGGTCAAAAAACTGCGTTGATTACAGGAGTTGCCGGCCAGGACGGAAGTTATCTGGCGGAATTGCTATGTGGCCAGGGCTATGAGGTTTGGGGCACCAGCCATCGTGAATCCGGAGAAGTGATTTGCGGCGACGTGGTTGTGGAAGTATCGCAGTTGGATTTGACCGACACGGCGGCGGTAAATGATCTTGTTGCGCAGAAGCGCCCGGACGAAATCTATAATCTGGCGGCAAGAGCATCAAGTTCGCAATTGTTTGATGATCCGATTCAGACGGCAGAAGTGAATGGTATCGCAACGGTGCGTTTTCTCGAGGCGATCAGGCAGTTTTCCCCCACGACGCGGTTCTGCCAGGCTGCAAGCAGTGAGATATTTGCCGGCGCCGCGTCGTCGCCTCAGAATGAGGCGACGGAAATTGCGCCGATCAATAGTTACGGCGCCGCCAAAGCTTACGCTTTGCACATGTTGCGGATGTATCGAAGCCGGTACGGTCTGCATGCCGGTACCGCCATTTTGTTCAATCACGAAAGCCCGCGTCGCGGTGAGCACTTCGTGACACGCAAAATCAGCAAAACCGTCGCGCTGATCGAAGCGGGTAAAGCCGATGTGCTGGAGCTGGGAAATCTGGATAGCCGACGCGATTGGGGATATGCCGGCGACTATGCAGAAGCACTATGGAAGATGTTGCAGCGGGAGTGCGGCGATGACTATGTCATTGCAACCGGCGAGTCTCATAGTGTCCGGGATTTCTGCCGGATCGCTTTCGAGCATGTCGGTCTGGACTATATGGATTACGTCAAAGTAAATACAACGTTTGGCGGCAGGGCGGATACCATTGAATTGAGAGGCGATCCGGGTCGCGCGCGGGAGTTGCTGGGATGGCGCCGGCGCATGGATTTCGTCGGCCTGGTCAAGACGATGGTGGACGCTGATCGCGAACGCGTGAAAAAAGCAGGATAAATTGGACGACGAGGAAGAACTCTATGTATAGCGAATTGAAAGCCTGCCGGATTTGCGGCAATACGCATCTCGAACAAGTCTTGGATCTCGGCGAGCAAACGCTGACCGGCGTGTTTCCGAGCAAACGGGATCAGGTCATTACAAAAGGTCCGCTGCGCCTGGTCAAGTGCACCGGCAAGGACGGTTGCTGCGGCTTGCTGCAGCTGGCCCATTCCTATGACCTGAGCGAAATGTACGGGATCAACTATGGCTATCGTTCCGGCCTCAACGCCAGCATGGTCAGGCATCTCAATAGCAAGGTAGAGAGAATCCTGAGCATCGTCGATACGAGCGGAGACCCGCTCGTGCTCGATATCGGCAGCAACGACGGCACCACGTTGCGGGCGTACGGCGACAAGGGTTTTACCCGTGTCGGCATTGACCCAACGGCGGAAAAATTCCGGCACTATTATCCGGACGGCGTGACCATTGTTCCTGATTTCTTTACCGCAAAGGTATTCCGTAACGTTTTTCAAGAGCGCAAAGCCAGAGTCGTCACCTCTTTTTCGATGTTTTATGATCTTGAGCAACCGATGGATTTTGTCAGGGAAGTTGCCGAGATTCTTGATGATCAGGGCATCTGGGTATTTGAGCAAAGCTATATGCCGCTCATGCTGGAGCGCAATTCCTATGATACCGCCTGCCATGAGCATCTGGAATACTATGCATTGAAGCAAATCCACTGGATGACGGAAAAGGCCGGTCTCAAGATTGTGGACGTCGAATTCAACGACGTGAATGGCGGCAGCTTTTCCATCACAGCAGCAAAGAAAAGCGCTGTGTATCCGGAATATGCTCAGCTTCAAAAAATCCTTGCTCAGGAACAGCAGCAGGGGCTGGATACCCTGACGCCTTATCTTGAGTTTGCATCACGGGTCTCGGAGAGTCGCGACGTCCTGCGTCGCTTTGTCACAGACGCCCTCGCAGACGGGAAGCGTGTCGTATGTCTGGGGGCATCAACCAAAGGGAACGTGCTGTTGCAATATTGCGGCTTTACCGCGGATCAAATTTCTGCGGTCGGTGAAGTCAATCCTGAGAAATACGGCTGCTTTACACCGGGCACTTTACTGCCGATCGTACCGGAGAGTGAGTTCATGGAAGATGAGCCCGATTTTCTGATTGTCTTGCCTTGGCATTTCAAAGAGTTTTTCTTGAAAAATAACAAATTGAAAAAAGGAAAACTTGTTTTCCCGCTGCCCCATCTGGATGTAGTCGGCTGAAAGTGAATCTCCCTGTCCACAGTATCTGCAGACAGGGATGCAATCAGAATCCACGCGTTCGTTTTGTCGGCTATATAAATTATTCTGACCTCCATTATTTAAGGCTTCAATCATGACCATCGATGATGCACTCAACGCACTTCCCGCCGCCTTTGAGGCGAAAAACTATGAGTGGTGCGAGCAAATATCGACGCAGATTATCGCGATACAGCCGCACAATCCGGTAGCTTTGTTTTTCCTGGGCAGTGTCAAAGAGGCGCAGGGACAGGTAGCTGAGGCTGCCGCCGCTTATCGCGCCGTGTCCCTGGCGTTTCCGCATAACACCAATTTTTTTGAACGTGCAATCCGGACCATGCCGCCAGAGGCGCTGAATGATTTTGTCCGGGAATATCAGCAGAACAAATCGAGGATCCTCGCGTTCCCGAACAAGCCGGCTCTCGAGCTGGTGAATAATCCGGCAGGACAAATGTTTGTGCCTGTGTATCCCGACAATGACGTGATTGCCATCGCGATCAAGTCAGGTGCGATTTTTGACGATCACATCATCTCGTGTGCTGCGAAATATATCGCGCCCGGCATGACGGTGATCGATGTCGGCGCCAATTTTGGCCAAATGTCATTGCAGTTTTCAAAGTTCGTGGGACCGTCCGGACGGGTGATCTCCATTGAAGCCGACGATTATGTGCATCATATTCTCTCGGAAAATGTGCAAATCAACGGCATCACCAACATCACGACAGTCAACAAGGCTGCTCATGAACAGGTCGGATTGACGGTCTTTTTCCCTGACCAGGATTTCGTGCGGTTCTCGACGTATGGATCTTACGGTATTGATCCTTCGGCCAACACAGGACGTGCTGTAGAGACCATCACGATTGACTCTCTTGGTATTGAAACTCCGGTCGGCTTCATGAAGGTTGACGTTCAAGGCTGCGACTTGTTTGCAATGGTGGGCGCCAAGAATACGATCCAAAAATATAAAATGCCGATCATTTTTGAATACGAAGAGCAATTCCAGCGTGAATTCAATACGACATTCCAGGACTACGTCGATTTTGTTATCGGCATCGGCTATAAATTCGTCGAAACGGTAGATGGTATCAATTACCTTATCGCACCTCGATAAACGTCCGGATAGTCGATTCTTTCGACGAAATGGTCGCCGCCTGTACTCCGTACATGGCGGAGAGTCCGGCAGAAGTCTCTGGCGAAACGCCGATGGCGTTTCGCACTCCCTTCTTAAAACGCCTGAATCAGTTCCAGATCAGATGAACCATTCGTATTTCTTGGCATGGTTCTTTTCGATCAGCAGGTACATCAGTTGATTCTGGCTGGCGATCGTTGCGATGGTGGTGTAGTTGCTCATGTCGAATTGAGCATACAGCGCTCGCATCGTGTCTTCGGAAATCCCCGCAAACAAGATGCACGCCTTCATTTGCAAGGCAACGGGAACGTATTGGTTGAAGTCGATCGGTCTTTCCGAGCAATCCATGCGTACCCATATTTCGTCGCCGGCTTTGATTTTTCCGGCAGATTTCCCGGTCAGGAAAGAGAGAAATTCCTCTTCGCTGCAAAGTGAGACCGAGTCGATGGCATTCAGACGGATATTCTTTTGTCGGGACAGTTGCGATTCGGGTGTGAGCGACAACGAATAGCTGGCCTTGAACTGCGTGTTCAACACAACGAGAAGATCGCCGTCATCTGCGCCGATATCGAAGTAAATGTCGCCGCTGACTTCCATGGCGTTGAAGAAGCGTATCAGTTCTTCACTGAACGGAATGCGCCTCTTGGTGGAAATGGCAAACAGATCCGGGTCGTCGATGTTCTTTTTGCGATAAGTCAGCAGGCGCGGCGCTGGGCGCTCTTTGCCGACCACATCCAGGCGCTCCGTCAGATAGGCGGATGGAATGGAGTAGAGGCAGATGAACGCATCGTCCAGGCTGCACAGGATTTCATAGCTGGAGCGTGTCTTGTTGAATGCGGCGCCGAGAGGAAAAATTATCGGTTGCCCCAGATACCAGCCATGCTTGTCGCTGCCGGATTTGAACGGCGACGTGGTCAAGGGCTCGGGCGTAAAGTAGGTCGGCTTGTACGGCGCAGTTTTGGAGAACACGCAGGCGCCGCCGTAATATATCTTTTTGCCCCCGCTTTTGGCCGACGAATGGAAGAACGTTATGTATTCGTTGGCGCCATAGTCGATCGGAACGCTGCCTCCGCGAATTTCTCCATATCCCCACTCGATCCCTTCGCTGCTATAGGAATTTTTAAAACCCCAGTCGGCGGGACTGCCGGCAATGGACAATTCCAGGACTATCCACGGCGCATGAGAATAGAGGATGCCGATGGTGTCGTTGTCGATGAAAAACGGAACCCAGTTCTTCTCGTAACCCAGCATGGAGTTGTCGGGCTTCTTTCCCGTGCCCAGCGGATTTTGCGGAAGCTTGAGGTGTTGCAGCAGCTGGAAATTATTGGCCCAGTCCATTTCGGCCATGGCGATGGTCGTACCGATAATCTCGCCTTGTTCGCTTCTGTCCACGTAGACATACAGGAGGAACAGGCGGTTACCAACGACCAGCAGACGGGGGTCCTCTCCGGCGGCGATAAGCTGAAACGGCTTGCTGATCGGCGACAGCTCCTGGTCTACCTGAACCATCCATATTTCACCGGCGCCCCATACGGGCGGAACCTGGTTGCGGCGGAAAGCGACCCATCGTTCGCCATTGGGCAGGGTCGTGACGGAGGGGCAGAATTCGAGATAGTGTTGCTCATCAAATCTTGGCCAGATATGAGGTTTGCTTATTTTATTGATGGTCATTCACTACCCCGTCATGAACTGGCTCCATCGTGTTCACGGATGAAGCCGCCTCGTCATTAAATGAATCAAAATCGGCTCTTGCAATCGCTCTGCCGCACATCACCAGCAGACAGGCTCGATGAGTTCAGCCGCATATCGCCCAAGCGGAATCAGCGGTTGCGAAACAGCAGATGCTGCGGTAACAGCGGCAGATTGGGAAGCTTCTTCAAGGCGTCGATTTTATCCTTGCTGACGGCTTGGGGATCTACCCACCAGTCTTCGAAGGGAATCGGATCGGGAGAAACCACCGCGTACATCACGCAGAGATCTTTGGCCACCAGCTCATAGCCGTGGCGATGGAGAATCTCCCGGCTTTCGTCGCGCGCGCGATAGTCTCGCGAATAGGCATCCGTCTCGAACGTGATTACCGAGAAGCGGTGCGTGTCCAAAGGCAAGCGCTTGAGCACCTGCAGCGTATTGAAACTGGGGTCGATGTCCAACTGCAGGTAGTCAATGCGCTTTTTTTCAGGACCAAACCAGCGTGGAATAGCTGCCCGGTAGTCGAGCGCCAGCGCATCGGCAAGGACGAAGCCGGCATTGGGACGCTCTATGAGCCAGGATTTGAAGCATGCCGGGTCATATTCGAGAGAAATTCCGTTCCAGCCGAATGCGCTATTGAGCAAATAGGTGTTGTTGTGAAAGCTGGCGACATTGGCGCCGACTTCCAGATAGCTCCCGTTGGTCATGCCATCGAGCATTGTCAGGACGAAGAGATCTTGCCATGCCTGGGAATGATTTTGAGAGATACGGTTCGCTGTTTCAAATGGAAATCTCAGGAGATCCCGCATTTCAGGTTGCCATTTCCACGTGTTCGTAAGGACGCTGTCGTTCATTTGATGTCCGTCAAAAGGCCTGGGGCACTTATGAATTTACTATAAGTGTGCACCGAGCGGTTGTCGTATTGATTCTGAGTCAGCGGGAGTATTTTTATCAGATATTTCATACGCCGTTTGACTCCTGAGGGCTTACTGTTTCAACAATTATAAGAGCATGATAACGAGGCTAGAGAGCGGGTAAAACGCTGAATACCGTGGTGAAATCCTGTGTGCGGAGACCTTGGGGGCCTGTCCCGCGATGACAGGTATTGCGCATGTTCAGCCTTTCCGGCGGACGGTTTCAGATCAGTTTTGTATAAATTTCGTCGTACAAGGCGGATTTATCCTTCAAGTCATAGTCTGTCTTGATTGCCAGCTGTCCCGCGTTTGCCAGCGCGTGGCGTTTTTCGGGCGATTCGATCAGCAGGGTGATGGCGTCCAGCCAGGCCTGATCAGAGTTAGGCATCAGCAAGCCGGTGCTGTCGTGCGTCACCACCTGGTTGTAGACCGAGACGTCGCTGAAGATGGAGGCGATGCCGGCCGCGGAATAGTCCAGCCATTTGATATAGCTCTTGCACTGGTTGTAGTCGTCGGAGGCCAGCGGAATCAGGGCAATGTCCCAGTTCCAGTCCTTGAGCTGTGCAGCGTAGTTGACGTACTCGTGGACGAACGACAGGAAGGTGGTTTGCGGGTGATGTTCCCAGCCTTTGGGGCACTCCCAGCCGACGAAATAAATATGCAGCCGCGCGCCGTATCGTTCCACCAGCGTGCGCAGCGCACTATCGACCAATGCAAAGTTGGACGGCTGAATCGACGAGCCCAGCAGGCCGATCGTGATGTTGCCGTCGCGTCGCTGCGGCACCGGCCGGTAAAACATGTCGTAATCGATGAAATTCGGCAGGATGTACACGTTCGGATTGAGCGGACGATATTTCTCAGCCAGAAATTGTGTTGATACCACCACCGCCTTGGCGCGTTTGACGGTGTATTCGATGCCTTCTTTCCAGCTGGCGCCGGCCGCAGCTTCGGGGTGGTCGTGCGGAATGTCATTGAGCAAATCATCGGACTCGTAGATGACCGGCTTGCCCAGTTCGAAAATGGCTTGCAATGACGCAATCGGCAATAGTCCCGGCGTGAAGCGATGCAGGACGATCAGGTCGGCGCCGGCGATCGGATCGGTTTGCAGCTTACCGTCCTTGATGCCCCAGACCAGCTCCCATTCATCCTGCAGATGCGCGAAGGGGCGAATCATGCGAATCTGCGGGCAAGGGCTCCAGGTCGATTCGACCGAGTAGACCAGGAGGCGCTTTTTACGGCGTGTGGACGGTGCATTCACCACCGCCGCCGGGGCGTGGCCGGCGACGATCGGTGCGGGATTGAATTGTCTTTGTGTCGCGCCGATGAAGTCGTCCAGCTGCGTCCAGAAATTCCGGGTGAGTTGCTGATAGACGGCCGGCGCCTGGCCGACAGTTGCTTTGGCATGCGCGATCTGCTCCGGGGAGTTGCCCCAGGCCGAGCCCACGCCGTTCAGATAACCCAGGCCGAACATGGGCTTGCTCAATGAGGTCGGATTGGGCAGATAGACCACCGGGCAGCCGCACAAAATGGCTTCATAACACGCGGTCGACGGCTCATAGGTGTACATCAGTTCAGCCTGGCGGAACAGCTCGGCCATCTGTTCGGCGGAGCGCTGCGGTACGCGCAACGACACTTCGGTCGAATCGCGGGTGAGCGGATCGACAGCGCCGCCTTTGCTGAGATGGCGGTTGAACCACACCAGCGTGCCTTGACGCGGTGTGTCGTGTTGTCCGTGGTGGAACACGGCATCGTTGACCAGCGGCGTCGACAAGACGGCGGCCTTCATGGTGCAGGGGATCAGTTCTTCACGGTGCGCATAGATCATGTCGTCGGCGCCCCAGTTCAGCGCTTCCTTGTTCAGCGCACCCGGCGTATTGAGCAGATAACGAACCACATTGGGCGCGCTGAGCGGATTGCCGCTGATGACTTCCGGATAGATCACGATAGGATTGCGCCCATTCTTGATGTGGGCGTTGATAATGTCTTGTGTCAACTGCGGTGCACGCAGGCTGTCCAGGCTGGCATCGGTGACATAGGCCTCTTCGCCGGCCAGATTGAGGGCGTGGCAAAGATAGTGCAGGGCCTTGCCGCCGCCGGAGTTCGCGGGAAACGCCGGACTATAGATGTAATAAGGGGAATGCAGCCGGGCAAACAAATCGTGTCTCATGGGGCAATCGAATTCTCGGTAGGTGCTCGCGAAGCGTGGCTGACGGTGTTAACGAAGGGCTCGTCGACAGTCCAATTAAGTATATCAGCGTATTTTTTGCCTCAAATTCAAAGATCGCAGCTAAAAAAGGCTTAAATCGGCTCATTGACGACCAGAAGGCCCGGTTGGAATCCTAAAAAGCCAAATTGGCGCTGATAAACCGTGCAGTCCTTGGGATGTCGCCGTGGCAAAACAGGTAACATAGCGACCATAAAATGCCTATCCAACGGTAATTTCGGGGCAAAAAGTGCGCCGGTCGGCATGATGCCGCCGGTGATGCCGATTCAGTTCAGGGAGCGGAAATTGAAAGTCGTCATTCTTGCAGGTGGTCTGGGAACGCGTCTCGGCGAAGAGACCGATGTGCGTCCGAAACCGATGGTGGAAATCGGCGGCAAGCCTATTCTGTGGCACATCATGAAGAGCTATTCGCACTACGGCTTCAATGAATTTGTGATCCTGCTCGGCTACAAGGGCTTCCTGATCAAGGAATACTTCGCCAACTATTTCCTGCATCAGGGCGACGTCACCATCGATCTGGTCGACAACAAAGTCGAAGTGCATCGCAATAAATCGGAGCCTTGGAAGATCACACTGCTCGAAACGGGTTTGCACACGCAAACCGGTGGCCGCTTGTTGGCGGCACGTGATTATCTGGGCGAAAAAGATTTCATGCTGACTTACGGCGATGGCGTGGCGGACGTTGACATCAAGGCCCTGGTCGCGCATCACGATCAGCATAAGGCGCTGGTGACCATGACTACAGTCCAGCCGGAAGCGCGTTTCGGCATGGTCAACACCGACGAAAAAGGCTACATCAACGACTTCCGCGAAAAGCCGCCCGGCGACCTGGGTTGGATCAATGGCGGTTTCATGGTGTGCCGTGCAGGCGTCTTCGACTATCTGCAGGACGGCGAAGGCACTATATTTGAACGTGCCCCGCTGGAAAACATCGCCCGCGACGGCATGTTGTTGAACTGGCAGCATCATGGTTTCTGGAAGTGCATGGACACGCTGCGCGACAAGATTCAGCTCAACCAGTTGTGGGACAGCGGCGCCGCGCAATGGAAAAAGTGGGATTAAGTCTGCAGACATGAAGACGTTGCCCACAGACCTGCCCGGCGTACTGCTGATCGAAACGGATCGTCGTCGCGACGAACGCGGCGGCTTCGCCCGCTGGTTCTGCGACACCGATCTGGCTGACGCGCTGCAGGATGCGACCATTCGCCAGATCAATCATTCCCATACAGTAAAGCGCGGCAGCGTGCGCGGTATGCATTTTCAGCACGCGCCCCATGCGGAGAAAAAAATCATCCGTTGCCTGACCGGGAAAATCTTCGACGTCGTTGTCGATCTGCGCCATGGCTCGCCGACGTTTCTAGCGTGGCGCGGTTTTGAGCTGGAGGAAGGCGACGATCGCGCTCTGCTGATTCCGGAGGGTTGCGCCCATGGCTTTCAGACGCTGACCGACGAAGTGCAGATGCTGTATCTGCATACGGCGCCTTACACACCTGCCGCCGAGGGCGCGCTGCGCTTCGATGAACCCCGCGTAGCCATTGCATGGCCTCTGCCACCACAACATTTATCCGAACGCGACCTGCAGCATCCTTTGCTGGGCGCCGATTTTTCCGGGATTAACCTATGAAATGCCGTCATTGCCAGACAGACCTTCACGATACGTTTATCGATCTGGGTTTCTCGCCGCCGTCGAACGCCTATCTGCGTCAGGAAGACCTGATGCGACCAGAGACCTATTATCCGCTGCGTGTGATGGTATGCCGTTCTTGCTGGCTGGTACAGACGCAGGATTATGCGCACTACGACCAGCTGTTTGAATCTGATTACGCGTATTTTTCGTCAACATCGACGACCTGGCTCAAGCATGCCGCCGATTACGTTGAGATGATCACATCCCGGTTGTCATTGGGGCAGAATTCAAAAGTGGTTGAGATCGCCGCCAACGATGGCTACCTGCTGCAATATGTGCAGCAGCGCGGCATTCCTTGCCTGGGCGTGGAACCAACCACCAGTACGGCCGATGCTGCGCGCGCCAAGGGTATTCCGATCGTCGAAGAATTCTTCGGCGTGAAGCTGGCGCAAGACATCGTGGCGCGCGACGGCAAGGCCGATCTGATCGCTGCAAACAATGTGTTGGCGCACGTGCCGGAGATCAATGATTTTCTGGGTGGCATGGCGGTGTTGTTGAAGGATGACGGCACCATCACCATCGAATTCCCGCATCTGCTTAACCTGATTGAGCAGAGCCAGTTCGATACGATCTATCACGAACACTTTTCCTATCTGGCGCTTGGCAGTGTTGATCGCATGATGCGTACCTTGGGTTTGCGCGTGTACGACGTGGATCAGATTCCGACACATGGCGGCAGCTTGCGTGTTTATGCATGCCATGAAAATGCGGCCCATCAGCCTACCGCGGCATTGCGTCGCGTGCAGCATCAAGAGTTGGATTTCGGTCTCGAAAAGATCGAGACCTATCAGGGCTTTCAAGCGCGCGCTGAAAAGATCAAGCTGGATTTACTACAATTTTTGCTCGAGCAAAAACGTTTGGGCAAAAAGATCATGGCCTATGGCGCTGCCGCCAAAGGGAATACCTTGTTGAACTATTCTGGTGTGCACGTCGATCTGCTGCCGTTGGTGGCGGATGCTGCTGCGTCCAAGCAGAACAAATATATGCCGGGCAGCCATGTGCCCATCGTGTCGCCGGCGGCATTGCTTGCAGCGCGGCCTGATTATGTGCTGATCCTGCCGTGGAATCTGAAAGCGGAAGTGGAAGCGCAGCTTGCCGAGATTCGCAACTGGGGGGGGCGCTTTGCGATTGCCGTGCCGCATATGCAGGTCTGGTAAATCTGAAGTCCCTGTGAGCGCTCGTCCGAGCGCGCGAATGCACCAATGCCAATGCCAACACGTACTGACCATTCCATGAATATTTACCTATATCAGATAGCGCGTAATGCCGAGGCCGGGTTCATGGCCTTGCCACGTGAAGGCGGTGACGGTCTCGATGGCTGGGGCGACTATGCCGCCATCCGTGCTTATTTTGCGAACGAGGCCGTCGATGACGAGGCGCTCTACGGTTTCGTATCCACAGACTTTGTCCAACGGACGGGGCTGAAAGCTGACGACATCGCACGCTTTGTCGATGGACATCCCGATAACGATGCTTATCTCTTTTTCCCGTTCACGCGCAATGCAGCATGTTTCCTGAACGTATTTGAAGAGGGGGAGTTCCATCATCCCGGCTTGCAGCAACTTGCTCAGGATTATCTGGAAGCAGTTGGCCTGTCGCTTGACTTGCGCGAATTCGTCACCGACTTTCGCGCTGTCGCGCATACCGGCTATGTCGTTGCAAAGCCGGTGTTCTGGAAGACATGGTTCGATCTGACGGAGAAGGTGTTCGAGCTGGCAGAGACTGGCAGCGACGCACTGGCCGGGCGGCTCAATGCTCCGTCTATCGGTACGCCGCCGGTGACGATGAAATCTCTGCTGACGGAGCGCATTGCTTCGCTGGTACTGGCCTTGGATCAGCAATTGCGCATTGCTGTATTTGATCATGCGAAGTTGCCATTGTCCGATCTCGGGCTGCTCGCGTATCAAGACAAGTTGCCGGAACTCGACAAGATGAAGCGCGACTATCTCGCCACCGGCGACATCACGCGCATCGATCGGTTTCTGGCGCTGCGAAATAGCATCTTGCAATTCAGCAAGGCTGAAAAGGTCGAGGCACCGGCGTCAACACAGTCACCTCAAATTGCGACCTCGTCAAATACCGTGGTCGGCGGACAAAACGCCGAGCTGGTGTACGGCTGTATTACACACGTAGAGTTACCGATTCGGTTTCCTGATTTCGTCACGCCGATTTATCTGGGTGATTCGCAGGCAGAAGGGCGCCTTAATCTGCGCGAGCTGGCGCCGCAATGGGTGCCTTACCACCCGATCGTCGGCGGCATGGTGGGCAACTTTGCGTTGCGCAATCACATCCTCAAGAACTATCCCAACGTCAAACGCATCGGTGTCTGCATGTACCGGAAATTCATCTCCCGTAACCGCATCAGCGGCGTGCCGGCGGAAGACAACTGGATGATGGACGTTATATCGGACAAGGATCTTGCGCGGCAAAGTTTTGAGAGCATGCTTGATCCCGGCTCAAGCGACCTGCTGGTCGGAAAGACCTGCGGTTTCGTCGCCGATGGTCAGAGCGCCGGCTATCTGAAACACTATGCACGCGCGCATCACGTTGAAGACATGTTGCGGTTCGCGGCCGAAGCCGTCGAACTGGGCGTCTTGCATAGCAAGGAGGTGGAGCTGTTTTTTGATGAGCGCGTGTTCTTCATGGGCGGCGTCGAACTGGGTGTTTTTCCAGCCGATTTCTGGCTCAAGAGCATTGCCGATATCGAAGCAGTAGCATGGGCTTGCGTGCAGCGTTATCAGGTCAAACGTGAGGGCTATCAATCGCGTGCATGGGCATTCTGTGCGGAGCGTCTTGGCAGCTATTTGTTGCTGCGTTATTTGCGGTCGGTTTGCGGCGGTGATAACTTTGAACAGTTCATGGGGCAGTTGAACCTGATCACCCAAGGCGATCAGACGCTGTACGTACCGAGCAACTGATTTTTATCCTGCCGGAATACTTCCTCCGGCAGGCATCCCTATTCTTTTCTCTTTAAGCCAGCTTGCGGCCGTCAGTCAGGCCGTATTCCCGAATAATTTCATCGAGGCAGTTGGCGACATCTGTCTGCCATTGCGGCATGGTTACGCCGAAGGTCGATGCCAACTTGGCGCCGGACAAGCGAGAATTTTTGGGACGATGCGGCGGCACGGGATAAGTGCTGGAAGGCACTGGCGTGATGACGCTGGCACCGCCGACCTTGATTGGCACATTCAAAGTCTGCAGCCGTTCAACGATAAATGAAGC
>Ga0209913_1000931_pt1 | contig 19838 bp, 19 predicted proteins | sample PersoiDNA2013203_FD_185805 | JGI IMG/M metagenome (GOLD analysis project Ga0209913, IMG submission 185805) | Permafrost soil microbial communities from the Arctic, to analyse light accelerated degradation of dissolved organic matter (DOM) -... | ecosystem: Environmental > Terrestrial > Soil >... | reverse complement strand
TCTCGCCGATGGTGGGCGTGTTCAGCAAAATTTCGATGGCGGCCTTGCGGCCCTTGCCGTCTTCCGTGCGCACCAGGCGCTGGGAGACGATGGCGCGCAGGTTCGAGGACAAGTCCATCAGCAACTGGTTGCGCCGCTCTTCCGGAAAAAAATTGATGATGCGGTCCATGGTCTGGTTCGAATTGTTCGCGTGCAAAGTGCCGAGACACAGGTGGCCCGTTTCCGCAAAGGCAATCGCGTGCTCCATGGTTTCCGTGTCGCGTATTTCGCCGATCAGGATCACATCGGGCGCCTGGCGCAGGGTGTTTTTCAGGGCGTGGTGCCAGGAATGGGTGTCGACGCCCACTTCGCGGTGGGTGATCAGGCAGCCCTTGTTCTTGTGCACGTATTCGACCGGGTCTTCCACCGTGATGATGTGGCCGGCCGAATTGGCGTTGCGGTAATCGATCATGGCCGCCAGGGTCGTCGACTTGCCGGAACCCGTGCCGCCCACCACCAGCACCAGGCCCCGCTTGGTCATGATGACGTCCTTGAGCACGTCCGGCAGGTCCAGCTTTTCAAAGTTCGGAATTTCCGAGGCGATGGTGCGCACCACCATGCCGACACACTGCTGCTGCACGAACACGTTGACCCGGAAGCGGCAGACGTTGGGCAGGGAAATGGCGAAGTTGCATTCCATCTCGGCCTCGAACTCGGCCTTCTGCTTGTCGTTCATCAGCGACAGGGCCAGGGCGCGGGTCACTTCGCCGCTCAGCTTTTGCTGGCTCAGGCCCTTCATGGCGCCCTGGTGTTTCATGCTGGGCGGGAAGTCGGCGGAGATGAACAGGTCGGAGCCGCCCTGGTGGTGCATGACGGTGAGCAGCTTGTGGATGTAAGCTTGGGCTTCGACGGGACCGAAGGTGGTGGACATGAACTTCCTTGCAGGTGGAACAGAGGGAACCGGCGGCGGAATGACAAATTTCCCGGCCCGTCAATTATATCGACTGGGCTTCCGGTAAAATACAAAATCTTTGCTGGACGAAATTGCAACTGTCGCAGCGCTGTTCCTGTGGCAGGGGTCACGTTTCTGGTCTTCTCGCCTTCTGACTATCATGACGCTCACAGAACTCAAATACATCGTCGCCGTCGCCCGCGCCCGCCATTTCGGCCACGCGGCCGAAGCGTGCCACGTGGCCCAGCCGACCCTGTCCGTGGCAATCAAGAAGCTGGAAGACGAGCTGGGCGTGGTCTTGTTCGAGCGGGGCGGCACGGAAGTGTCGATCACGCCGCTGGGCGCCCAGATCGTGGCCCAGGCCGAGCGCGTGCTCGAGCAGACGGCCGCCATCAAGGAATTGGCCAAGCAAAACAAGGATCCCCTGGCCGGCCCCCTGCGCCTGGGCGTGATCTACACCATCGGCCCCTATCTGCTGCCGCCCCTGGTCAAGAACATGATCGACCACGTGCCCCAGATGCCCCTGATCCTGCAAGAAAATTTTACGGTGCGCCTGCTGGAATTGCTGCGCCAGGGCGAACTCGATGCCGCCATCATGGCCCTGCCCCTGCCCGAGCACGGCATGTCGGTGCAGACCCTGTATGACGAGCCTTTCGTGGTGGCCATGCCGCGCAGCCATCCCTGGGCCAGCCGCGCCACCATCACGGCGGAAGATTTGAAAACGGAAACCATGCTCTTGCTGGGAAACGGCCACTGCTTCCGCGACCAGGTGCTGGAAGTGTGTCCGGAAATGGCGCGCTTTTCCACGCCGGGCAATGGCATGCAGCGCACATTCGAGGGTTCATCCCTGGAAACCATTCGCCACATGGTCGCCAGCGGCATCGGCCTGACCGTCTTGCCGCGCGCCTCCGTGGCCGACATGGACAGCGCCAACAAGGATCCGCGCAGCATGCTGCGCTTCGTGCCCTTCAGCGAACCGGTGCCTTCGCGCCGCGTGGTGCTGGTGTGGCGCAAGAGTTTCACGCGCCGGGCCGCCATCGACGCCATCTGCCGCGCCGTGGCCGAGTGCAACTTGCCCGGGGTCGAGATGGCCGTGATCGACCCCCAGGAAGCCCAGGCGGCTTAGTCGACCGCCGCCAGCCGAGGGCCGCGCCGGCCCCGGGTCAATTCCTGCAGGGTCACCAGGCGGCCCAACGGACGGGTTTCCTGTTCGATCCAGCCGCTCCCGCTGCGCTGGAATGCAATGCTTTGCGTGTTCAGGGCAAACCCGCCGAATTCGACGGCCACTACCACCGTGTCGCCGCTGACGGCGCCCAGCACGAAGCGCTTGCGGGGCGTCTTGTCGAACACCACGCAGCTGGAGTTGAAAGGCTCGCCGCGGTCGGCGATGGCGTTGTCGTCGTTGCCCACGCCCAGTTGTTGCTGCACGGCGGGTGGCAAGTCCTTGAGGCTCGTCACTTCTTTCCAGCCTTGCGCTTCGGCAGCGCTGGCGGACAGGGCGAGGGAGGCGGCGCAAAGGGCAAAGTGCTGGAGTCGCATGGCGGGCAATCGTGATGGTGGGCAGACAAGTATAGGCCGATCCACCGCGAATGCGTCGCGGCAGGTCAAAGCCTGGACAGAGTAAAATCGCGGCTGAGCAAACTCGCAATGACCCCATGAGCAGACTGGCCCTGTACTTCAAATTGATCCGCGCCGACAAGCCGATCGGCATCGTGCTGCTGCTGTGGCCCACCCTGATTGCCTTGTGGATCGCCTCGAACGGCAAGCCCGATCCCATGCTGGTGCTGATTTTTACGGTCGGCACCGCCCTGATGCGCTCGGCCGGCTGCGCCATCAACGATTACGCCGACCGCGATTTCGACAAGCACGTCAAACGCACCGCCGAGCGGCCCCTGACCAGCGGCAAGATTCAATCCTGGGAAGCGCTGGCCGTGGCCGGCGTGCTGGCCGCCGTGTCCTTCCTGCTGGTGCTGCCTTTGAATGGTTTGACGAAGCAGCTGTCGGTGGCGGCCCTGATCATTGCCGGGACTTACCCTTACTTCAAACGCTTCTTCGCGATTCCCCAGGCCTACCTGGGGATTGCCTTCGGCTTCGGCATCCCGATGGCCTTTGCCGCCGTGCAGGAGCGGGTGCCGCCCGTGGCCTGGCTGCTGCTGCTGGCCAATGTGTTCTGGGCCGTGGCCTACGACACGGAATACGCCATGGTCGACCGCGACGACGATCTCAAAATCGGCATCCGCACTTCCGCCATCACTTTCGGCCGCATGGACGTGGCCGCCGTCATGCTGTGCTACGGCGCCGCCCTGGGCCTGGACCTGGCTTGCGGCTGGTCGCAGGGCTTGCGCTGGTGGTTCGTGGCCGGCGTCGCCGTGGCCGCGGCCATGGCCTTGTATCACTACACCCTGATCCGCGAGCGCGAGCGCATGCGCTGTTTTGCCGCTTTCCGGCACAACAACTGGTTGGGTGCGGCCCTTTTTGCCGGAGTCGCGTTAGACTACGCCTTACGATAATGTTGTGCCAATAACAGCAGCCGGACTGTCTGTCCGCCGCCGGCTTCATTTTAATAAAACATAGACCAACGAGGCTTCCCCATGATGGAAAAAATCCCCACCCAGACCGGTACCCGCGATCAATTGATGAACGATTTGAAGTCGGTGATTTCCGACGCCGAAAGCTGGCTGCGCAACAGCTCGCTGACGGGCGACGACCTGCGCGCCGCCAAGGAAAAATTCGAGCGCACCCTCAGCAGCGCCAAGGACAATGTGCTGTACTACCAAGGCGCCGCCGTCGAAAAGACCAAGGCCGCGGCCAAGGCGACCGACGAGTTCGTGCATGAGAACCCATGGCGCTCGGTGGCGATTGGGGCCACGATCGGGCTGTTGCTGGGGGTGGCGATCAGCCGCGGCAAGGATTGAGTTAGCGCGGGGACTGGCACTTGCTGCCTGTCCCCGTATTTGGTCGGCGGCGCATAAATCGGGGACAGGCAGCCAGTGCCAGTCCCCGGGTCCTATTTATTCCCCAGCTCTTCGCCCATTTCTTTTCCGCGCGCAGCGGCCGCCTTCACCGCCCGCACAATCGCCTGCTTGACCCCATCCCCCTCCATGCTCTGCAAGGCCGCATAGGTCGTGCCGCCCTTGGACGTGACCCGCTCCCGGAGCACCGCCACCTCATCGGCCGAGCGCGCCGCCAGCTGGGCCGCGCCGGTGAACGTGGCCAGCGACAATTGCCGCCCCTGCTCCGCCGTCAGCCCCAGCTCCCCGGCCGCCTGCTGCATGGCCTCGATAAAATAAAACACGTAAGCGGGGCCGCTGCCGGACACCGCCGTGACCGGGTCGATCAGCGCCTCCTCGTCCAGCCACACGGTCTGGCCGACGGCCTTCATGATGCTGTCGGCCAGTTCGCGGTGCTCGGCCGATACGGCCGGCAGCGCCACCATGCCGGTGATGCCCTGGCCGATCAGGGCGGGCGTGTTGGGCATGCAGCGTACGATGGCGCCGTGGCCGCCCAGCCAGCGCGACAGGTCGGCGGCACGGATGCCGGCCGCGATCGACAGCACCAGCGCATCTTTTAACAAAGGCTGCAGGCTGGCCGCCACTTCGCGCATGTTTTGCGGTTTGACGGCCAGCACGATCACTTCGCTGGCGGCAGCCTCCAGGTCGATCGCGGCGCTGGTGCGCACGCCGAAGCTCTCGGCCAGTTTCGTGAGCTGCTCGGGATTGGGATCGACCACGGTGATGTTGGCCCCGTCCGTCAACTGCCCGGCCAGGCCGGCGATGAGGGCAGCGGCCATATTGCCGCCGCCGATAAAAGTCAGGCGCAAGCCATCACGCATAGTGTCGTGCTCCAAAAATCGCGCTGCCGATGCGCACGATGGTGGCGCCTTCGGCAATCGCGGCGGCCAAGTCGGCCGACATGCCCATCGATAAAGTGTCGAGTTGCAAACCCTCGGCATTGGCCTGCTCCAGCAGCGCGCGCAGGCGGGCAAACGCCGCCCGTTGTTTTAAGACGTCAGTTTCCGGCTCGGGAATGGCCATCAAGCCGCGCAGCTTCAGGTTCGGCAAGGCCGCCACGGCGCGCGCCAGGGGCAGCAATTCCTCGGGCGCCACCCCGCTCTTGCTGGCTTCGCCGCTGATGTTCACTTGCAAACACACGTGCAAAGGCGGCAAGTCCGCGGGGCGCTGCTCCGACAGGCGCTGGGCGATTTTTAACCGGTCCACCGTGTGCACCCAGTCAAAATGGGTGGCGAGCGGACGGGTCTTGTTACTCTGGATGGGCCCGATAAAGTGCCATTCCACGGCGGCGTCCGGCTGCGCGGCGGCCACCGCAGCAATCTTGTCCAAAGCCTCTTGCAGATAATTTTCGCCAAACGCGCCTTGGCCCGCGGCGATGGCTTCCAGCACCGCATCGGCGCCGAAGGTTTTGGAGACCGCCAGCAATTGCACCGCCTCGCAGGGGCGCCCGGCGGCTGCGCAAGCGGCCCGTATGGTCGAATCGACAGCTTGCAGTTTCAAAGCGATTGTGGACATAATCTTGTCAGCGGGCAATTAAAAGCGAAACGAGGTGATGCATTTTGCGCATACTCCCGACCGCGCCCTTTTTCAGGCTCAGGGATTATAAATGGACATCTCCGAATTACTCGCTTTCTCCGTCAAGAACAAGGCTTCCGACCTGCACCTGTCCTCCGGCCTGCCGCCCATGATCCGGGTGCACGGCGACGTGCGCCGCATCAACCTGCCGCCGCTGGAGCACAAGGACGTGCACGGCATGATTTATGACATCATGAACGACGGCCAGCGCAAGCAATACGAGGAAGTGCTGGAGTGCGACTTTTCCTTCGCCATCCCCGGCCTGGCCCGCTTCCGCGTCAACGCCTTCAATCAGGAACGGGGCGCCGCCGCCGTGCTGCGCACCATCCCGTCCAAAATCCTGTCGCTGGAAGACTTGAATGCGCCCAAGATTTTTGCGGAACTGGCCATGCGGCCCCGCGGCCTCGTGCTGGTGACGGGCCCCACCGGCTCGGGCAAATCGACGACGCTCGCGGCGATGGTCAACCACCTCAATGAAAACGAGTACGGCCACATCCTGACGATCGAAGACCCCATCGAATTCGTGCACGATTCCAAGAAATGCCTGATCAACCAGCGCGAAGTGGGACCGCACACGCTCTCCTTCAACAATGCCCTGCGCTCGGCCCTGCGCGAAGACCCCGACTGCATCCTGGTGGGCGAATTGCGCGACCTGGAAACCATCCGCCTGGCCCTGTCGGCCGCGGAAACGGGCCACCTCGTGTTCGGCACGCTGCACACCTCCTCGGCCGCCAAGACCATCGACCGCATCGTCGACGTCTTCCCCGCCGATGAAAAGGAAATGGTGCGCGCCATGTTGTCCGAGTCCCTGCAAGCCGTCATCTCGCAGACCCTGCTCAAAACCAAGGACGGCAGCGGCAGGGTGGCCGCCCACGAAATCATGATCGGCACGCCCGCCATCCGCAACCTGATCCGCGAAGCCAAGATTGCCCAGATGTACTCGGCGATCCAGACGGGCAGCAACGTCGGCATGCAGACCCTGGACCAGAACCTGACCGATCTGGTGCGCCGCAACGTCATCACGACGGGCGCCGCCCGTTCCGCCGCCAAGACGCCTGATAACTTCCCGGGATAAAAAAAATGGAACGCGACCAGGCTTCAAAATTCATGTTCGACCTGCTGCGCCTGATGACGAGCAAGGGCGGCTCCGACCTCTTCATCACGGCAGGTTTTCCGCCCGCCATCAAGATCGACGGCAAGATGACGCCCGTGTCCAGCCAGCCCCTGACGGCGGCCCACACGGCCGACCTGGCCCGGTCCATCATGAACGACAAGCAGACGGCCGGCTTCGAGCTGAGCAAGGAAGCCAACTTCGCCATCAGTCCCGGCGACCTGGGGCGTTTTCGTGTCTCCGCGTTCGTCCAGATGAGCTGCGTGGGCATGGTGCTGCGGACCATCACCACCACCATCCCCAAGCTGGAAGACCTGGACCTGCCGCCCATCCTGGCCGACGTCATCATGAGCAAGCGGGGCCTGGTCATCATGGTGGGCGCCACCGGCTCCGGCAAGTCGACGACCATGGCGGCCATGGTCGGCTACCGCAATGAAAACAGCTACGGCCACATCATCACCATCGAAGACCCGGTCGAGTACGTCCACCCCCACAAGAACTGCGTGATCACCCAGCGCGAAGTGGGCGTCGACACGGACAGTTTTGAAGCGGCCCTGAAAAACTCCCTGCGCCAGGCGCCCGACGTGATCCAGATCGGCGAAATCCGCGACCGCGAAACCATGGAGCACGCGATTGCGTTTGCGGAGACGGGCCACCTGTGCCTGGCGACCTTGCACGCCAACAGCTCCAACCAGGCCATCGACCGCATCATCAACTTTTTCCCGGAAGAGAGACGCGCCCAGCTGCTGATGGACTTGTCGCTCAATCTGAAAGGCATGGTGTCGCAGCGCCTGATTCCCCGCAAGGAATCGAAGGGGCGTGTGGTGGCCATCGAGATCATGCTGAACTCGCCCCTGATCTCCGACCTCATCTTCAAAGGCCAGGTGCACGAGATCAAGGAGATCATGAAAAAATCGCGCGAACTGGGCATGCAGACCTTCGACCAGGCCCTGTTCGACCTGCACGAGCTTGATAAGATCAGCTACGAAGATGCCTTGCGCAATGCCGATTCCGTCAACGATCTGCGGCTCGCGATAAAATTGCAGGGGAAAGATGCCAAAAACCGCGATCTGGCGGCCGGCACCCACCACCTGGGAATCGTCTGATGTCCATCTATGCACACCCCGCCACCTCGCTGGCCGGCAGCCCCGTCGACCTGGCCCAGTACAAGGGCAAGGTCCTCCTGATCGTCAACACCGCCAGCGCCTGCGGCTTCACGCCCCAGTACAAGGGTCTGGAGGCGCTGTATCAACAGTTCAAGGACCAGGGCGTGGAAGTGCTGGGCTTTCCCTGCAACCAGTTCGGCGCCCAGGAAAAAGGGACGGCCGACGAGATCGGCGCCTTCTGCGAAAAGAATTATGGGGTGACCTTTCCCCTGTTCGCCAAAGTGGATGTCAACGGCGCGCACGCCCATCCCCTGTTCCGCGAACTCAAGCATGCCGCCCCCGGCCTGCTGGGCACGGAAGCCATCAAATGGAATTTCACCAAATTCCTGGTCGACCGCAACGGCAAGGTGGTCAAGCGCTACGCGCCCGCCACCGCGCCGGCCGACATTCTCGACGACGTCGCCAGACTGGCCGCGGCTTAGTTTAAAACCCGCTCGAGCAATTCAATCCAGTGCGTGACCGGCGTGCTGGTGCCCGACTGCAGGTGGGTCAGGCAGCCGATATTCGCCGAGACGATTTCCTCCGCGCCCGTCGCGGCCAGATTCGCCAGCTTGCGGTCGCGCAGCTCCTTTGCCAGTTCCGGCTGCAGCACGGAATATGTGCCGGCCGAACCGCAGCACAGATGGCTGTCGCCGCACAGGGTCAGCTCGACCCCCGCCGCGCGCAGCACCCCTTCCACCTTGCCGCGGATTTGCTGGCCGTGCTGCAGGGTGCAGGGCGGATGCCAGGCGATGCGCCGGCCCGGCTGCGATTTGGCGCGCTCGCCCAGCTGCTGCTCGAACTGGGGCATGATCTCCGACAGGTCGCGCGTCATGGCCGACACCTTCGCCGCCTTGGCCGCGTAGGCGCTGTCGTGGGCCAGCAGATGGCCGTACTCCTTGACCGTCACGCCGCAGCCGGAGGCCGTCATCACGATCGCTTCCACCTGATCCAATAAAGGCCACCAGGCGTCGATATTGCGGCGCATGTCGTTCAGCGCCGCCTCCTGGTCGTTCAGGTGGTAGCGCAGCGCGCCGCAGCAGCCGGCCTTCGGCGCCACCATCAGCTGCACGCCGAGGGCGTCCAGCACCCTCGCCGTGGCAGCATTGATATTCGGCGCCATGGTGGGCTGCACGCAGCCGTCCAGCACCAGCATCTTGCGCGCATGCGTGCGGGTGGGCCAGGCGCCGGCGGGCGGCGTTGCCGGCAGCTTGTCCTGCAGGGTGGGCGACAGCAGCGGGCGCACCAGCTGGCCGGCGCGGAAGGCGGGCTTGAAAATCCACGAGCGGGGCAAGGCGGCTTTCAAGGCTGCCCGCTGCAGGCGGTCACCGGCGGGACGGGCCACCCGCTCTTCCACCACCTTGCGGCCGATGTCGGCCAGGCGGCCGTATTTGACGCCGGACGGACAGGTGGTTTCGCAATTGCGGCAGGTCAGGCAGCGGTCCAGGTGCAGCTGGGTCTTGCGGGTGGGTTCCATCCCTTCCAGCACCTGCTTGATCAGGTAGATGCGCCCGCGCGGGCCATCGAGTTCGTCACCGAGGATCTGGTAAGTCGGACAGGTGGCCGTGCAAAAGCCGCAGTGAACACAGGCGCGCAGGATCGCTTCGGCTTCATCGCCCTCCGGCGTGCCCTTGATGAAATCGGCGAGATTGGTTTGCATGAACTAGAACATCCGTCCGGGATTGAAGATATTGGCGGGATCGAACGCGGCTTTGAGGCGCGTATGGATGCGGGCGATGGCGGGGGCCAGCGGCTCGAACACGGGCGCGTCGCCGTCGTCGTTGTCGGCGCGGCGAAACAGGGTGGCGTGGCCGCCCGCGGCGCGCACGCTGGCGCGGATGGCGCCGGCGCGTGCAGCGCTCGATGGCCCCGGCACTTTCAGCCAGCGCTGGGCCCCGCCCCACTCGATCATCTGCGCCCCTTCCAGCACCAGCGCACCGGTGATCGACGGCACCGACAGGCGCCACAGCGAACCGCCCTGGCGGAAAAAATCGTGGGTCTGTTCGCGCAGCGAAGCCCAGAAGGCGTTGGCGGCGGGCGCTTCGAGCTGCTCGCCGCCGAACGAGCGCACGGCCGCATCGACCGCCGCGCCCGCGCCGGACAGGCGCACGGTCAGCACGCCGCCGACCCAGCAGCTGGCCGAGATGGGCAGCGGCTGGCCGCCCCACAGGTTCAACTGGGCGATGGCGTCGATCTCGCTCATGGCAAAGCGCAGGGTCGCTTCGCGTACGGGCCGCGGCAGCACCTTGACCGAATGCTGCAGGGTCAGACCCAGGCTGCCCATCGATCCGGCCAGCAGGCGCGAGACGTCGTAGCCGGCCACGTTTTTCATGACCTGGCCGCCGAAGCTGAGCACCTCGCCGCGGCCATCCATCAGCACGGCGCCCAGCACGAAGTCGCGCACGCCCCCACTGCTGGCGCGGCGGGGACCGGCCAGTCCCGCAGCCAGCACGCCGCCCAGGGTGGCGCCGGCGCCGAAATGGGGCGGCTCGAAGGCCAGCATCTGGTGTTGTTCGGCCAGCGCCGCCTCGATCTCCACCAGCGGCGTACCGCTTCGGGCCGTGATCACAAGTTCGGTGGGTTCGTAGTCGATAATGCCGCTCAGCTGGCGGGTGTCGAGGATATCGCCGGCGAGCGGGCCGCCATACCAGTCCTTGCTGCCGCCGCCGCGGATGCGCAGGGGCCGGCCGCTGCTGGCGGCGTCGAGAATTTGCTGGCGCAGGGAGTCGATGTGCTGCACGTGCGTCCTTATTGAATTTAAAACCGGGGCAGGCCGGCAAAGGGCAAAACGCCGCCCGACACTTTCATCTTGCCGAATTCGGCGCAGCGGTTCAGGGTGGGAATCGCCTTGTTCGGGTTGAGCAGGAAGGGGACATCAAACGCACGCTTGACGGCAAAGAAGGCATCCAGTTCGGCGCGGGTGAACTGCACGCACATGGAGTCGATCTTTTCCATGCCGACGCCATGTTCGCCCGTGATGGTGCCGCCCACTTCCACGCACAAGGCGAGGATGGCGGCGCCAAAAGCCTCGGCCCGCTCGAATTCGCCCGGCTGGTTGGCGTCGAACAGGATCAGCGGGTGCAGATTGCCGTCGCCCGCGTGAAACACGTTCGCGCAGCGCAGGCCGTAGGTCGTTTCCATCAGCTCGATCCCGGTCAGCACTTCGGCCAGGCGCTTTCTCGGGATGGTGCCGTCCATGCAGTAGTAGTCGGGCGAGATGCGGCCCGCGGCGGGAAAGGCGTTCTTGCGGCCGGACCAGAAGCGCATGCGCTCGGCGTCCGACTGCGACACCGCGATCGCGCTGGCGCCCGCGCTTTCCAGCACGGAGCGCATGTGGGCGATTTCCTCTTCCACTTCCAGCGCCGTGCCATCGGCCTCGCACAGCAGGATGGCGGCGGCGTCGATGTCGTAGCCGGCTTTGACGAAGGGTTCGACCATGCGCGCCGAGGTGCGGTCCATCATTTCCAGGCCGGCCGGGATGATGCCGGCGGCGATCACCTTGGCCACCGCATTGCCGCCCGTGACCACGTCGCCGAAAGAGGCCATGATGACGCGGGCGGCGGCCGGTTTCGGTACCAGTTTCACCGTGACTTCGGTGACGATGCCCAGCATGCCTTCCGAGCCGATGAACACGGCCAGCAGGTCCAGGCCGGGCGCATCGAGCGCCTCGCTGCCCAGTTCAATGATTTCGCCCTCGATGGTGGCGACCCGCACCCGCAGCACGTTGTGCACGGTCAGGCCGTACTTGAGGCAGTGCACCCCGCCCGAGTTTTCCGCCACGTTGCCGCCGATGGTGCAGGCGATCTGCGAGGAGGGATCGGGCGCGTAGTACAGGCCGTGCACCGCCGCCGCTTCCGAAATGGCGAGATTGCGCACCCCCGGCTGCACGACGGCCGTACGCGAAGCGGGCTCCATGCGCACGATGCGGTTCAGGCGCGCCGTTGAAATCACCACGCCGTCGTGGATGGGCAGCGCCCCGCCCGACAGGCCCGTGCCCGCGCCGCGGGGCACGATCGGCACCTTCATCTCGCGGCAGATGCCGAGGATGGTGAGGATCTGGGCTTCCGACTCGGGCAGGCACACCACCATCGGCAGCTGGCGGTAGGCGGCCAGGCCGTCGCATTCGTAGGGCCGGGTATCTTCCGGATCGGACAGGACGACGCGCTCCGGCAGTGCGGCGCGCAAGGCGGCCGCCACCTGCTGGCGGCGGACGGGATCGGGGGCAATGGAGGCGGACATGCATCGATTGTACTGGATGTTCTTTTTGCCGTATGCTCGACTTTTCGGATTAGCGCTTCAAGCAAAGGACACGACCATGGGCAACCGGCTCTCCAAAATCTCCACCCGCACGGGCGACAACGGCAGCACCGGCCTGGGCGACGGCAGCCGCACGGGCAAGGACAGTCCCCGTATCGCCTCGCTGGGCGACGTCGATGAATTGAACAGTTTCGTGGGCCTGTTGTTGTGCGAAGACATGCCGGCGGACCTGCGCGAAGAACTGGTCACCATCCAGCACGACCTGTTCGACCTGGGCGGGGAGCTGTGCATCCCCGGATACCAGATGATCAAGGAAGAACACGTCGAGCGCCTCGACGCCCTGCTGGCCAAGTACAACGCCACCCTGCCCGCCCTGCAGGAATTCATCCTGCCGGCCGGCTCGCGCGCCGCCTCGCTGGCCCACGTCTGCCGCACCGTCTGCCGCCGCGCCGAACGGGCCATCGTCACCCTGGGCAAGGCCGAAGCCATCCACGACCATCCGCGCCAGTATGTGAACCGGCTGTCCGATTTGATGTTTGTGCTGGCGCGGGTGCTCAATCGCTATGCGGGCGGAAGCGACGTGCTGTGGCAGCATGAGCGCAAGCGCTGACGTGGGGACTGTCACTTGCTGACTGTCCCCGATTTTCACGACTCCTGCGTTACGGGAACCCGGGGACAGGCAGCAAGTGCCAGTCCCCTACGAATTGTTGACCACTAACCGCGGTTCGCCCACCCCGAACCGCTTCGTAATCGACGCCGCAATCCCCTTCGCATCCAGACCGACACCTGCCAACAGGGTCGCCGGATCGCCATGGTCGATGAACCGGTCCGGCAATCCCAGCATCAGCAAGGGCTTGACGATGCCCTCGGCGGCCAGCGCTTCGGCGACAGCCGCACCGGCGCCGCCCATGATGCTGCCCTCTTCCACCGTCACCAGGTAGTCGTGCGAGGCAGCGAGCTGGCGCAGCAGTTCGACGTCGAGCGGCTTCACGAAGCGCATATTGGCCACGGTGGCGTCCAGCTCTTCACCGGCCTTGACGGCAGGGGCCACCATCGAACCGAAGGCGAGAATGGCGACTTTGGTGCCCTGGCGGCGCAGTTCGCCCTTGCCGATCTCGATGCTGGTGAGCGCGGGATCGATGGCCGCGCCGATGCCGGCGCCACGCGGGTAGCGCACGGCGGCGGGACCGTTGTACAGGAAACCCGTGGTGAGCATGCGGCGGCATTCGTTTTCATCCGAGGCGGCCATGACGACCATGTTCGGGATGCAGCGGATGTAGGCCATGTCGTAATTGCCCGCGTGGGTGGCGCCGTCGGCGCCCACCAGGCCGGCCCGGTCGAGGGCGAACAGCACGTCCAGGTTTTGCAGGGCGACGTCATGGATCATCTGGTCGTAGCCGCGCTGCAGGAAGGTGGAGTAGATCGCCAGCACGGGCTTGAGGCCTTCCGTGGCGAGGCCGCCAGCGAAGGTCACGGCGTGCTGCTCGGCGATGCCGACGTCGAAATAGCGGTCCGGGTACTGCTGCTCGAAGCGCACCATGCCCGAGCCTTCGCGCATGGCGGGGGTGATGCCCACCAGGCGCTTGTCGCTTGCCGCCATGTCGCACAGCCAGTTGCCGAACACCTCCGTGTAAGTCATCTTGCCGGCCGCGGCAGGCTTGATGCCTTCCACCGGATTGAATTTGCCGGTGCCGTGATACAGGATCGGCTCGGCCTCGGCCAGCTTGTAGCCTTGCCCCTTCTTGGTCACCACGTGCAGGAACTGGGGGCCCTTGAGCTTCTTGATGTTTTCCAGCGTGGGGATCAGCGAGTCCAGGTCGTGGCCGTCGATCGGGCCGATGTAATTGAAACCGAATTCCTCGAACAGGGTGGCGGGGACCACCATGCCCTTGGCGTGTTCTTCGAAGCGCTTGGCCAGTTCCAGCACGGGGGGCGGCAGCACCGACTTGCCGACGTTTTTGGCGGCCGCATAAAACTGTCCCGACATCAGGCGGGCCAGGTAGCGGTTCAGCGCGCCCACCGGCGGCGAGATCGACATGTCGTTGTCGTTGAGGATGACCAGCAGGTTGATGTCTTCCTGGACGCCCGCGTTATTGAGCGCCTCGAAAGCCATCCCGCCCGTCATGGAGCCGTCGCCGATGACGGCGATCGCGTGGCGCTGCTCGCCCTTGATGCGGGCCGCCTGCGCCATGCCCAGCGCGGCCGAAATCGAGGTCGACGAGTGGGCCGTGCCGAAGGTGTCGTACTCGCTCTCATCCCGCTTTGGAAAACCGGACAGGCCGGCAAACTGGCGCAGGGTGTGCATGCGTTCGCGGCGGCCGGTGAGGATCTTGTGCGAATAAGTCTGGTGGCCCACGTCCCACACGATGCGGTCGTAAGGCGTATTGAAGACGTAGTGCAGCGCGATCGACAGCTCCACCGTGCCCAGGTTGGACGACAGGTGGCCGCCCGTCTTCGCCACCGATTCGAGCAGGTACTGGCGCAGTTCGGCCGCCAGCGGGGTCAATTGGGTGCGGGGCAGCTTGCGCAGCTCGGCCGGTTGGTTGATGGTTTCTAGCAGGTTCATTTAGGCTTTCCGCTGCACGATCAGGTCGGCCAGCTCACGCAGCCGGCGACCCTGTTCGCCAAATGGGGCCAGCGCAGCATGCGCCTGCCCCTGTAATGTCTGTGCCAGCTCGCGCGAGCCGTCCAGCCCCAGGATGGACACGTAGGTGGGCTTGTTGGCGGCGGCATCCTTGCCCGCCGTTTTACCGAGGGTGGCCGAATCGGCGGTGGCATCGAGCACGTCGTCGACCACCTGGAAGGCCAGGCCGATCGCGTTGGCGTAGCTGGCCAGCGCCGCGGCCTCAGTCCCGGTGAGTTCGCGTCCGGCCAGCGCGCCCAGCATCACGGAAGCTTTCAAAAGCGCGCCGGTTTTCAGCTGGTGCATGCGCTCCAGCTGCTGCAAGGTCAAAGGCAGGCCGACGCTGGCCAGGTCGATGGCCTGGCCGCCGCACATGCCGGCTGCGCCCGAGGCTTCGGCCAGCACGCGCAGCATGGCGAGCAGGCGGGCCGCCGGCACGGCATCTTCGCCGGCCAGGGTCTGGAAGGCCTGGGTCTGCAGGGCGTCGCCCACCAGCAGGGCGGTGGCTTCGTCGTAGGCCACGTGCACGGTCGGTTTGCCGCGGCGCAGGGCGTCGTCGTCCATGCAGGGCATGTCGTCGTGCACCAGCGAGTAGGCGTGGATCATTTCGGCGGCGGCGGCGGCGCGGGCCAGCACGGCCAGCTCGGCGCCCGTCACCATGCCGGCGGCGAATACGAGCAGGGGACGCACCCGCTTGCCCCCGCCCAGCACCGTGTAGCGCATCGCTTCGTGCAGGCGGGCCAGCTGCTCGCCCTCGGCCAGCGCGGGCGGCAGAAAGCGGTCGAGCGCTTCCTCGACGTGGACCTGGACGGTCTGCATCCAGCCTTCAAAGGTGGCGAAGAGGCTCATGCAATATCGCCGGATCCGCCGGCCAGCTCGGCCTCGCTGGCAAAGGGCTTGAGCATGTCGCCTTCCAGCACCTTGACCTGGGCCTCGACTTTTTCCAGCTGGGCCGCGCAGTACTTGACCAGCTCGGCGCCGCGGGCATAGGCGGCCACGGAGGCTTCCAGCGCCAGCGAGCCCGATTCCATCTGGGTCACCAGTTGCGCCAGCTCGGCCATCGCCGCCTCGAAGGAGGCCGGGGCGGCGGCGCCATCCAGCTCGTCCGCTAATAATTTCTTTGCCATAGTTTTTATGCGAAACAGCCGCGGCCGACGTTGACGTCACTTGTTGACGCAACTTCGACTCCCGCGACCTGTCCAATTCCTTATTTTAGAACAATCCCACGCCATCGTGCCCCACCGTTGGCAGTTTTGCCATACGCGAGCAAAGACACATTTTATCGCAAGCGCCCCCCTCGCCGCCCCCGATCCGAGGTTTGATGGCGAAATCGACAAGTTTGTTGCAGACTGACCCCGCCCATGTGGCGGCGCCAGGAGACTGACCAGTCCGTTAGGAGGTATAATCGCCGGTTCTGTCCAGAATACCGTATTGTGCAATCGGACTTACGGCGCTTGGAATTTCTTCTTTGCTGGGCATCGGCCACCCGCCGGTGCCACTTTAATTGGGGGTTGGGATGTCCGATCTGGCTACCCACGCCAAGCTGGCGCGGCCGACCGCGCAGCTGCCGGTCGATGTGTATTTTGACGAAGCGCTGCTGCAGCGCGAGTTGCAAACCCTGTTCAAGGCGGGGCCGCGCTATGTCGGCCATGAATTGATGGTGCCCGAGGTGGGCGATTTCGCCACCCTGGCCGCCGAACACGAGGGCCGCATGCTGGTGCGCAACGTGCAGGGCATCGAGGTGATGTCCAACGTCTGCCGCCACCGCCAGGCCCTGATGAAAAACGGCCGCGGCAATGCGCCCAATATCGTCTGCCCCCTGCACCGCTGGACCTACGACCTCAAGGGCGAACTGATCGGCGCACCCCATTTTCCGGAAACGCCCTGCCTGAACCTGGCCAGGACGCCCCTGCAAAACTGGAACGGCCTGCTGTTCGAGCAGAACGGCTACCACGTGATGGAGCAGTTGAACTCCTTGTCGGTGGCGAAGGATTTCGATTTCTCCGGCTACATGCTGGACCACGTCGAGGTGCAGACCTGCAATTACAACTGGAAGACCTTCATCGAAGTCTACCTGGAGGATTACCACGTCGAGCCTTTCCACGCGGGTCTGGGCGGCTTCGTCAGCTGCGACGATCTGCGCTGGGAATTCGGGCGCGATTTTTCCGTGCAGACGGTGGGCGTCAACCGGGGCTTGCAAGCCTCGGGCTCCAAGGTCTACCAGAAGTGGCACGAGCAGGTGCTCAAATTCCGCAACGGCGTGCCGCCCGACAAGGGCGCGATCTGGTTCACCCTGTATCCGAACATCATGGTCGAGTGGTATCCCCACGTGCTGGTGGTGTCGACCCTGTGGCCGGACGGTCCCCAGAAAACCCGCAACGTCGTCGAGTTTTACTACCCCGAAGAAATCGTGCTGTTCGAGCGCGAATTCGTCGAGGCGGAGCGGGCGGCCTACATGGAAACCTGCGTGGAGGACGATGAAATCGCCCTGCGCATGGATGCGGGCCGGCGTGCCCTGCTGGCGCGCGGGGTCAGCGAAAGCGGACCCTACCAGTCACCGATGGAAGACGGCATGCAGCACTTTCACGAGTGGTACCGCAGCAAGATCGACTTGAACGGGCCGGACAACTAAATGGCATCAATGTGGATGCTGGCCGCCGCCTTCCTGTTTTCCGTCATGGGAGCCTGCGTCAAGCTGGCTTCCGCCCGTTATTCCATCGCCGAGATCGTCATGTACCGTGGCTTGATCGGCGTGCTGATGCTGGCCGCCCTGGTGCGCTGGCAAGGCAACAGCCTGCGCACGGCCCATATCCGCGACCATCTGTGGCGGGGCTTCGTGGGCGTGCTCTCGCTGTGGCTGTGGTTTTACGGCATCTCGAAACTGCCCCTGGCCACGGCCGTCACCCTCAACTATATGTCGCCCATCTGGATGGCTGCCTTCCTGTTCTGCATGGGCTGGTGGCATGCCAAGGACCACGTCGAGTGGCCTTTGGTGGCCGCCATCCTGTGCAGCTTCATCGGCGTCACCCTGGTGTTGCAGCCGGCGTTTGAAGCGAAGCAGTGGCTGGGGGCGCTCACCACTTTGGGATCCGGCCTGTTCTCCGCCGCGGCTTATCTGCAAGTGCGAAAATTGTCGCAGATGGGCGAGCCGGAATACCGGGTCGTGTTTTATTTTTCGTGCATGAATCTGCTGGCCGGCCTGGCCGGCAATGCGGCCAGCGTGACCGATCCCGCCGTCGTCACCTTTCACGCGCTGGATCTGTCCGGCACCGGCCTGCTGCTCGTGATGGGCGCCACCGCCACCCTGGCCCAGCTGGCCATGACGCGCGCCTACGCGGTCGGCAAGACCCTGGTCGTGGCCAACCTGCAATACACCGGCATCATCTTTTCCAGCGTGTGGAGCATGCTGCTGTGGGGCGACCGCTTTGACTGGCACGTGTGGCTGGGCATGGCCATCATTCTCGGCTCGGGTCTTGCCGTGACCTATTACAATACCCGTCAGACGGAGCGCGGCACCGCCGTCGAAACCAGCGACCCCATCGCCAGCGAAACCTGAGGAGTGTTCATGTTCACCACCCTGATCAGCGCCGACCAATTAGCAGACCGCATCGACCACGCTGATACGGTGATCGTCGACTGCCGCCACGACTTGATGGACTTGCAGGCCGGCCGCGCCGCCTACGCCGCCGGCCACCTGCCCGGCGCCATCTTCGCGGAAATGGAAACGGAACTGGCCGGCGAAAAGCGCGACGCGAGCGGCCTGTTCCGCGGCCGCCATCCCCTGCCCGAGCGCGCCGCCTTCATCGCGACCTTGCGCCGCTGGGGCATCAACGACAGCACCCAGGTGATCGCCTACGACGCCCACGGCGGCATGTACGCGGCCCGCCTGTGGTGGATGCTGCGCTGGGTGGGCCACGAGGCCGTGGCCGTGCTGGACGGCGGCCTGGCCGCCTGGACCGCCGCCGGCCAGGCCCTCACCACGGAGCTACCCCAGGCGTGTCCCCTCGGCCACATCAGCGAGCGTGACCCGCTGGCCGGCACGGTCGACGTGAGGGCCGTGCTGGCCAATCTCGACACGCCACGCTTTAAGGTGGTCGACGCCCGCGCGCCGGACCGTTTCAGGGGAGAAAACGAGGTGGTCGATCCGGTCGGCGGCCACATTCCGGGCGCCATCAACCGCTTCTTCAAGGACAACCTGACCGCCGACGGCCGCTTTAAAACGCCGGCGCAGTTGAAGGCGGAGTGGACCGGCCTGGGCATCGAGCCTTCGCGCGCCGTGATGCAGTGCGGGTCGGGGGTGACGGCGTGTCACAACCTGCTGGCGCTGGAGGTGGCGGGTTTGAAAGGCGCGGGGCTGTATCCGGGGTCGTGGAGTGAGTGGGTTTCTGATCCTGCACGGCCGGTGGCGTAGGGGACTGGCACTCGCTGCCTGTCCCCGTCTTCGAGCGCCGCGGACCGAAACCGGGGACAGGCAGCAAGTGCCAGTCCCGTTCCTGTTTAATGCCCGTGCGTCAAACCCAGCACGATCAAAACCCCCAAGCCAATCAACAACACCTGCGGCACCGACTCCTTCACCGTCGCCCGTCTCTGCATCTGCGGCATCAAGTCGCTCACCGCGATATAAATAAATCCTGACGATGCAAACACCAGCACGTAGGGAATCAGCCCGCTCGCCTTGTCGAGCGTGAAATAGCCCAGCAGGCCCCCCGCCACCGCCAGCAGGCTGCACAGCAGATTAAACACATAGGCCCGGGTGCGTGAAAATCCCGCGTTGAGCAGGACGATGAAATCGCCGATTTCCTGGGGGATTTCGTGGGCGATGATGGCGACGCCAGTGACCAGGCCCAGCTGCGGGTCGGCCAGGAAGGCGGCGGCGATCAAAATGCCGTCCGTGAAATTGTGCATGCCGTCGCCGATCAGGATCATCCAGCCGGCGCGACCCGCTTCGAGGGCGTCGTGGCCGTGGGCGTGGTGGTGGCCGTCGCCCTCGTGGTGGTGGGAGTGGCGCAGGATCGCCAGCTTTTCCAGGATAAAAAAGCACAGCAGGCCGCCCAGCAAGGTGGCGAACAGCTGGCGGGGATCGGCCTTCGATTCGAAGGCTTCCGGCAAGGCGTGCAGCAGCGAAGTCGACAGCATGATGCCGACCGACAGGCTGACCATGCGCTCGACCACTTTTGCCAGGAGC
>Ga0209913_1000930_pt1 | contig 19855 bp, 24 predicted proteins | sample PersoiDNA2013203_FD_185805 | JGI IMG/M metagenome (GOLD analysis project Ga0209913, IMG submission 185805) | Permafrost soil microbial communities from the Arctic, to analyse light accelerated degradation of dissolved organic matter (DOM) -... | ecosystem: Environmental > Terrestrial > Soil >... | reverse complement strand
ACTTACAAAATTTAGGACACACTCATATATGTTTAAATTTAAAAAATGGATATGGACAAAGATTACTGGATTGTTAGGTGCTGATAGGGCTTATGCTAAATATTTGGCTCATTTCAATCATTATCAAAAGAATGTTGTTGATAGTGAATTGCAAAAAGACTTGAATGTAAAAGTAATGAGTAAAGAAGAGTTCTTAAAAGTGTGGAAGTCAAAAGCAAAGTGTAGAACTGGTTGCTGTTGAGTCACGCAACAAAATATATTGCGGATGTCATACTAGAACTAGCACTGCCATCAAAAGCGAAGCAAATCTAATTGCTTAACAAATGAGTATCGTCAAATAAATTGAGGTAATGAACATGAAAAAGCTACAAGTAACAATCACACTAGACATGGAGATACCTGACGATTGGACGCTGATTGAACGTCCTGACGGTGTATCTGTGCTAACCGTAGGTGATGGCGGGTATATGTATATGAGCTTCAAGCCCATGTTCACCAAAGAACTTAAACCTGAGTCAGATTGGACGAGCAAATATCCTGATAAGTTTACAATTCAAGTTTTGGATATGATTAAGGATGAAAAAAATGAGATGAAAATTGTAGTTAACTAGAAGCTGGACTATTAGAACCGTGAGATGAAGAGAATGAACACGATTTTACTTCATAAAACGCCTAAATCCTTACGATATATAGTGGCAGACGGTTGAAGAGTCTAAGGCTAAGGATGCGGTTGAATAAGGGGGGGAATAGGCTCACTTCGGTGAGCTTTTTAATGACTAGCAATTTAAGGTGCACTCATAAAGCCTATAAAATAAAAATGACCTACAGAATTAAAACTGTAAGTCATTGGTTTTATTGGTCGGGACAGCAAGATTCGAACTTGCGACCCCATGCCCCCCAGGCATGTACGCTACCAGGCTGCGCTATGCCCCGAACCGATGTTGCAACTAAATTACAACAAGGTGTTCATTATAGCGCAAAGACTATGTACGATAAAAAATAGGCTTAAATAAATACTTAAAAAGCTAAACTTAGTTAGCCTGAATGTTTGGGCGCAATAAATTTAAAATTTCGCGTAGCTCTATTTTCACCGCCTCAAAATTAAAACTATTACTAGCCGACGTTTCGATTGGACTATCATTCACTGGAGGTTGATTGTTATTGTTTAACGATGCTACTTCAGCCTTAAACTCTGGGCCATCAAGGCGATGACGTGCACCGCTGATAGTGAATCCTTGTTCGTAAAGCAACTCACGAATACGCCTTATCAACAGCACCTCATGATGCTGATAATAGCGACGATTACCACGGCGCTTAACAGGCTTGAGCTGAGTGAACTCTTGCTCCCAATACCTAAGTACGTGCGGCTTAACACCACAAAGCTCGCTTACTTCACCGATAGTAAAGTAACGCTTTGCCGGGATAGGCGGTAACTGCACTTTTGTAATTAACTCACTCATACTATTTAACTTGCCTAATGTTAGTTAAGGTAATTAGCTTCAACTTTACTTTTCAACTTTTGGCTTGCGTGAAACGTAACAACGCGACGTGCTGTAATTGGTATTTCCTCACCAGTTTTAGGGTTGCGACCTGGGCGCTCTGATTTCTTACGTAACTCAAAATTTCCAAAACCTGATAGCTTTACACTATCCCCTGCTTCTAATGCTATTCGAACTTCTTCAAAAAATGCTTCAACCATGTCTTTGGCTTCGCGTTTATTTAACCCAACTTGCTCATAGAGTAAATCAGCAAGTTCAGCTTTTGTTAATGTCATACACCACTCCCATTTCATTTCTAGCTTTTAAAAGCTTTTTCTAATGTATAGATTATTCGTTTGAAAATTTTTATTACACTACTCACCACATACAATTAATTACCAAAAAGCAATAAACTGATCATATCGTTTAATGACTTAATTTCGGAGTATGGCACCAAAATCATTTTGTAATAATTGTAGCAGATTTACGATGGCAATATCAGCATCACTATCGGTCAGTGTTTTTTGAGTATCATGCATAAGTACTGATAATGCAAGGCTTTTTTTGTTTTCAGCGATACCTTGACCTTGGTATAAATCAAACAATGCCACTTCAAGAATGAGTGGTATATTCGCTTTTTTAACCGCACTTAACAGTGTATTTACTGCAATATTTTCATCTACTACCACAGCTAAATCGCGACGAACTGGCAACAGTTTTGAAACCTCTTGATAGCTAGGTATATTGCGGTTCAATACAGCTTTGGCATCTAATTCGAACAGAAATGTACTTTTGGTTAAACTGTAGTGCTGTTGCCATTTTGGATGCAGTTTGCCTAACCAACCTATGGCAACTCCTTCAAGCAACACACGTGCTGTTTGCCCAGGATGTAACGCAGTATGTTCTGCCTTTTCATAAGTAACTTGTTTGTGTGTATCATTCACGCCTAGCAAAGCATCGACATGGGCTTTTACTTCAAAAAAATCGATATCTGCGGCATCTGTGCCCCATTGCTCAGGTTTTGCACTGCCGTAAGCTAGGCCAGAAATGCGCGTAGCCTCAACAAAAGCAGTTGCTTGCTGAGAACTCGCCTGCTGATAATATGCCGCACCAATTTCAAACAACAAAGCACGCTCTTGTTTACGGTTGAGGTTGTAAACCAAGGTATCTAATAACCCGCCCCATAAACCTGTGCGCATTACGCTTAAATTGCTGGCAATTGGGTTTTTAAGCTTGATTGGGCTGGCATTGCCTAACAAATCACGCTCCCAACTTTCATCAACAAAGCTGTAATTGACCACTTCTTGGTAGCCTGCAGCCACTAGACTATCGCGCAATTTATTTAAATGGCTCTTAGACTCTGGCACATCCAGCATAGTTAACACCGCCACTGGTGATGTAGCTGGAATATGATCATAGCCGTGTAAACGTGCGATTTCCTCGATTAAATCTTCTTCAATTGCAATATCAAACCTGTAACTTGGGGGCGTAACAACAAAAACATCATCAGCTAACGTGAATGCAAAACCAAGTTGAGTTAACAGCTGCGCCACTTTATCTTGTGCAAATGGAATACCTAAGACTGATACGAGTCGGGCCAAGCGTAACTTAACAGGATTACGTACTGGCAGCGTTCCAATGACCTCGGTCACTTCACCCGCTTCACCACCGCATATTTGTTTAATCAGCGTAGTTGCATACTCAATCGCATTACGTGTATTGCCAAAATCTACACCGCGTTCAAATCGATAAGACGAATCAGTGCTTAGGCCTAATCGGCGTGCTTTACCAGCAATAACTGAAGGTACAAAAAATGCACTTTCAAGAAAAATATCAGCAGTGTCATCACTCACTGATGTTGGTTTACCACCCATAATGCCAGCCAGTGCTATTGCGCCATTTGTATCAGCAATAACTAAATCATCGGTTTTTAATTGTATTGTCTGGTCATTAAGTAAACTTAACGATTCATTTTCTTTGGCAAAACGTACAATTATATCGCCGCTGAGTTTATCTGCATCAAAGGCATGCATCGGCTGCCCAAGCGCTAACAACACGTAATTGGTAACATCGACTACAGCACTAATACTACGTAAACCGCTGCGTTCAAGGCGCCTTAGCATCCAATCTGGCGTGCTCGCTTTCGCATTGATACCACTTATCAAGCGGCCGCAATAACGGGGGCAAGCGACAGGCTCATTCACAACTACTCTTTTAGCTTGTTGCAAGGCTGGAGCAACTGGCACAACAACTTCAAAACGTGTTGCTGCGCCTGTAATAGCCGCAACATCGCGAGCGATACCAGTGATGCTTAAACAATCACTGCGATTCGGCGTGAGCTTGAGCGTGAACAGATGGTCATCCAAGTCCAAATACTCACGGATATTTTGTCCAACCACTGCATTGCTATCTAACTCCAGCAAACCAGTGGCTTCTGCGCTAATGCCGAGCTCTTTTGATGAACACATCATGCCAAAAGATTCTATACCACGCACTTTAGCCTGCTTGATTGAGATACCTGGCAGCTCAGCACCGACTAAAGCACAAGGAGCAATTAAGCCCGCACGTGCATTAGCGGCACCACAGACGATTTGGACTGGGTTAGTCGAACCGACATCCACCATACAAACCTGTAAACGATCCGCATCAGGGTGTTTTTCAGCAGAAAGTATTTTCGCTACCACCACCTTACTAAACGGTGCAGCTACTGGCTGCATTTCTTCAACCTCAAGGCCGGTCATGGTCAATGCATGACTTAAGGCCTGACTGCTTAAATCAGTGTTAACAAGACTACGTAACCAATTTTCTGAAAACTGCATAATGCTTATATGACCTTAATTATAAAATTTTAGTATTTGCTAAATTAGTGTTTGCTAAAAAATAGCTATCTAAACTGGCTTAAAAAACGTAAGTCATTATTAAAGAAATGACGTAAATCATTCACACCATATCGCAACATCGTTAAACGCTCTACTCCCAAACCAAACGCAAAACCGCGATATTTTTCGCTATCAAGATTTACATGCTTAAACACCTCAGGATGCACCATGCCACAGCCGCCAATCTCAAGCCATCCACCATTCCAGCTCATATCCATCTCAGCTGACGGTTCAGTAAATGGGAAAAATGAAGGTCTAAATCTAACTGTTAGATCATCTCGTTCAAAGAATTTTTGCAAAAAGTCTTGAACAACGCCTTTTAAATTGGCAAAACTAATGTCTTCATCAACCCACAAACCTTCTACCTGATGAAACATCGGTGAATGTGTCGCATCAGAATCCACGCGATAAACACGGCCTGGCGCAATTATTTTCAATGGTGGTGTTTTATTGTTTTTTAAAGCATTTTCCATGTAACGCACTTGCACCGGAGAAGTATGCGTTCTCAACACATGCGCTTCATCAATATAGAACGTGTCATGCATCGCACGTGCCGGATGATCTTCAGGAATATTTAGCGCGGTGAAGTTATAAAAGTCCGTTTCAATTTCTGGTCCGGTAGCCACTTCAAAGCCAATAGAATGAAATAACTGTTCGATACGTTGCAAAGTCAACGTTACTGGGTGCAGACCACCTTGAGATTGCGCACGTGCAGGCAAAGTAACATCGATAGATTCTTGCGCGAGCTGCTTAGCAAGCTCTGCATTTAAAAGCGCTTCACGGCGTGCAGTAAGCGCGCCTTCAACGCCTTGCTTCACTACGTTGATTGCAGCTCCTGCAGCTGGGCGCTCTTCATTACTGAGTTTGCCTAGCCCCTTTAAAGCATCTGTGAGTAAGCCTGTTTTGCCTAAGTATTTCGCTTTGGCTACTTCCAAGTCATTCATCGTAGTGCTGTTAGCAAAGTCTACTTGTGCTTCTGAAATTAAATGCGTTAAATCGGCCATATTGTTTATTATCTTTGAATTGACTTTGTGTTAATTATCTGCAGCTAATTCACTGCATTTACTGTCATAATCTATTGATTATACAATGAAATTTTACAACGGAATTTTACAGCAAAAAAAAGAGGCCTAAGCCTCTTTTTTTACTTAATTTTTAAATTAAGTTTAGCGATTAAACTGCTAATGCTTTTTTTGCCATTTCAACAAATTGAGCAAATGCAGCTTTATCAAATACTGCTAAATCAGCAAGTACTTTACGATCGACTTCAACTGCTGCTTTTTTCAAACCATTCATGAAGCGGCTATAAGTCAGACCACACTCACGTGCACCAGCATTGATACGCGCAATCCACAATGTGCGGAATTGACGTTTCTTTTGACGACGATCACGGTAAGCATATTGACCGGCCTTCATTACCGCTTGCTTAGCAACGCGGTAAACGTTTTTACGACGACCGCGGTAACCCTTAGCGGCTTTTAATACTTTTTTGTGTCTAGCGCGAGCAATGACACCACGTTTTACTCTAGGCATATCGGTCTCCTTATCGTGTTGGCATCATTGCGCGAACGCGCTTGACGTCTGTTGCTGAGATGATCGCCGTGCCGCGTAATTTACGCTTTTGCTTGGTGGTCTTTTTAGTTAGGATATGGCGTAGATGTGAATGTGTACGTTTCACTTTACCATTACCCAAGAATTTGAAGCGCTTTTTAGCACCACTCTTGGTTTTCATTTTTGGCATTTTGTTCTCCTTGAACTTAAGTTATGAGCGCTTAGGCATGCCGTTAAGCCGTATCACTCGGAATTTTTACTGCTACTTTCAAACTGATTATTATTTTAACCAGCTTTTAGTTCTTTTTGGGTGGCCCTAAAACCATCACCATTTGACGGCCTTCCATTTTAGGAAACTGCTCCACCACTGCATAATCTTTTAAGTCTGCTTCAACACGCCTGAGCAAAGCTAAACCAAACTCCTGATGCGTAATTTCACGGCCTCTGAAACGCAATGTGATTTTAGCTTTATCACCGTCTTGTATAAAGCGAATAATATTACGCACTTTAATCGCGTAATCGCCATCATCAGTGCCTGGGCGGAATTTAATTTCCTTCACCACCACTTGCTTTTGCTTCAGCTTAACTTCGTGCTGTTTTTTACTTTCGGCGTATTTAAACTTACCGTAATCCAATAATCTACACACTGGTGGTACAGCGTTAGGCGCAATTTCAACCAGATCAATATCTGCTTCTTCTGCTTTTGCAAATGCTTCCGTGAGCGACATAATGCCCAACGGTTCACCCTCTATACCCACCAAACGAACTTGTGACCCTGTAATGTCACCATTAATTCGCGTATCTTTGTCCTGTGCTATATCAAATTCTCCAAATAGTTAAGCCGCGCATTTTCAGAAATAAGCCAAAATACTAATATCAATGATTAGATTTTGTAAGCTTAAACCTTAGTTTCAACTTCCGCTTTTAAACGCTCAATTAGCGCGTCTATCGGCATAGAACCTAGGTCTTCACCTTTTCTGGTACGCACGGCTACATGTCCCGCTTGCATCTCACGCTCACCTGCAACTAGCAAATAAGGCATTTTTTGCATGCTATGTTCGCGTATTTTATAGGTAATCTTCTCATTTCTCAAGTCAAATTCACATCTAATGCCACTTTTCTTCAACTTTTCAACCACTTGACGCACATAATCTGACTGACCTTCAGAAATATTCAGCACCATCACTTGCACAGGTGCTAGCCACAATGGCATTGCACCGGCATAGTTTTCAATCAAGATACCTATAAAACGCTCCATTGAGCCAACAATAGCGCGATGCAACATGATGGGACGTTTACGGCTGTTATCTTCAGCCACGTATTCAGCACCTAAACGTTCTGGCAAATTAGGATCTAGCTGAATAGTGCCGCATTGCCATAATCGGCCAAGCGAATCTTTAAGCGTAAATTCAATTTTAGGGCCATAAAACGCACCCTCACCTGGCTGATATTCAAAATCCAGATTATTTAATTTAAGTGCGTTTGCGAGCGATGTTTCTGCTTTGTCCCAATCAGCATCAGTACCTATGCGCTTTTCAGGGCGGGTAGAGAGCTTTACCAGCACATCATTAAAGCCAAAGTCGCCATAGGCTTTGTAAAGCATTTTAATAAAATCTGCAACCTCCGCCTCTACCTGCTCTTCAGTACAAAATATATGTGCATCATCCTGAGTAAATCCGCGCACGCGCATTAAGCCATGCAATGAGCCAGACGGTTCATTGCGGTGGCATGAACCAAACTCGGCCAAACGCAATGGTAAATCGCGATAGCTATGCAAACTGCTATTGAAAATTTGCACATGGCCTGGACAATTCATAGGCTTCACCGCGTAATCACGGCTTTCTGACGAGGTGACAAACATGCCTTCACGGTAATTTTGCCAATGCCCAGATTTCTCCCACAAGGTTTTATCCATAATGGTCGGTGTGCGCACTTCTTGATAATTGTAATCGCGGAACATTTGGCGCATGTACTGCTCAACTTCCTGCCAAATACTCCAACCGCGCGGGTGCCAAAACACCATGCCCGGCGCATCATCTTGCATGTGAAAGTAATCAAGCTGCTTGCCTAATTTACGATGATCACGTTTTTCAGCTTCTTCCAGCTGAAATAAATATGCGTCCAAGTCTTCTTTATTACGCCAGGCCGTGCCGTATACACGCTGCAACATTTCGTTATTGCTATCGCCACGCCAGTAGGCACCAGCCAGCTTCATCAGCTTAAATGCTTTTAACTTACCTGTATTTGGCACATGAGGGCCACGACAAAGGTCAGTGAAACTGCCTTCGGTATACAATGAAACATCTTCACCTGCCGGAATACTGGCAATAATCTCGGCTTTATAATGCTCGCCGATTGATTTGAAATAATCGACGGCTTCATCACGTGGTAATACTTTCCGTGTGACTTGTTCGTCTTTTTTCGCCAGCTCACCCATTTTCTTTTCAATAGCGATTAAATCTTCTGGTGTGAATGGGCGTTTATATGAAAAATCGTAGAAAAAGCCATTTTCAATCACAGGACCAATTGTCACCTGCGCATCTGGAAACAGCTCTTTTACCGCATGCGCCAACAAATGCGCAGTTGAGTGGCGAATAATATCAATGCCTTCAACATTTTTATCAGTAATAATCGCAAGTTCAACATCTTGGCTAATCTGGTAAGAAGTATCGACCAAGGTGCCATTTACCATGCCGGCAAGCGCGGCTTTCGCCAAGCCTGCACCAATATTCATGGCGACATCGGCAACAGTCACGGGCGCATCAAAACTACGTTCAGAGCCATCAGGTAAGCGAATTACTGGCATTTTGTTTCCATATGAAATAATAAAAGCCGTTAAAGTTAACGGCTTTGGCTTTAATTTTCTAGATAATATAACGCTAATTCAACCCAGTAGCAAATCCTAATTGGCTTATAATACATTGATTATTAAGTGAATTATTTTTAATTTAATTAAAATACCCACATAAATACCAACAATAATTAATGTTTAGCCTTAAATTCTTAATTTTGCTTTCATAGCCTTGCTTTCTTTTCTTCTGTGAATCGTGTCGGTATATCCATCTCACCCATATACAGACCGCTTGGATCATAGCACCGATGTAAAACACAGTCAATTGGTTGCCTTCTCGTGACAACTCAGCTACATCATGTAACGCAATCGCACTCAAGAATATGTAGCCAGATGACATACTGAAGCTATAACTTAATTTAAGTTATCAGATAGCTAGACATTTAAGGGGGTTGAATTTCAACGACAAAGAGTGCGATACTTGTGTTCGTTCAATTCCATTCGTTCAGCCAGCACCAGATTCTTTATCTGTTATTAAAATCTATTAAAAATATCTAAGTCGCTTTATTTGTGGCTTTTTCATTATCTAGTAATTGTACTTACCTACATGGCGATAATTATTTATCGCCTTTTTTATTGTTCACATTCAGCAAAGAGGTATTAAATGAGCAATCAATATACAAACCCAGTTAACAATCTAGCTGGCAGAATGATTCCTAAAAGCGAAGTCATTAATTTAACAGGGCTAAGCAAGAGCACAATTTATTCATATATCCAGCAAGGGAAATTCCCTGCACCTATTAAACTTGGTGTCCGTCGAGTTGGGTGGATTGAAGCAGAGATAATGGGGTGGATTGGAAATGCCGTAATTCAAAGTAGGTCGAATGATGTTAAAAATACTGACCAGAGGGGGTAAGAGCCTTTTTAACTTACAGCTCTTACCCAGACTTTTTACAGGAAAGTAAAATTGCTAAACTTTTTCATGCTCACCTTCCTCCGCATCTTCCTCAGGAAAAAAAATATGAAATCCATGTCTAGCCATAGATTCTTCATTCATTCGATCCTTTTCCTCTTGGTTCATTAAGTTGTTTTCCATACGATAGGTTTGAACCAGTTCTAACTCATCGGTATTGCATGAGTCAGGATTTCGGCTCCATTTATCAAAAGCAAGTTGTCTCCTTTGTGGATGTGTTAGGCTGGAATGTGCTTCAGCATTGCCATAGCCTAATGAATTTAGCAAAGATTGCTTCCCTTGCATTACATAAGCAGGGCTAATACTTTTGTTTTCAACCTTGGTTTGGAATGGGGCTAACACGCAAATTGTGCCTATTGAATCAGCTGATAGGTCACGCTTACACAGGGAAATGATATGTGATATTTGCGCACTTGTTAAACAAGGACGATATTTTTCAGCTTTCATTTTTTATTCTCTTGTGCCTTTCTTTATATGCGGCCGAATTAACTAATGAATTCCGCTCTTCAAGAGTTAAGACTGGAATGCTGCCTATACGCCCTGTTTGGTTAATAATAGGCAGAATATCAATGAGTACTGATTTTGAAATTTCTGATAGTTGATTTCTACATAGCCAAGTAATATGAGCAAGCTGCTCACCTGTAAATGCTATAACAAAAGATTTTGCTTCCATGTTTAAGTTCCTTTATGTTGATACTGTCAAAAGATGGCAAAGTGCCAATGTGACAATCCACATAACCACCTCCAATATTGGAACCTTGCATCCGCAATTATTTAACCAGCAACTGTTGAACATAGGTTGTTAGCTGCAAACCATGAATAATTGCTTAAGAAATATATACCCCTATTAAAAATTTTAATAAATTTAAATACTGGGGAGGTATATAACTATCTCTGATACATACCTGCAACTAACTACTTGTGCTTGGCAGTAGCTAGATTAGTTATAAGTACTGATGCTGGGGGTAGATACGGCGTGGTGATGCGATTGTCACAATGTCATTCTGGCAAAAAGTGGAATCTGATGACAGAGGGGGATCTGAGGAAAACTTATAAGCTAGTCAATTTTGCACTTGCATGTAACTAGCATAAGCAAATATAGAAGGTATAACTATTGTTGCAATCTTATAAGCTATGAGTGGTAAATCCGCATTGCGTAGTTAAATTAGGTTTTATTTTTATTTTCGTTGGATTTGTCTCGCTCGATGATGGCTAGGGCGTCATCCATTGAGCGGGCTTGCAGCGACCTTTGCTTTAAGTAGCCGCGTCTGATTAAATCTTTTTCCCAGATTTCATTTGTTATGAAGCCTAGACCTATTTGGATTGCTATATATATTCCATTAATAACGAATTCGAACTCAGTTTGATCACCACTATTAATTGAACACTCCTCGGAATAGTAGCTAACTACGCAATCTTGGTAAGCATGAAGTGTTAAATATCGTGCAATCAAACTTACTACAGCCCATACAATAGTCAAAACCCAAAGTCGCCTATATAACAAGTAGACTGGGCCAACAATCAGGGCAGGCCAACAGAATCCTTGCTTAACTATCCGAGGCGGTAATAATGGGTGCTCATATACAGTATATTCAGTTGTTTTGTGCTGTGTGGTTTCAATACTCGTATTTTTCTGTTCCATGCGGTACTCCAACCTTCTTGTTATATTAACTGTAAGCCTAGATTAGTGGCATGTTGTTGCAGCTTGTGCTCAGTTGCATATTGTTTGGTAGCCTCCTATTCCATTGCTTTGTGTATTGCATATTTTTGGAGGCGTCATAAGCGGCATTGAAGCTGCTGATCTGGCAGATTCAGCAGCACTTGCGCTATTGTCTAGCATTTGATTTCTAGAGTTAATTTCGGCTGTTTTGTTTTCAACTAAATATGCCCACTGTGATTCGGTAATTTTCCCGCTATCTAATTGTTCTGCAAGATACCGTTGATACGAGCGTAATTCATTGGCTCCAGTCTTGTTTTGGCTACGAGGATACAGTTCAGCACGCTTTTGGTAATAATCATCAACCATTTTTACCCATGTTATATCTTTATGTCGTGCCAATTCATAATTATTCTCTTCGAGTAAATCCAATGTTTTGCATCTAGTATCAGAGCAAGTTCTAGGGGTTGGAGTGCTAGCTAGCAATGGTGCAGTGTAAGTGCCCTTTATTTCGGCTATAGAATCTTGCATAGAATTATGTAAGTTATTTAGGTCGGCACAACCTGCAAGAAAAAGTGTTATAAAAAATGCTGCTGGGATAATTTTCAAGTTGATTTCCTTTTTCGTTCTAAACTAAGACAGTAATGCAAACCAATACAATAGAACAAAATATCCTATTTTGGGATTATCCGATAAAGGGTTTATTTAATCAAGGCAATACCCACAACGTGGCAAGCCTTAATGAAATCTATTTATTCACATTCGTATCGCACTCTCCTTGATCGAATTATACAATCAAGAAAAGATGCTGATATTACGCAAGCAGTGCTAGCTAAGAAACTTGGTAGGCCGCAGTCATTTGTATCTAAAATAGAAAGTGGAGAGCGTCGAATGGACGTTATTGAATATCTGCACATTGCTAAGCATGTAGGATTTGACCCTTGCATATTCATGCAGGAGTTAATTTAATTAGCATCAGGACATGCAACTATCTAATTACTGGCAATGCCATACTAACAACCATTATGCTGCTTGCGTGTGCAGCAAAATTACCTTTGCGCCAGCCTCTATTGAGTCCAAGTAATCAGCCCAGTGCTGCATCATAACTGTACGCTGTGGAATATATAGCGCATGATTGTAAGCCGCGCTAACCACATTGCGTGGTGCGTGTGCAAGCTGTAATTCAATATGATTATGGTCATAAGCTTGTTCGTGTAAGGCTGTGCTTGCTACACCTCTAAATCCATGCCCTGTCATGCGACCACCGTAACCCATGCGTTTAAGTGCTTGCAATATCGTGTTATTACTCATGGATTTTGTTGCATGGTGCTGGTGTGGGAATAGAAACTCACTGTAGCTAGTGATATTTTTTAGCGTAGTTAATAACTCAATCGCCTGCGTAGCTAATGGCACAATATGCGGACTTTTCATTTTCATGCGTTCGGCGGGTATGCGCCATTGCTTACCCTCTAAATCAATCTCGCACCATTTAGCCTCTATTAACTCGCTAGTACGCACAAAAGTTAATGCCATTAGTTTAATGGCTATGCGTGTAGCGGCGCGAGTTTCGCTGGTATTAATGGCACGCAGTAACGCTGGCAACTCTTTAATATCTACCCGCGCCTGATTAACTACAGGGCGTGATTGAATAATGTCACTAGGCTTAATATCACGAGTAGGATTACGGGTTACATGGCCGCTGGTATCGTTCGCTATAGCATGCCTAAAAATTTGACTAATAGTTTGATATGCACTTTTAGCAACATCTAACGCGCCGCGTGCTGCAATGCCACGCATCACACTAACCACATTAACCGCTGTAATTTCAGTTATGGGCATACCTCCCAGCACAGTTAAAATATTGGTTTCTAATCGGCGACTTATAATATCCACATGGCGCGGACTTTTATCTACCTGCCAATGCGCTAGCCACTTTTCAGCCCACAGCTTAAATGTATTGGATTTAATGTCTAATCGTTCGGCTTTAGCTGCTTTATTCAAGTCACTTGGATCAAGGCTATTAGCCAGTACCTTTTTAGCTTCATCGCGCTTAGCACGCGCCTCTAAAAGAGTTATAGCAGGATAAGCACCTAACGCTAATGTTTTCTGTTTACCGTTAAAGCGATAAGCAAGCCGCCACAACTTACCACCAGCTAAAGTGACGTATAAATACAAGCCGCCAGCATCACTAAGTTTATAAGACTTATCTTTAGGCTTTGCGCCCTTAACTACCATGTCTGTAAGTGCCATTTTTAACGCCCTTTATGGTCTTTTGTTGGTATCTTGATTATTGGCATTTCAAAGTACCAACATATATACCAACAAAAACACTGGATTTCTTAGGACAACATTACACCGTACAGGATATAAAAGCAATAAAAAACCAGCACTTAGGCTGGTTTAGTGGACTTCTTAGGACTTCTTAAAACTAGTTACTGGTAGGCAGTAGCAGACTCGAACTGCTGACCTCTTGGATGTCGACCAAGCGCTCTAACCAACTGAGCTAACCGCCTATACTGATTTTAAACGCTGCTTTTATGCAGCGCCCTGCATTAATATGACTTAATTTCAAGCAGAGCAGGATTTTAGCTGATTGTGGCCTTGCGCGCAATCAGAGACAGACGAAGCTTAATAACTTGGTTTTTAACGCGCAAAAAACTTCCACCCTCTTATACTGCGTGTCTAAGGCGCATCCTTTACAATATTAAACACATTAGGACCAGCATAACCATCTGCTGGTATGTGTTGTGATAGTTGATAGGCACGAATAGCTGCTTGGGTTTGTATGCCAGGAAGACCATCTGGTTCACCTGCATCAAAACCTCTCGCATTGAGCGCTGCTTGAAGTTCAAGCATTTGCTGGAAAGTCAAAGCACCAGCCTCGGCGAATTGACCGCCCAATATGTCCGGTTCACCATTGATCCGTTTTGCGAGCTGCACCACGGAAATGGCATAGTTAATTGAGCGATTCCAATCCATCACTGCATCAAAATTATCAAACACCATAAAGGCTGGGCCGCGCCAACCTTGTGGCAAGACAATGGAAGCTTGCCCATTTATATCTGCTAATGCCGAGTTAGATAGTGTATTGCTGGCAAACTGTACATAAAGCGGTGGATGATTCTTCAGACTACTATTTTTGAGTCTTTTATTCTTGACTTTTTTATAGGCCACTTTATACAAGTTTGACTGCTTTTTGGATTTATATTGATTGCTCGAAGTGCCGACAAGTATAGCTTTACTGTTTACTGTGTCCTGCCAAGCCGGCATGGTAGTTACGCCTAACCGCAACCACTCAGACACTGGTTTTCTTAAATTATACCGAGCGTTTTGCCATTCAAAATTTGCAGGTAAATGAACTTCTATCATGACTGGCTCGCCTTTACGCCAACCGACTTGAGACAAGTAGTTGGCCGCTGAGGCGAAAGAATCAGCGAAGGAATTGACCACATCGATTTGCTTGTCACCATCACCATCAACCGCATATAACATAAAGGTCGTTGGCATAAACTGCATGTTGCCAAAGGCGCCTGCCCAAGAGCCGAGAAACTGATCAACATTAGCGTTGCCGGCATCAATCATGCGCATAGCATCAAATAATTGATTGCGAAAAAAACCAGATCGACGACCATCGTAAGCCAGCGTTGCTAGTGCAGAGAGTGTATCAATATTGCCTTGATTGAGACCATAATTAGTCTCCATGCCCCAGAATGCAAGCAAAATGGCTTTGGGTACACCGTACTGCGCTTCAATTTGGCTGAGTATTACCGCATGTTGAGCAAGTAAATCGCGACCCCGTGCAATCTTTTGAGTATCGAGACGCCGCTGGTAATACTCATTAAATGGGCTGATAAACTCAGGCTGGGCCTGATCCAACATAACTACGTTCGGCAGCAATTCAATATGACTAATAGTGGCGGTAGCTGTTTTATCGGAAATACCCGCGGCTACTGCATCCTGCTGGAGTTCATTTAACCAAAGACTAAACTCTTCCTGCGCTAAAACACCATTAGAAAATAAGCTTAAATGAACAACTAGAGCGATGAACATAAGACGCATACTAAGCTCGCGACACTTCGGCTTGAGCACTGGAAATTGACGATAATAATGCCCGATAGCCTGTCTGATAATCAGGATATTGCAAAATAAACCCTATCGCTAGCATTGCTTGATTGCTAAGTCGCTTCCCACCTTTTATCGGTATATCGACAAGTTCAGCGCCGTTAAGATGCATTCTAGCTGCAATCCAATTCAACACTTCATATTGTGAAGCGGGCCTTGAGTCCGTGACGATGTAGCAAGTTCTAATAGCTTCGCCAGCGAACACTCGCTGCACTAAAAATACTATAAATGCTGCAGCGTCATCACTATGGATACGATTGCTCCAGCTGTTTTGTAACGGCCATTTCTCAGGCGACTGAGCAATGTTAATCATACGCAAGCGGCCTGCGCCATAAATGCCGGAAAGCCTTAATACAGTGATATTACAAGATAAGTTCTTGAGTAAATTTTCTGCTTCAAGTAATCGCTCCCCTCCAAAATCTGCAGGAACAGCCTCAACACTTTCGTCTAAAATATCCTCAGTGTCTTGCCCATACACGCGCGTACTGGAAACAAAAAAGACATGTTTAAGCCTTGGATTCTCAGACTGAGTTGCTAGAACATGGCGCAAACCATCAACATAATGCGCCTTATACTGCTCATCCGATTGACCATTAGCGGCAACGCAATAAACGAGGATCTCAGGCCGCAGCGGCACGAGCACTTGCAAGCTGGCTGCTTGAGTAACATCCGCGCAAATTAGGCTTACACCTTCCGTGCTATTGTCACTGCGCCTGACACCTGTAGTTTGAATGCCTAGTTGTACTAATTGCCTAGCAACCGCACTACCTAAGTCACCACAGCCAATAATAAGAACTTTAAGCATGTGCTTGCAAGTATTTCTCTGCAGAAAACAAGGCAATGATTGTTTTACCGTCAGTAATTTGGCCGTTTTGTATCATGCTTAAGCAATATTCAAAACTGGCTTCAAATACTTCTAATGTCTCATCTTCATCTCGTTTATGCTCACCAGCACTTAAACCACGCGCAAGATACATATGAATGACCTCGTTGGAGTAACCAATACATGGATACTGATGGCCTAACCCCACCCAATCGCTTGCAGTGTAGCCGGTTTCTTCGAGGAGCTCTCGCTGACCGGTAAAGAGAATGTCTTCACCAGCATCTATTTTCCCTGCAGGTAGCTCGATAAACACTTGCTGCAATGGGTATCGAAACTGCCTCTCAAGTACCACATTGCCATTCGGTAAAATAGGGACGATCACCACAGCGCCAGGATGCATCACATACTCACGCTGACTGACATTACCGTTAGGTAAGCGAACTTGATCGCACTTAACAGTAAGCAGGCCGCCAGACGCGATGGTTTGCGAACTAATGCAGTGTTCGGTTAGATCTACATTCATCTTTGTCATTACAGTTAACCTGTACTGCGCCTGTCTTCTACGTTACTACTTTCACGTTCATCGTCTAAGTGCATGGCTGTTCTCACAATGGTTTTGAATACTTAAGAGTTGGGTTAATTAAGTACTTAGAATTGATATTTTGAATGGCACCCAAAAATATACAAGTGATTTTTTATTTAATCTGAATTGATTAATTGAAGACTAACAATATATGCGGCTTATTGTTGACTGTTTTACGATAATTTTCAAATTGCTTTGTTGCAAAGCGCTTGTTTATCTTGAATGCTTACTTCCAAAGTACTTTATAAACAAAACCAGGAAAAGCAAACACAATGAATAAACATGAAGTCACTGCATAAAACTCCCAATCCTGATGTGCGATTTGGCCGAAAGTCGCTTTCTCTGTATACATAGCAACGCCACCTATCAGAAAATACAGCAGAATCAACTCTAATAGGCACCAGCCAAGATTTTTAGTTTGGGCAATATTAGAGTTTTTATTGACGGGAATAACATAAAACAGTTTATTAGAAAACCAAGGTAAGTTTGCGGCTAACAAGATAAGGCCTAACAATATCCAGATTGTATTCAAGCCATTCGCCATTAACTCAAGCTTCTTGTGACGGCATAGATGCATAGCTCCATGAGCTTTTGCGGCATAATGCCTACTACCAGTAAAGCTAAGGCATTAACACCTAATACAATACGCATATCTAAAGGCGCAACAATCGGCGAATGATCAGTTGGCTCATCAAAATACATGAGTTTGATAACACGTAAATAATAAAATGCACCTATTACTGCCATAAGTACAGCAAATACCACAAGCCATAAATAACCCGCTTCTAATGCAGCCTGTAAAACACTGAATTTGGCATAGAAGCCCAACGTAGGCGGCACACCAGCCATACTAAACATAACGATGAGCATTAAAAATGCATGCCATGGACTACGTTGGTTCAGGCCTTTTAAATTATCTAACTGATCCGCTTCAAAACCTTTACGGGATAACAATAAGATAATGCCGAAACCTGCCAAAGTCATTAATACGTAACTCACCACATAGAACAGCGCGTAAACAAAACCATTCATGCTCGCGCTCATCAAACCATACAAAATGAAGCCAACATGTGAGATTGTCGAATACGCCAACATACGCTTTAAATTAGTTTGCGCGATGGCCGTAATGTTACCAATCACAATCGACAACACGGCCATAATCATGAGCATTTGCTGCCAATCAGCCGCCAGAGTTGGCAATGCTTGAACGAGCATGCGAATAACAAAAGCAAAAGCAGCTAATTTTGGCACTGAGCTTATGAGCATCGTCACTGCTGTAGGCGAGCCTTCATAAACATCAGGCACCCACATTTGAAAAGGCACTGCGCCTAATTTAAACGCTAAGCCTGCCACAATGAACACTAAACCTAAAATCAACACTGCATGAATCTTTGGTTCACTCATTAGCGAGGTATTTATATCAGCAATGTTTAAACTACCGGTCATGCCATAAATCATACTGATGCCATAGAGCAACATACCAGAAGCCAGCGCACCTAGCACAAAATACTTCATAGCGGCCTCAGTAGCGCGGGCATTATCACGATCTAACGCCACAAGCGCATATAAACTCAATGATAACAACTCTAGGCCAACATACAGGGTAAGCATGTTTTGGCCAGACACCATAATCATCATGCCGACAACTGAAAACAGTACTAGAGCATAAAACTCCCCGCGAAACATATCGCGTTGCTGAAGGTATTGCCGGCTATAAATGAATATCAATGACGTACCAAGATAAATCATAAGCTTCAACACATCTGACATGGCATCGTCGACGAACGTACCCGTAAATGCATAAGTAACACTAGGTGCATGCGTGGTAAAAGTAATGTAAGCAGCGCCGAGTAACGTGATTTGTGCTAAACCATAAATAGCAATACGATTATTTTTTTTAAGAAATAAATCTGCCAGCAATATAACCATGGCCATGCATAGAATAAGTATTTCTGGCAACGCAGTAATGAGGTCGAATCGAATGTTTTCCATGTCTTATAAACCTGAAGTAAAGCCGGCTGGCAGCTTACTTTGCGCTAGCTGAGATAAGAGTTGAGTTACAGTGGCATTAGTCATATCGGTAAGTGGTTTTGGGTATAAACCTAAAGCCAATACCATGATGGCTAGCGTAGCCAATATTAATAGCTCACGTTTATTGATGTCTTTTAGAGCAGCAACGTGGCTATTCGCAATTTCACCATAAAACACACGTTTCACCATCCACAAGGTATATGCAGCGCCAAAAATCAGTGTGAATGAGGCCAAAAATGCGTACCAAAAGTTCGCCTCTATAGCCCCTAATATCACCATGAACTCACCGGCAAATCCTGACGTACCTGGAAGCCCACTATTTGCCATCGCGAACAGCACTGCAAAAGCCGCGAAAGTCGGCATGGTGTTAGCAACACCGCCATAGGATTCTATTTGGCGACTATGCACACGGTCGTACAACACTCCAACACACAAGAACATAGCCGCAGAAATAAAACCATGCGAAACCATTTGAACAATCGCGCCTTCTAAGCCTAAATTATTAAAGAGAAAGAAACCTAATGTAACAAAGCCCATGTGTGAAATGGATGAATAAGCAATCAGCTTTTTCATGTCTTTTTGAACCAAAGCCACTAAGGCAATATACACAATAGCAATGAGTGACAATGCAATCATGTAGCCTGACAAGTGGTGTGCAGCATCTGGCGCAATTGGCATGGCAAAACGTAAGAAACTATAGCCGCCTAATTTCAAGGCAATAGCCGCCAGCACCACTGAACCACCTGTTGGTGCTTCTACGTGGGCATCTGGCAACCAAGTGTGAACTGGCCACATTGGAACCTTTACAGCAAACGCAGTAAAAAATGCCATGAAAACCAGCACTTGTACATTAATCGGCATTTGTAGTCTATAAAAATCCACCACCTCAAAACTGCCGGTTTGCATGTGCAGATAGATAAATGCCACCAGCATGAGTAATGACCCAAGCAAGGTATACAAGAAGAAC
>Ga0209913_1000929_pt1 | contig 19860 bp, 17 predicted proteins | sample PersoiDNA2013203_FD_185805 | JGI IMG/M metagenome (GOLD analysis project Ga0209913, IMG submission 185805) | Permafrost soil microbial communities from the Arctic, to analyse light accelerated degradation of dissolved organic matter (DOM) -... | ecosystem: Environmental > Terrestrial > Soil >... | reverse complement strand
CACCGAGCAGCAAGCAGGTTCGCTGGAAGAGACCGCCTCGGCCATGGAACAATTGACCTCGACCGTCAAACAGAATGCCGATAATGCGCGCCAGGCCAATCAACTGGCCGTATCGGCGTCGAGCGTAGCGGTTCAGGGCGGCGATGTGGTGGGTCAGGTGGTCAATACTATGGGCTCGATCAATGAATCCTCGAAGAAGATTGTCGACATCATCAGCGTGATCGACGGCATTGCTTTCCAGACCAATATCCTGGCCTTGAATGCCGCCGTCGAAGCCGCCCGCGCCGGTGAACAAGGACGTGGTTTTGCGGTGGTGGCGTCAGAAGTGCGCAGCCTGGCGCAACGCTCCTCGGCCGCCGCCAAGGAAATCAAACTCCTCATCGATGACTCAGTGACCAAGGTCGATATCGGCAGCAAGCTGGTGGAACAAGCCGGTTCGACCATGGGCGAAGTGGTCGCCAGCGTCAAGCGGGTCACCGATATCGTCGGCGAAATCAGCGCCGCCACACAGGAACAAAGCGTCGGCCTGGAAGAAATCAATCGCGCCATTGTGCAAATGGATGAGGTGACGCAACAGAATGCCGCCCTGGTCGAAGAAGCCGCGGCAGCCGCGCAATCGCTGCAGGAACAAGCCGGCCATCTGTCGCAAACGGTCAGCGTGTTCAAGCTGGATGGGCGGGTCATGGCCAGCGCCTCAACGCGGCCCGTGCGTGCGGGTGCGGCCAAGCCCAGCAACATCCCCCCCAAACCGGCCACGCTGGTCAGTAAACCTGTCAAGGCAATCGCCCAGCGCACCGCGCCTGCTCCTGCGCTGCCAGCCAAGCGCACTGCCACCACCGCCAAGGCGCAAGATGACGGCGGTTCCTGGGAAGAGTTTTAAGAAGCTGTTCACGATCTGTTCAGACAGGGCGGCGTCCTTACTTCAATCCCAGCCGCTTGGTCAGGCGATTCAGATTGGCCCGGTCTAGACCCAGTTCGCGCGCGGTGGAGGCAACATTGCCGCCATTGCGCGTGAGACTGGCGCTGATCAGCCGACGCTCATAAGCACTGACGGCATCGCGCAAACTGCTGCCGTTGTGCAGCGCCAATTCCGCTTGTTCGGCCATCGGTTGCGCCTCCGGCAAGGCCGCTGGCGCAGCTGCCAGATCAAGATCTTCCGCGCTCAGCGTCAGCATGCGCGGTCGTTCCGGATGCCGGCCCAGGGCTTTGAGCGCGCTGCGGGCGATCAGATGCTCCAGTTCGCGCACATTGCCGGGCCAGCGATAATTGAGCAAGGCTTCTTGCGCCTCTGGCGCCAGCCGGATGCTCAGCAAGCCGAGACGGAAACGGTTTTCTTCCAGAAAATAACCGCTGATGAGCAAGGTATCGTGACCGCGCTCTCGCAGCGGCGGCACGTCCAGCGGATAGACGCTCAAGCGGTGATAGAAATCAGTCCGGTAACGGCCCTGCCGCACTTCCTCGGCCAGGTCGCGATTGGTTGCGGCAATCACACGCACGTCGACCTTGTGCTCAACGTCAGAGCCAACCCGCTGAATCTGACCGCTCTGCAGCACACGCAGCAGCTTGGCCTGCACCAGCAAGGACAACTCGCCCACTTCATCGAGAAACAAAGTGCCGCCTTCAGCCAGCTCGAATTTGCCGCGCCGGTCGCTGATGGCGCCCGAGAATGCCCCGCGCACATGGCCAAATAACTCGCTTTCGACCAGCGTCTCAGGCAAAGCCGCGCAGTTGATGCTGATGATGGCCTTCTTGGCACGCGTCGAGGCAGCGTGAATGGCATTGGCGACCAACTCCTTGCCGACCCCGGTTTCGCCGGTGATCAGCACGGTCATATTGCTGGGACCGGCCAGCCGCACTTCCTTGAGCATGCGCTTGTGCGCCGGGCTTTGGCCGATCAGTTCACGTTGGCTCTGGTTGGCGGCCAGGCGGTAGGCTTCGGCACGCTGGCGTTCCTGCTCGCCGCTCTCGGCCAGTGTATGAATGCGCTCAGCCGCATTGACGGTGGCTGCCGCCAAACTGGCGAATGCTTGCAAGGCGGCGCTATCGACCCCATCAAAACGGTCCGGGGCCAGCGCATCGAGCGTAAGCAAGCCCCAGGGCCGACCATTCATGGTGATCTGGCAGCCCATGCAGTCATGCACATGCAACTCGCCCGAATGCGCCTGCACCAATCCATCGTAGGGATCGGGCAATGACGAGTTGGCGGGAAAACGCGTCGGCGGCACACTCGACAACAGCGCACGAAAACGCGGATGTTCACTGATGCGAAAACGCCGCCCCAGGGTATCGCTGGACAATCCATTGATCGCCAACGGCACCAGCACGTCACCATCAAGCCGCAACAAGGCCGCCGCATCGCAGGGAAACAGCATGCGCAAGGTATCGAGCAGACGCCGGTAGCGTTCGCTGTCATGCAAATCACGCGATAGATCGGCCATCAGCGGAATCATGGCATCGAGCAAGAGTTTTGGAGTCATTTTTACTCTTTAGTGTCAATATGACTCAGGTCTATTTGACTCATCAATTTTATAAGTTTTTGATTGTAAAGGTTTTTTGTGCTGGCATGAGATTTGTATAGAGAAAGACCAGGAAGCAGTGCTTTTGCCCTCGCTGCTGTTGTTTTCTCGATTAATTCTCATGAAAAGGCCTTCCATGCTATCCGATGCCCACCGCGCAATCGTCAAGTCCACCGTCCCTTTGCTCGAAAGTGGCGGCGAAGCGCTGACCACGCATTTCTACAAAATGCTGTTGCGCGACTATCCGCAAGTGATCCCCCTATTCAATCCGGCGCATCAAGACAGTGGCGCGCAACCACGAGCATTGGCCAATGGCGTGCTGATGTATGCGCGCCATATCGATCAACTGGAACAGCTCGGTGATCTGGTCGGCACCATCGTCAACAAGCATGTCGCCTTGCAAATCCTGCCGGAACATTATCCGATGGTGGGCGACAGTTTGTTGCGCGCCATGCGCGAAGTGCTCGGCGCTGAAATTGCGACAGAGCAAGTCATTGAGGCTTGGGCCGCCGCCTATGGGCAACTGGCCGATATCCTGATTGGTGCCGAAGCTGGCATCTACGATGCCAAAGCCAAGGCCGAAGGCGGCTGGCGCGGGGCACGCAAGTTCGTGGTGGTGCGCCGGGTCGAGGAAAGCGAGGAAATCACCTCGTTCTATTTTGCCCCGGAAGACGGCAAAGCCATCTTGCCCTACCAACCGGGCCAGTACATTGGCCTGCGGGTCGACCTCGATGGTAGCGAAATGCGCCGCCAGTATTCGCTCTCGGCGTTGCCCAATCCGCGCATGTACCGGATCAGCGTCAAGCGCGAAGCCGGCGGCAAGGTGTCGAACTACCTGCATGACCAGATGCTTATCGGTAAGTCGATCGATCTCTACCCACCCTCGGGAGAATTCACCCTCATTGCCAGCAACAAACCGCTGGTACTGATCAGCGGCGGAGTCGGCATCACGCCAATGCTGGCCATGCTGGAGGCGGCATTGCCGAGCGGCCGGCCGATCTACTTCATCCATGCGGCACGGCATGGCGGCGTGCATGCCTTCCGCCAGAAGATAGACGAACTGGCGCAGCAGCATCCGCAGCTGCAACGCTTCTTTTGCTATGCACAGCAACGCCAGCAAGACCCGGTGCCGCAGGCCCATGGCATTCTAGACCGCGAGCGCCTGGCCGACTGGTTACCGCAGACCACCGACCTGGATGCTTACTTCGTCGGTCCCAAGGCCTTCATGCAGGCCATCAAACGCCATCTGCATGCGCTCGGCGTGCCACCACAGCAAAGCCGCTACGAGTTCTTCGGCCCGGCGTGCGCGCTGGATTGATCCTCACCGGTGCTGCCCCGAGCGGCAGCACCATCGGTCCTTTTTAACCCAGGGAAAACAGCATGAACATCGATAAATACAAACATCAACATAGCGCCATCCTCTCCAGCATCGGGCAACTCAAGCAACTGACACAGGCCGGCATCACCGCCAACGCTGCCGCCATTGCAGCACAGGTGATCAAGATGAGTTCCATCGTCAAACTGCATCTATCGATTGAAGACCGCTTCCTGTATCCCGCGCTACAAGCCGCCAATAACCGCCAACTAGCGCAACTGGGCCAGCAATATCAACATGAGATGACGCATATTGCCGAAGCTTATGGCGCATTTGCCAGGCGCTGGAATGATGCCGGTCACGTGGCCGCCGATCCAGAAGGCTTCCGATCCTCTGCCAATCAGGTGCTGAAGATCTTGTTTGAACGCATGAAGCGCGAAGATAGGGATTTTTATCCCGTCATTGAGAGCGCTTGAGGATCCAGCTCTTGCAAAATCGCCGCCACACGCGACAAGGCTTCTTCGATATCGAGCGATTCGATGGCACCAAAGCCAAACAACAGCCCCGTCTGCGGCGGCACTTGATAGTAGAAGTCATCCAGCGTGTACAAGGCGACATCGGCGCGCCGTGCCAACTTGATCAGCAAGCTCAGATCGAGCTGACGGTGCAGTAGCGCCGTGAGATGAAAGCCGGCCGTCGTCGGCACTGCGCGCAGCCAAGGCGCCAGCGGGCCGTTGAGTCCGGCCAGCAGTTTTTCGCGGCGCGCCGCATAAATGCCGTAGCAACGGCGGATATGCTTTTGTAGATGACCATCATCGATAAAGCGCGCCAGCGCCCATTGCGTCATGGTCGGAGTATGCCGGTCCGACAGTTTCTTGGCCAACGTCAGCGCGCGCCGGATCGCTGGCGGCGCGATCACATAACCGACCCGCAGCTCGGGCTGAATGACCTTGGAAAAGGTGCCCAGAAATGCCACCAGCCCGACCTGATCCATGCTCTGCAGCGAATCGGCAGGACGGCCCTGGTAGCGAAATTCGCTGTCGTAGTCGTCTTCGATGATGATGGCCCCGAGCAGGCGCGCACGCTCGAGCAAGGCCACGCGGCGCGCCACGCTCATGACCATGCCGAGCGGAAACTGATGCGCCGGCGTGACATAGATGAGTCGCGTGCCCGCTGGAATCTGCTCCACCAAGATGCCCTCCTGATCGACCGCAATACCGACCACCTGCGCACCCTGGCTGGCGAACAGCATGCGTGCCGGTGGATAACCGGGATCTTCCATGGCCACGATACAGCCCGGCTCGATCAACACCCGCGCCATCAGGTCAAGCGCCTGCTGGGCGCCGTTGGTCACCAGCACCTCAGCCGCACTGGCGCGCACCCCGCGTGAAAACGCCACATGCCGGGCAATCGCTTCGCGCAGGATCGGCAAACCTTCGGTCTCGGCATAAAAGCCACGAGAATTGCTGCTCTGACGCAAACCGTACAGCACGCACTGGCGCCAGGCGTCATCGGGAAATTGCCGGCGCGTTGGCATGCCGCCCTGAAATTCGTACTGACAACGCACTGCCGGGCTGGACTGCGACATCACCGCAGGAAAGGACTGCGCGTGCCAACGCGCAATGGTCGCGGCGGCGGCCAGATCATCGGCCTCCAGCACACGCGAAGGCGCGCGCGGATGCTGCGGCTGATGCACAAAAGTACCGCTGCCGGCGCGCCCCACCAGCAATTGCTCCAGCGTCAACCGGGCATAGGCCTCGGACACGGTCTTGCGCGACAAGCCCAACTGCGTGGCCAGCAGGCGCGACGGCGGCACCTGCTCGCCCGGCGCCAGGCGCCCCGAAACGATGGCCTCGCGCAATTGTCGGTAGACCTGTCCCGACAGATCGCGACTACCTTCAATGACGATGTGCAATTCCATCGCTGCTCCTGCGGTTGGTTGTGGTTGGTTGTTCTTGGTATTGGCTGTGCTGCGGCGATTGTAACCACGCCAGTCCAAGTGGTCTCCCGTTTTTTCCGCAAATTGGTTATCGATGAGCAGCAGTGGTCTCCTTAAGATAGCGACATCGCTTGCAGAGCAGGCGTCACGCCCCCCAAAGATGGATTCACTTGAAACTAGGAGCCTTACCATGGAAGCACGTATCGATTTTTACAAAGCCTCGCCTGACGCCCTCAAAGCCATGCTCGCGCTGGAAAACGCCGTCATCAAGTCCGGCCTGGAAACCTCGCTGCTGGAACTGGTCCGGCTGCGCGCGTCGTTGATCAACGGTTGCGCCTTCTGCGTCGACATGCATACTGCCGATGCCCGCAAAGGCGGTGAAACCGAGCGGCGTTTGTATGCGGTACCAGTCTGGCGCGAAACGCCGTTCTTCACCGACCGCGAACGCGCTGCACTGGCCTGGACCGAAGCGCTCACGCTGATCGCCCAGACCCAGGCACCGGACGCCGACTATGCGCTGGTCCGCAGCCAGTTCAATGATGCTGAAATGGTCAATCTGTCCCTGGCCATCAACGCCATCAATAGCTGGAACCGCTTGGCCATCGGCTTCCGCAAGATGCCGACTGCCTGATCGCGGTAGTGACTTGCAGCTGCCGTGACAAGGAAAATTAGTTCCTGGTCGCGGCTTCCTGTAAACTTCGGGGATGCGCTTATTTCTATTTGACTGGTTTGGTTGGTCCTTGTTGTGGATATTGCCACTGGCTGGCCGGCTCCTGATCTCTCTGCTGGCGGGACGCGGGCTGCGTGGACGCGGCTCTATCCGGCTCTGGCTGGGCACGTTAATGCTGTTGTGCGGCAGCAGCGTGATCGAAGCACTGTTGCGCAGCCAGGGCAATGCAGTGCTAGAAACCGACCTGTTCGGCCAGGCCCTGGCGCGCGGTCTCAGTGGCGTCGCCGGTAAACTAATGACGGTACTTGCCATGTTGGCAACGGCGGTGTTGGGCGGTTTCTGGTTGTTCGGGCGCAGCCGTCAAGCCGTCGAGGAAGACGATAACGGCTTACCGGCGCATGCGTCAGTGCCGCGCCGTACCCAGGTCAACTTGCCGCCGATCATCAAAAATCTGCCCGCAGTTGCCGGTAAGAGCGCCACGCCGCCGCGCAAACGCGATCCCTGGCCCTTGCCCAATGAGATGGCGCAAACCGGCAACGCCATGCACAAACCAGCAGGCAAATGGCCGCAAGCCAACAGCCCAACAACGCCCACGGAAAACCGGCCGGCCCGCCCCGCCTCGGAATGGGCTGCCTTTGAACGCCTGCGTCCGACCAACGCCATGCTGGCACGCGCCAGCGCTGAACAAACCCATCAAGTCCGCCAAAACGCGCCTGTGGCCAGTCCCAAACCGAACCTGGCCAGCAGCATCCTGAGCAAGCCGCAGCCAATTGCGACCATGCCGCCAAGTGTCGGCACCAAAGTGCGCATCAGCACCGCCAGCAATCGCAACGAAGCCATTCCGACCTCGCTCAGCAGTGCGCTCAACGCCCGCCTGCCGCAGGCACCGCTACCAATACCAGTTGCCGCTGTTGCGCCGGTCGCCGCAGCAGTATCACCCACGCAGATCGCGGCGCTGCTCATTGACGAAGCGCCGTCAAGCAGCCGGTTGCCCGAACCTGAAGTTTCGCCTGTGGCCAGCATCGCTATTGAACCGGAGCCGTTTCGCATCATCGACCGGCAAGAACCTGTCACGCCGCCCTTGTTTGCCACGATGCCGCCACCGCCAGCCGAGCAAACAGCAGCGCTTCTGCTACCGCCAGCCGCGCCGGTGCCAATGCAGATTCGCACCTGGACTGCGCCGCCCTCAACAGTGTCTGCGCCAGCACCGGTACCGGCCTACCGTGCCGGCGCGATTCCCCTGCCCGGCCTCGACTTGCTGGACCAGGGCAGCGACGCGCCGGTAGAAATGGATGCCAATCAGTTGCTCGAAATCGGCCAGTTGATCGAACAACGGCTCAGGGAATTCAAGGTCCCGGTCACTGTGCTGGGTGCCTACGCTGGACCCGTGATTACCCGTTTCGAGATCGAACCGGCGCTCGGCGTGCGTGGTGCCCAGATCGTCAATCTGATGAAAGACCTGGCGCGCGCACTCGGCCTGACCTCGATCCGCGTGGTCGAAACCATTCCCGGCAAGACCTGCATGGGACTGGAATTGCCCAATCCCAAACGGCAAATGATCCGCCTGGCCGAAATCATCCGCTCCGATGCCTATACCAGGTCGGCTTCGCACCTGACACTGGCCATGGGCAAGGACATCACCGGCATTCCAATCGCCACCGATCTGGCGCGCGCGCCGCACATGCTGGTCGCCGGCACCACCGGCTCGGGCAAATCCGTGGCGATCAATGCGATGATCCTGTCGCTGCTGTACAAAGCCACGCCAGACGATGTGCGCCTGATCATGATCGATCCCAAGATGCTGGAATTGTCGGTCTACGATGGCATTCCGCATTTGCTGGCGCCAGTGGTGATCGACATGAAACTGGCAGCGCATGCCTTGTCGTGGTGTGTCGCCGAAATGGACAAGCGTTATCGGCTGATGTCAGCGCTCGGCGTACGCAATCTGGCTGGTTACAACCAAAAGATCAGCGATGGCATCGCCGCCGAGAAACTGGTCAAGAATCCATTTTCGCTCACGCCAGATGCGCCCGAGCCGCTCGACCGCCTGCCCATGATTGTGGTGGTGATCGACGAATTGGCCGACTTGATGATGGTGGCTGGCAAGAAAATCGAGGAATTGATTGCACGGCTGGCACAAAAGGCGCGTGCCGCCGGCATCCACTTGATCCTGGCCACCCAACGGCCATCCGTGGATGTCATCACCGGGCTGATCAAGGCCAATATCCCGACCCGGGTGGCCTTCCAGGTGTCTTCGAAGATCGACTCACGCACGGTGCTCGACCAAATGGGTGCAGAAACCCTGCTCGGCCATGGCGACATGCTGTTCCTGCCGCCCGGTTCCGGTTATCCGCAGCGGGTGCATGGTGCATTCGTCTCCGATGAAGAAGTGCATCGCGTGGTGGAACATCTCAAGGCGCATGGCGAGCCGCAATACGAAGAAGCGATTTTGGCCGGACCGGCCAGTGAAGAGCAACAACAAGGCGATATGTTCGGCGAGTCCAGCGATGAAGCAGACCCGCTCTATGACGAAGCAGTGGCCTACGTCACACGTAGCCGCCGAGCATCGATCTCGTCGGTGCAACGGCAATTCCGCATCGGTTACAACCGCGCTGCGCGGCTGGTGGAACAAATGGAAGCTGCCGGCATCCTGTCGGCCATGTCCAGAGGCGGCGCGCGCGACGTGCTGGCACCACCACCAGCGGACTTGTAAGCTGCCGCAACGGCAGCTTACAAAGAAGGATCGCGGCTCGGATCACGCAAGGCGAAACCACGTTGCGCCTTGCTGATATCGCTGGCTTGCAATGGAACCAACTGCTTCAGTTGCTCTGCAAAATCCAGCAAGACCTGTAACTCACCCGACTTCAACTCCAGTTCAATTTCACAAATAGGCAGGCTGGCGCTGCCAGCGCGCACCGCACCCTGATCCAGTGCCAGTTCGACCACCGTTGCCGGCGCCAGATGCAGCAGCCAGGTGGTGCGTTCAAAATCGGTGGTGAATACCGGCTGCAATTGTTGCAACAAGCCCGGCTCGGCCAGGATGGCTAGCGCGGCTGGATTGTCGATTTGCGCCAACAGGCTGGGCAATTCCAGTTGCGCCCCGGCGACTTCGCCTTCCCATTCATGACGCTGATGCAAGCCGCCATCGACGCGGCCGCCGCCCTTGAAGGTTTGCAGCCACTTGCTGCCAGCCTTGCGCACGCGCAAGGCACTGCGGTGTTGCTTCAGATGTAATGCGGGCGTATCAAAATAAGTATTGAGCAAGGTTTCGGTGTGGGCCGGACCTGTGGCCAATTGCGCCAGCAAAGGCAAGTTACGCAGACGCGCAACATCGTCGGCGCCGATCAGTAGTTTGAGTTCGATTTCCATGGGCGCAAGTTTACCTGCAATCGCAAAATGTCCTGGTCTATTTGATGCGTTATCTGACACAGAAAAAGTCGGCTATCAGTGCGCAGCGCTGGCGTCGGGCGGCAACAATGGAGCAACGCTGGCGGCCTCGGCAGCATCGGTAGCGCTGGCGCCATCCATCAGTTTATCCCAGACGACTTCACCATTGACTGCATACAGCCGACAAGCTTCCTTGGCAGCGGCGGTACACAGCATGAGCGCCCGCTTGCCTGGATCCGTGGGCAACATGGGGTCCTTGGGCTTGGTGCCCGAGGTAAGCGCATAATGACCGGAGGCAGACAGTGCGAATGCTCTCGGCTTCGCCAGCCGCAACCATGCCCGGTAATCTTCGCGGCCAGCATCGCTCAGATACGGCACTGCGCTTACATTGCTCAACAACGGCGAATCTGGCGCAACCGATGCTGGTACTGGCGTTTTCACGGTGACAGCGAGCGCTCCGGCCCAAACAACCTCTTCATTGACGGCATAAACCTGACATGGCTGCCTGGCAGTCTCCGCGCACAGCTTTAATGCTCGCTCGGTAGGGTCTGTTGGTTGTGCCGGATCCCTTGGATGAATGCTGAATGCATAGGCATGATGGCCGTTCGACGATACCACGAAGGCTTTGGGATCTGGACGCGTCAGCCAGGTGCGGTAGTCGTTGCGGCCACGCTCGTTGAGATAAGGCACAGCGTCGACATTGGCAACTGCGCCGGTCGGTACTGGCACAGTTGCGACGCGGGCCGCCTTTGCCACAGCCGGGCGAGCTTGCGCCGCGTCTGCAACACCAGGGATAAGCGGAGTCTTCACGGTTGCTTCATCCCATTTACCGATGAAATTGCCGGCAAAGCGGGATGCGATGAAAGCCTGATACTTGAGCAAGGCTTGATAAGCGGCGGCGGAACGATTTTTTAACTCGGCCGAGTTTGGATAAATGGCTAGTTTTCCTGCACCGACCGACGAAATCCCGTTGGCTTCGTTATTCACTTCACTCAATGAATAACGGTCGCTGAAAATTACTTCCTTACTTTTGGCGTCAATGACTTTCACCGTGAAGTCGATTCTGGGTCGAAACTCATCTTTGAACTGCGGCGAGAAGTAACCGAAATACTGATAAGTGACATAGACGAACGCATCGGCTGTCGTTTCGACCACCTTATAGTCGACTTCTTTTGAATTTGGCAGCAAAGGCAGCTTCACACCTGGCTGCACGATGACGGTATATCCATTTGCAGTCAGATCTGCTGCAAGGTGTGTTGTCAAGGCATCGGCATACTGGCGGTCGGATTCTGGAATCAGCCGGTTGAAGTCACCTTCATCTGATTTGCCAGTGGTGCCCGCAATTGCACCAGAGACGCCACCTGCAATTGCCGCGCCGAGCACACCTAAACCAGGAATGGCGCCAGCAATCGCAGTCGCGCCTGATTGCGAAAAAATTCGGACGGTTGCCGGTTGGTTGATTTGCAGAATCGCAATGGTCTTGATTGTTTCGCGCCGTTCTGCTTCCAACTTGACCGTAGGCGCCGCACAACCGGCAAACAACAGCGCCACCAGCATCATTGTGGTGCTGCGCGATATCAGTGAGCGTGGAAACATTCGTTTGATCATCATAGAAGTGTCATTACACGAAAGGTCGGCCAAGAATGCATTCAAGTTTGCCCCGTCGTTATCATTAGTTTTTTCGGTGACCTGTGCTGCTTCAATCAGCGTGCCGAGATTGTAAGCGAGAATCCTTACAATTCCACTGCCGTGTGTTGACCTGTGTGAGAACGCACGCCCATGCGCAGATGTTACCCAGTCGCATCGACCTGCATGGAAATCAATCTGCCAGTCACTAAGAGCAACAGTTCTTGCCTGCGCGGCATGATTTTTTACGTTGTTGCACCACGGTGTCGAATATTGCTTTATGATGGCGAACATCACCAAAACTACTGTACATAAACACAGCTAACCATGTCCAATTCTACCGCCATGCAAGCCGATATCCCCCTGCTGTTTCCTGCCGACCATCCTGCCGACGATGACGGTGACGCTGCGATTATTCAGGCGCAAGACGAAGCAGAGCCTGCCAGCAATGATGGCAACGCTGTCGAGATCATCAACGAGCCCCGCCTCTGGCGTGACGATGGCTGGACCGCGCGCGTGATCAGCAATGACGACGATGATGGCTGGGCGGTGGAAATGACGCGCGACGGCGAACGCGAACCAACCTTGATCGGCCCCTGGACCATGGGTCGCGACAAGAAGAATCCCAAGCCGATGGACAAGCCGGCCTTCTACACCCTGGTCAAGACCGCCAACGAATTCCGCCGCCGCAGCGAGCAGCAGTTGCAGGCGCAGTTGCATAAGGCACTCTGGATAGACGGTGCCAACGGCACCATCAAGGTCACACTGGATATCATCCCTGACGACGATTTTCCTTATGCCGACCTGAAAGCCTGGGATGACAACAAGGAGCTGATCGCCAAGGTGCAGGTAGCTGCCACCTTCAAGCTCAATCCGGAAAACGCCCAACGCTGGATCGAAGGCGGTTACGGCAAGCCCAGGTAAGCCGCATGATCAGACTGACAAAGCCGATTCGAAGCGGTACACATAAAACCGGCTATCGACTTTCATGAGCGGGAACGCTGAGGGCAAGCTGACTTTATCGAGTTGCACAAAGCCGTTCTTTTCATAAAACCTGTGTGCTGCCAGGAACTGCGCCGTGGTGCCCAGATAGATCTCGCGCACGCCCTGCTCCCGGCTGCATTGCAACGCAGTGGCAAGTAAGCGGCCTGCCACGTCATGGCTGGCGCCGCGATAAGCGCGATCGACAAACATCTTGCGCAAGGCCGCGCAGCCATTGCCAATATCGCGCAAGGCGATACTGCCTACCACCTGGCCAGCGGCCACCGCGACCCAGAAATTGCCGCAACCGTGTTGGTAGAAACCCGCAATATCGAGCAGATCGGCTTGCTCTTCCAGCGTCACCGGGATGCCGAATTCCTGTTGCTGGATCGGCAGGATCAGGGACACCACGCCCTCGGCATCGTTGGCGGTGAAGGCGGCAATACTGACAGGAATTGGATTCATCAAGGACAACCAGAAAGTGAGTCGATATGCAGGAAAAATCGGCTGAACATCACAAATGCTTGTAGAAGTACGTGGTCGAGCAAAAAGCGCCATCTGGCATCAAGGCATAGTTCGGCACATCACCGACGCGCTGCCAGCCGCACTGCGTGTACAGGTGATCACCCGCGCCACCGGTGACCGTATCGAGCACCAGCACCGTCTTTGCTGCTTGCAACGCGACCGCATCGACGGCTTGCAGCAGGCGCTGGCCGACCCCACGACGGCGGGCGTCACTGCGCACCAGCATCTTTGCCACATCGGCACGATGCGGCTGATTTTCAGGCTGATGCAGGATCAATTGCACCGTACCGAGTAGCCGACCATCGGCTTGCTGCGCCAGCAACAAGCTGCGTTCGCCGCGTGCTACGGCATCTACCACGTCGCGCCAGAAGGCGATGGCTTTATCTTTCGCCAGTGGATGCATGAAGCTCACCGAAGCGCCGTGCGCCACGCAATCGATCAATATCTCTGCCAGTGCTTCCACTTGTGCCTGCGCGTCATCGGCATTGACACAACAGACGCTGAAGGTATTACTCATCGGTTCTCCTTGGGTGCGACAAATACCAGCGTCGCCAGCGACACCAGATAACGCGCTGCTTGCGCAGTCGAATTGACGTAGATGATCGGTCGATCCAGCTGCATCGCCAGGCAATCCCCGGCGCAGAGTGACCAGCAGTCGTCGCCAACCGTGATTTGCATTGCGCCTTCGATCATCCAGATCTGCTGGTACCAGTTACTGTCGCGCTGGGGGGATTCATAGGCGACGCGCTGGCCTGCGGGAAAGTGCACCTCCACCAACTGGATCGGCGATGGCAGTGGTGGCGACAATTGGCGCCGCGTATAACCCGAGGCGGGGTCAGTCCAGACCGATTGCTTAGCGCCCCGTGCCAATGGTGACGGCGCCTCTGCAGGTGCCGCCCGGTTTTCAAATAAGGTTGCCAGGCTCACACCCAGCGCACTGGCCAGCTTATCGAGTACCACCGCAGTGGGACTGCTCTCGCCACGCTCGATCAATGAAATATTCGAGCGGCTGACCTGGCTGCGCTCGGCCAGTACTTCCAATGACAAGCCGCGTTCATTGCGCAAGTCGCGCAATCGCACAGCCAATTTGTGGGTGATATCCATAAATCCATTATATGGGATTTATTATTCTTGTATACTGGATTTTAAATGTTAACGGTGCACGCTTGCATCACCATAAAAAACCGCAGACGCCTGGTCTGCCGTGATCATGCTGCGCCGTGACAGGCCACCGAGTCGACCGACGAACTTCCCCGCACTGATGTACTTTGCTCCCCCCTCTCGTTGGGGGGGGCCATCCGCTATGGCGCATCGTAAGCTTGCCTTGTCGTGCAAAGTACCAGCGGGCATGGTGCTAATTTACTAGACAGGAGTTTGATATGCAGAGCCCCATAGCTAACAAAAAGCCATTTTTGCAGTTGGGTTTTGCCGTGCTGGTTGGCTTGCTGTTGACCGCCACCGGCTATGCGCAAACCACTGCTGCTGGTGATGGTGCTGACGAATCTTCGGTGCGAAAGCCGCTGGAGATGCAGTCGCGGGATGCAACCGGCATGGCACCTGCCGCCGATAACGTCTTTAAATTTGCCGTGCTTTCGGACCCCCAGGCTTTTCGTTTACCCAATGATGTCGGCGACCCCAACGACGAATCGAAGAATGGTGACGCTTGGCGAATCATCAATGACAGGTTAGTGACGGCAATCAACAAGGTTGGCGGAATAGAATTCGGTATCGTCAACGGTGACATCACGGAATTCGGTCGTAACAACTCCTGGAATAACTTCGCTTCGACCTACAATCGACTTTATTTCCCCTATTACATTGGCTTGGGAAATCACGATTATCAAAACAATGTGGATAACTGTACTGAGGGCATTGTTTTCCCGAGCGCAGATTCTTGTGCATTTAACTCCCTCAATCGCATGAATAATGCGCTCCACAACTATTCATCAACACTTGCACAATTCTCAACGGACTGGATTACAACGTCACCGAGCCACTGGACTGGCAGCATGTCCTATTCCTGGGATTACAAAGACGTCCATTTTGTGCAATTACAAAACTTCCCAAGCTATCACGTAGCGCTGACGGCGTGGACTGAGCGTTATGCGTGGGTCAGCAGTTCCATCTCATGGTTACGCGAAGATCTGCGGCTGGCACGCTTGCGCGGCAAGAAAGACATTATTATCAATTTTCATCAGGATGACCACAACTTCCCCCCTTGGACAGACGATTACAACACCCGTCAATTTAGAGCGATCATCGACACCTTCAAACCGTTGGCGATCTTTACCGGTCACAGACATGTATTTACCAAGGTGCAATACATTGACCATGCACTGTTCGGCAATGTCACTGTTTTTCGCTCCGGTGCTGCTTTGAATGGAGAAGTGAGCATAGTCACTTATGACAATGGCAAGTTGATCGTGACAAACAATGATAGCGCCTCTGGCACGCTCAAAGAAACGGTCCGGCACGAATCTCCCGCCGTGGAAGCATTGCCGATCTGTCTGACCCCTGGGTCGTTCGGCATTGTCGGCAGTCTCTATGTCACGCCGCTCATCCCCGAAAGTCACTGGAATTTACGGCAAGTACGCACATCGCAAAAGAACCTGGATGCAAGCGCTAACGGCGAGGGTTATCTGAGATCCTGGACTGATGGCAACCCCTACCAACTCTGGACGTTCGAAAAAGCCTATGCCGGCTGGCCGGAATTTAATTCTTGGTACATCATCAAGCAAAGTGCCACTGGCCGCGTGCTAGACAGCAATGCCAAGGGCGAGGTCTATACCAATTACCCCACGCCAGGCAATGGTTATCAGCAATGGTGGCCAATCAAGACCGAGCACGGTGAAATACAGTTGCGAAACAGATTGACCGGAAGGTTTTTGCAGGGTAGTGACACCCTACTTTTCACCGACTTCGGTTATGAGACATTTAACCTTAGCAAAGTCTGGCAATTCGTGCATGGCTGGAATCACTCGCGACCTGATAACAGCAGGTTTTTCAAGGCGTTAACCAGCGATGCTTATCGTAGCAGTTTCCCAGAAGGCACAAAGAGTGATGCTAACTGGGCTTATCTAGGGACGTTGGATGTGCTCAAGCAGACACCTTGTATCGGCTGGTAAGCGCGATGCAATAGGCTACGCGCAAACAATGTCTGCTTGCTGGCGCGCCCAATGAATAACGGCAGACACATGGTCTGCCGCGGTCGTACTGTCGTCACTGCGCCAGAAGTCAATGCAAGGTCTACAGCCGGTAGATCTTTTCACCAGTCTGGACGATTTTGAATTTCGCGTCGGATAATGGATCAAGCGCACGACCGTCGGCCAGTTTGTACGTCCTCAGTCCTTCCGGGGCGCTTTTGTCTGCCTCATCAATTGGCGTTTGGTACACCTCCACATGATAGGCGCCGCCAGTCTTGCCCTTTGCGTCGAATTTCTCTACCAAATCCATACCTGTCTCCTTGTCCCGTTCAAGAAAGTACCGTATGTACGATAGCAGATTTACGCCCGTTTGCCCGTCCATTCAGGCGTTTCTTTATGCTGCCTTGCAGCATCGCGACCAGCCTGACTAAAGTGCCGCGACTTGTTGCAGGAAGGCCGCCACCAACCGGCTATCCTGGCGATCAGCGAGGCAATACAGATAAGTATGGGTGGACACCGGATTACCTTCGATGCGTACCAGCCGAAAACGTGGATCAGCGACAAACTCAGCCTCTGACACCGTTCCCAACCCGATACCGCGTGCCACTGCTTCGCGCAGCGCTTCGCGGCTGCCGATTTCCATCACCACGCGCGGCATCACCTCCGCCTGCTTCAACACCTTTTCCAGCGCCAGCCGGGTGGTCGAACCTTGCTCGCGCATGACCATCGGCTGACCGTGCAAGTCTTGCAAGCGTATCGATTCGCGCTGGGCAAACGGATGATCGACATGGGCAAACAGCACTACCGCATGGTCGGCATACGGCACCGTCACAAAGCGCGGATCGTCAGAAAAACTGGCCAGCACGGCCACATCGGTGACGTAATTTTCAAGATCGGCCAGCGTTTCGGCCGAGTTGCCCATGCGTATCGATAACTCCACATTGGGATAGCGACGGCGAAACGCATCGACCATTTCGATGACATGAAACGGCCCGACCGCACCAATTTTGAGATGACCAATATTGAGGGCACCGGAGTTGTACAGCAAGTTGTAGGCATCTAGTTCCAGTTCAGCAATTTTTTGTGCAATCGGCAACAGGCGCTGGCCGGTGTCGGTCAGGTCGAGCCGCCTGCCGCGCCGGTAAAACAGTTCCACATTGTGTTGCCGCTCCAGCGTCTGCACCTGCGAGGTCAGGGTCGGCTGACTGACGCCCAAGGTGCGCGCAGCGGCGCTGAAACCGCGGTTGCGGGCCACGGCCAGAAAGGCGCGCAGTTGCGTTGGCGTCATCTATAGATTCCTTCAATAGCAAATTGAGAATCTTTTGATTATATCGATAATAAAGCGGTCACATTCATTGCTTATTCTTGCGCTTGTGCACAGACCACCCTCACCTGACTGATTAACCAATTACCCACTTTGTAGCCAAGTGCTACTGACAGGAGGCATCATGAAATTCCTCACCCCACTAATGCGTTCACTGGTCCTCAGCCTGGGCTTGATGACCACGGCTGCTACCGTATTCGCCGCTCAGCCACTGACCATCGGTCTGATCCCGGCCGAAGATTCGCAAGCCATGCTGGAAAACAGCAAGCAAGTACTGGACAGCCTGCAACAACAACTCGGCATGCCAGTCAAACCCTTCATCGCGACCGACTATAACGGCATCATCGAAGCACTGCGGTCAAAGAAACTCGACGTCGCCTATCTTGGCCCGTTCTCCTATGTGCTGGCCAGCTCGATTGCCAACGTTGAAGCATTTTCGGTGGCGGAAACCAAGAAGACCGGCAAGAGCGCCTACAAGAGTCTGATCATCGTGCGCAAGGATAGCGGTATCGACAGCGTGGCGCAGCTCAAGAGCCACACCATGGCCTTCGTCGATCCGACCTCGGCATCCGGTCACCTGTTTCCCAGCGCCGGGCTGCAACAACTTGGCATTGATCCCGACAAGTATTTTTCCCGCGTGATCTTTTCCGGTTCGCATGATGCCAGCATCCTCGCCGTCGCCAACAAGAAGGTCGATGCCGCTGCCGTGGCCGATCGCATCTTCGCCGCGGCCATCGCCAAGGGTGTCGTCAAGCAGGCTGACTTCAACATCGTCTGGACTTCGCCGGACATTCCTGAGTCGCCGATGGTGTGGCGCAAGGATCTCGATCCTGCGCTGAAAAAGAAGATCGCCGCCGCCTTTGCCAATATCAAGAATGTCGAATGGGGCGACCAGGGCGTGCTCAACGGTTTCGTGCCAACCAATGACGCTGCCTACAACGTCGTGCGCGACACCGCCAAGATCCTCAAGCTTGACCTCAAGGCCATGAAATGATCGCCATCCGTTCGCTGACCAAGCACTACGGCAGCAATGCCGTGCTCAGCGGCATCGACCTCGATATCGCCGCCGGTGAGTTCCTGGTGGTACTGGGACCATCCGGCGCCGGCAAGTCGACCTTGCTGCGCTGTATCAATGGCCTGGTAACGCCAACTTCCGGACAACTGGTCGCGGCCGGATACGATGCCACCGACGCGCGCAGGCGCAATGTGCGCCAGCTGCGCCGTCAGGTGGCGATGATCTTCCAGCATCACAATGTCGTGCCGCGCCTGTCGGTACTGAAGAACGTCCTGACCGGCCGGCTTGGCCAGGTCTCGACGCTGGCCTCGATACTGCAACTGTTCAGTCGCCAGGATATTGCCCTGGCCATGGATTGCCTGCGCCGTGTCGAGCTGGACCACAAGGCCGGGCAGCGCACTGATGCCTTGTCAGGTGGTCAGCGCCAACGCGTCGGCATTGCCCGCGCGCTGGCACAGCAGCCACAGGTGATCCTGGCTGACGAACCGGTCGCCAGCCTCGACCCTAAAACCTCACGGCTGGTGCTGCACTACCTGCGCGCCGCCTGTCGCGAACTAGGTATTACCGTGGTGTGCAATCTGCATCAGGTCGATTACGCCCGAGAATTCGGCGACCGTATTGTCGGCCTGGCCGGCGGCAAGCTGGTCTTCGATGGCCGCGGTGACGAATTGTGCGACGCCCATCTGAATCTGATTTATGGCGGCGTTGAGCAGCCCAAATCGGTACCACACAACCAAGCTACCAGCACCGCGGCGGCGCCACAACTGCAAGGAGCGCTGTCATGAGCGGCCCAACACCTGGCGCTGCCGCTGCCGCCAATGGGCCGCACAGCAGCTATCACGATTATGTCTGGACCGGCGCCCGCCCACTGACCATGCGCGCCTGGGTCGGTTGTCTGGCTGCAGTCGTTGCAGTGGCCTGGCTGCTGGCCTGGAGCGCCCGTGGCACCGAATTGAGCTGGTCTGAGTTGAGCAGCGGCCTGCCGCAAATCGGCGACTTTCTCGGGCGCTCATTTCCGCCCAACTGGTCCATCCTCAACAGACTGATCGCACCAGCCATCGAAACCATCCAGATTGCGATTTGGGGCACGTTACTGGGCGTGCTGGTGGCGATTCCGGTGTCGTTCCTGGCGGCACGCAATTTGAACCACAATCGCATCGTCTATCAAACGGTGCGGCAGTTACTCAACGTCACGCGCAGTATCAATGAACTGATTCTGGCGCTGGTGTTCGTCTCGGCAGTCGGGCTCGGACCGTTTCCCGGCGTGCTGGCGCTGGCACTGCATGGCATCGGCATGGTCGGCAAGTTCTTCGCCGAAAGCATCGAAGAAATCGACGACGGTCCGCTCGAAGCCTTGCGTGCCACCGGAGCGCGGCCCTTGCAGGTGATTGTTTTCGGCGTGCTGCCGCAGGTTATTAC
>Ga0209913_1000928_pt1 | contig 19885 bp, 20 predicted proteins | sample PersoiDNA2013203_FD_185805 | JGI IMG/M metagenome (GOLD analysis project Ga0209913, IMG submission 185805) | Permafrost soil microbial communities from the Arctic, to analyse light accelerated degradation of dissolved organic matter (DOM) -... | ecosystem: Environmental > Terrestrial > Soil >... | reverse complement strand
ACGCATCGATCACTTCGTCGCTCACTACAACACGAATTGCCAGCCGTTTCGTTGGTCCGCCACCGCCGATTCGATCCTCGAGAAGCTGCAGCGACTTTGTTCACGTATCAGCGGGACAGGACACTAGCCTGGCAGCGACAAAGGTAATACAGAAGTCGCCATTTCGGTTGGGAAGCTTTATTTTTCAGTTACTTCTTTTTCATGTTGTGCTGGAAATATAGTTTTTCATCTCCGTAACGCGAGGATACAACTGGCGCCACCAGAATTAGCTGACCCAGAAGTCCGGCGCTCTCGGATGGTGCGCCTTCAGGCAGGATGTAAATATCGTATACCGCCTGCCCAACTTGCAAATGTTCCAATGCAAGCCGGAAGTCGTCTTTGGCGCCAGCATTTTGCATTAGTGAGTGGGCCTGTCCGGTCGGCTTGAAGATTAACTGGTATGGGGTTGTCGGATTTAGGACCTGATTGCCGTCTGGCAGGATTCTGGCCAAATTCTCCAGCGACAGACGGCCAGGATTTGGATCTTTGGCACAAAATTTTTCGGCACTCAGTTCAAATCCCGAGGCAAGTACACGCTTCGAGAACGCAACAGGCGGCGGCAAGATGTTGCTGAAACTTCGTTCAAAAAAATTGTGCCCAGCTTGTTCATCAACCGAGTGCATTAGCAATAAATTGACCGATGGGTGGTCTCCGCCTATAAAAATCTTCAGCGCCAGAGCGGGAATCGACGTTGTGGCCGCTGGCTTGCCTGCCAACGAAAAGCGACCGATCACACATTCCGCCCCGCTTCGGAAAATGCCGGTATATCTACTTCTCGCCTCGGGATTGATCACTAGACGCATGCGTGCTTCCGTGCCGAAAGCATGGATCAATTTGTGGTGCCCCTCTTCCCGCTCGTCTCCTTCAGTGGACAAAGCCTTGACGGAGAAGCTGGGCGTAATCAGCGTAAGAAGATCAATAACCCCCGGACTGATCAACGGAGGCAATTGATCATAACGAGAAGGAAGAATCTTGTCGTTCCACATTGAATCCGCTTTCTGACAAGCGGTACGTGGCGATGCCGTAAGGTTCGACGCGCTCACGAGAGGACTCTGTTCAACGTTTTGACAACCGGCCAGGGAGATAGAAAGCACGCTGATCGCAAGAAATAACCTAATGTTTTCGTACGCTTGCATGTTTTCTCCTTCTGCTTTGAATAGTGCCGAATGAGAACCGGTCAGGGAAACACGAGCCGTGCCTGCGTGAAGCTTGCATAAAACGCGCCCGTGCTACTGTCCGGAAACGTACATAAGGATGTCACACATTGAATACCTCAACTATCGGATGAAAAGGTGCTAAGTTTCGGCTAAGTACGGTCTTATATGTTCGTTGTCGCACAGAAATATGTACACAATGAAATAAGAGTGAGGGACATTTTGAGGCTCGGCATCTGACATTCCAACGAAGAGCTCTTCGGCGAGCCGCAGCGTCAACCCAATAACGATGTTCCGCATCTTTGGTGAAAAAATGCAAACAACAAACAATCCAAAATATTCTGCACCCGCAAAGTTTTTCCATTGGCTGACCGTACTTTTACTTGTGATCCAGTACGCCATCGGTTGGCTAATGCCGGATATAAGGCGCGATACACCGCCAGTCGGATTGATCAGCTGGCATTTGTCAATCGGTGCGCTAATTGTGTTGCTTGTGATGGTAAGGCTGCTATGGCGCTGGACGCACCGCTCACCGCCGGAGCCGCAGATGCTGTCACCGCTATTGAACCGGATTGCACAAGCCACGCATTGGCTGCTTTACTTGCTACTGATCGCATTCCCCCTCATGGGCTGGGCTAACGCTTCGTCGCGCGGCTGGCCGGTGTCGCTATTTGGCGTGCTTCCGTTGCCGGCGCTGTCATCCAAAGGCTCCCAACTCGGCCATACACTTGGCGATATACACCAGTTGTTCGTCTGGATACTAATTGCCATGGTCGCGTTGCATGTTGCAGCCGCGTTATACCACCATTTCATCATCAAAGATGACACATTGCTGCGCATGTTGCCAAACCGTTAATAATCCGCAGAGACGCACTCATTGCGTCCAAAAGGCGACGTAACCCGACACCTTCTGCGCTACCTCCAGATCAATTAACCGAGCACAGTTGCCTGGGACTGTCATATTGGCGTCACCACGACCGCTGGCATTTGATCGGATCCAATGCTGCGCCATGTGAGGTAGCAGTCAAGGGGCGATTCAGCGCAAACCAGGGAAGCGCTTTGTGCACCGCCGCCTTACTTGGAGCAGGCATTGTGCTGCAATCTGAAATGTCGCTGACCGTGGATATCGCAGCCGGTCGCCTGCTACAGGTTTTGCCTGAGTGGTCATTCAGGCCGACACCGATGTATTTGATTTATTCACAGGACATCCTTGCATGGAACAGTGTTCTTACAAGGTAATCCATTCCACGATTTATTTTTCCACTGCAAATCGCCGGCAATGTTCCAAATACGCCCGTTCATGGCTACCTACCAACTCAACGACACTCGACCACAACCAAGACGGTGCATCTAGTGTTTTTGTGTGATTGCGGAGCAATTCGCGATGCCAACTCTCACGCACCAAGGCCGCCATTTGTCTCGCATGGGCTGTTCCAACGACCATGCCCAGAAATCTGGCCGCTATCATCGCATCGTTGCAGGTTAGCTGTTCGATCTCAAGTTTAAGATCTTGTGGCAGCAATTCTCGTAAAAATACCGGTCGCCCCAGAATGGAAGTCGCGACCATGCGCTTTCCAAGAAAAGGCGCCAACTGGCGCGCGCCGTGTATGACGCGTATCGCATTATCACGTGGAATCTTGGCGCCGGTGTCGCGAGGTGCAGCAGTTTTCACCGCCTCTTTAATATCAACCAGATACAAGTCATTGCCATGGCCCGCCTTTTCTTCAAATTCAATCAGCACCGCGTAGCGCAATAATCCGAGCGAACTACAACCTTTCATCCAGTACGCTGCATCAATGACTTTGATCGGTGCGCCACCACCATTCGGGCGAAACGCAGCTTTTAATTGCGCAACATCTTCGCCTTCAAAAATATCGGATATGGCGGCATGCTCAGCCTTTGTGAGCGGCCAAAAGTGCTTGCCCAGTGGGATAGTGGGATGCGAACCGCCTATGCGTGCATTGGCGAGTTGTTTCCATGAACGATGTAATGCCTGCTTCATGGCGATTTTGACCTCAGCAGGTTTTTCCATCTTGGTCATTAAATTGCCAGTTTTCGTAAAGACTTGCTCATACCCCAGCATTAATTGCTCGACTATTTTCACAGTGGTTACACCGGGTAAGTCAGAATCACGAGCTGACATTGCCAGAGATAAACCGAGCCGAATCAAATCGTGAGCAGGGTTGCCGATGACTGCTTGATCAAAATCGCGAATTTCAATTGCTACTTCGCCTTTTGTGTCGGCAATAGGCCCCAGGTTGCCGACATGACAATCACCACAAATCCAGATTGCAGGTCCTTCTGGCAATCTGCTGGGAGGCGACGAATCGAGCCATTCATAAAATTTGACCGTGCTACCGCGCACATATGCCTGCGTGGATCTGGCCATCTTTAGATTACGCGCGGCATTCAATACCGAGAAGCGGTCCTTGACTTGAACCCAGTTAGCGGATTTTTTTCTCATGGATCACTTTACAGTTTGTGCTGGACAGAGTTCGAAGAGCGATTTGTCACTCTCGGCTTGCATTCAAAATGCTGATGATCTGGTTATCACTATGCAGTAACTCGTATACACCACCGAAAAAATACGCAACTATGGCTCAGTTCGTTAACCTACGTTGCCAATTTAGCAGGAAGCAGCCGGTCACATTCCTTCTTGACCACTGCATAACATTCGCAAGTGCGCTGCTCCAGCCCCGTTCGGTCTAGCACCGTGATGTGGCCCCGCGCATAGCGGATCAATCCGGCGCTCTGTAGACTCCCCGCAGCCTCGGTGACTCCTTCTCGACGTACGCCGAGCATATTGGCGATCAGTTCTTGCGTCATCACCAGATCATTTCCCTGTAGCCGATCCAAGCTCAGCAGCAGCCAACGGCATAATTGCTGGTCCAGCGTATGGTGCCGGTTGCACACCGCTGTCTGCGACATCTGCGTAATCAATGCCTGGGTATACCGCAACAGCAGATGCAGCACAGGACCTGCACGATTGAACTCTTCTTTCATGAGCCGTGCTCTCAGCCGAAAACCATGGCCGGCACTTTGCACCACCGCACGGCTAGAGGTGGATTCTCCACCCATGAATAAGGAAACGCCGACGATACCCTCGTTGCCTACCACAGCGATCTCGGCCGAAGCGCCGTTTTCAAGAAGATACAGCAGCGAAACGATGGAAGTCGTTGGGAAATAGACATAACTCAGTGTGCTGCCAGATTCGTACAACACCTGGCCAAGCGGCATCACGACAGCTTCCAGCTGCGGTAGCCAACGCTGCCACTCAGCATCCGGAAGCGCCGCCAGTAAATGGTTTTTTCTAGGGTCTGGGGATTGATCCATGATGAAATTCCAAGATAGGTTCAACTGGTTGGAACGCCACTGGCGATGGCTCTTTCAGAACTATCAGTAGGGGTGATTAATATTTTAATGTCCTATGCCGACAAACATTGAGTCTGCTATATAAAAATATATCTCTATACTCGATGCGCATGAAACTGGCAGAAAACTCATCTGATAATCACATTACTTTTGTATAAATCTGTCGATCAATGGCATAACAACCGCACGCTTCATTTTTCAATCCACTACGGTCAAGTATTTTGATATTACCGCGTCGGTATTCTATTAATCCATTCTGTTGCAAAGCCCCCGCCGCATTGGTCACGCCTTCACGGCGGACACCGAGCATATAGCTCAGAAATTCGTGAGTCACATGAAAACTATTGGAACCGGCACGGTCCTGCGTCATCAACAGCCAACGCGCCAAACGAGGGGTGATGGCATGGGATCGAAGGCAAGCGGCTGACGTGGCCATTTGCGCCATCAGCACATAAAGGTAGCGATCTAGACATCGCTGTAAGGCTTCGCTGCTAGCCAACTCGCTCCGGAAAGCACTTGTACTAGCACGCAGAGCCATACCTTGTCCCTGGACCAACGCACGCAATGGTGCGGTGACAACACCTAAAACAAGTTGTGCGCCCAGCATCCCTTCACGGCCTACCATCCCCACTTCCACACCTGGACCATCATCAGTTCGCGCTACGAGTGAAATAAAGCCTTCGGTGGGAAAATATACATAGCGAGTTAGCGTGCCGGGCTCACACAATATTTTTGAAATATCCAAAGCAACGGGCTTACAGATCGCCAACAGATTCAGACGATCTTGAAGTGGAAGTATATGAATAAGGAGATTTTCGATATGAGCCAATTTGATTCTCCAGTGCTTTTCACTTCACCAAGTAGGTAATTTTTTTGGCAGAAAATTGTTCATGCCGCTTATGTTTGCATTGCATGTATCTGACATGAGGAAAATTTCTGCTAGTTACGTACGCATCGAGCATAGAAGTATATTTTTATGACTTCAGATACAAATTTTTCCGGCACAAAACATAACGACACCAGTCTCCTCTGTTGATGGTTCAGAAAAAAGATTGCACCAATGGTTTTCTAACAGCTGAACCCGTCTTGGAATGCCATCATGACTCGTCTACAGACGCCAAGAAAAACCATTTTCTGGCAGCGCTTCCAGATACCAAATGGGAACGTGTCTGCCGAAGATTAGAATTGTCGAGATGTCGGCCAAGCGAACTTGGCCGTATCTGCCGTGTATTTAAGAAAAAGGTGGGGATGCATTATTTAGCTATGAATCGCCAAACTGACTCACAGGTCAATGGAAAAATCGGGACAGATGTAATTGAATCGATGATTAATCTTTAAAGAAAGATCACTGGACAGTCGAAAAAACTGCATTGATAAGAGCTAAACAACGGTTGGAATCCACGTGCCAGGAAGAAAAATTCAGCGTTGACGAACAAAAGGAACAATCAGGTTACGCGTGGATAGGTGTCACGATCTTCGTAATTCATATTCAACTCCTGCAATAGATACAATTAATGATCTTTTTTAAGGTCATTCTTTCGATCACCATAGTCTGTCTGGACTTCGCCAACGATTTTTTCGAGTTTGCCTTTTTGTTCCAAAGTCTTGTTCCCGACAACCTTGCCGGTGACTTCCTTCACGTTGCCTTTTACTTCTTTAATGTGGCCTTTGACTTGATCTTTGTTCATCTCTAGCTCCTAATAATCTTTCTGGATCATGGATCGAAGCGTCATGTCAGGTTTCTGGCACCCGCTACGACAATGATTGCATCATACCCAAGCAGAGTCTGTGCGGTTTAGCACATTAGAAGCGAGTTTCATGGAATTATTTCTATAAAACATCTGGATTTCTCTAATACATAGAGTGAACGGTTGTTGACATTGGCATAGCATCAAGCTACGCGCCTAACTACGGATACATATAGAAAAAACACTTTTGCGGGCTGCTCCGACTCTGACGCAACCTCATGGCCCGCCGTTCACAACATATCGGCAACACAAGCACGGGGACTTATTTCAACTGCCCGGATTTCATACGTTTGCGCCAGTAGAGATGCATCAGCGGCGTTGACGAAATTCCGTGCAAGACAAGCGATAAAGTCAGCACCGTCAAGATATCCTGCGCGACGCGGACATTCATTTTGTCATGCCAAAACTGCAGCACGAAACACAGGTAATACAGCGAGCCAACACCGCGTATGCGCGTCAAGTATTCAGATATTTTTAACTAATTTCCATACCAACGTTCGATAACGAACAGACATTGCCGCATGACCAATGCGAGACTGAGCCTTCTATCACTTCCTATCGAGACACCGCTCGGTGGATGCTAAACAGGAGCGCTAATTCATGAGCATGAACGTTAGTGATTTCATATGGCAACGTCTGCAAGAATGGGGAATCAAGCGCGTCTACGGATATCCAGGCGATGGTGTCGGTGGCTTGGATGTCGCACTGGAAAAGACCAAAGACAAGTTGCAATACATTCAGGTTCGTCACGAAGAAATGGCCGCGTTTATGGCCTCGGCTCACGCCAAGTTCACCGGCGAGGTGGGACTCTGCTTCGCTACGTCAGGACCAGGCGCTATCCATTTGCTCACTGGCCTGTACGACGCCAAAATGGATCATGTGCCAGTGGTCGCCATTATCGGCCAAGTGACGCGTACAGCCATCGGCAGTCATTTCCAGCAAGAAGTCGACTTGCAATCCTTGTTCAAGGATGTCGCAGCCGATTTTGTGATGACTGCTAGCGTCCCGGGCCAAGTGCGCCATCTGATCGATCGCGCGGTGCGTATCGCATCTACCAAACGAACTGTGACTTGCGTCATCATCCCCAGCGACTTACAAGAAATGTACTATAAAGATCCACCACTAATCCACGGTGCCACACACACGGGTGTCGGTTATGCCGGCCCGGCGCAGTTGCCTGACGAATGCGTACTGCAACAGGCCGCCGACATACTTAACGCAGGTAAAAGGGTGGCGATACTGGTCGGCGCTGGCGCATTGAACGCTACCGATGAAGTAATCGCCGTGGCCAATCGCCTCCAGGCAGGTGCTGCCAAGGCGCTGCTAGGCAAGGCAGCTCTGCCGGACGATCTGCCCTGGGTTACCGGGTCTATCGGCCTGTTGGGAACAAAGCCTAGCTGGGACTTGATGCAGGGCTGCGATACGTTTCTCATGATTGGCTCCGGTTTTCCATACAGTGAATTCCTGCCTCCACCCGGTGATGCCCGAGGCGTGCAGATCGACATCGATGGCGCCATGCTGAGTTTGCGCTACCCGATGGAGGTCAATATGGTAGGGGATAGCGCCGTCACCTTGCGCGCTCTTTTGCCGCTGCTAGTACAAAAGCCATTAGATGATTGGCGCAATCAGATTGAAAGCAGTATCGCCGACTGGTGGAAAACGCTGGAATCGCGTGCGATGATGGCAGCCGATCCGATCAATCCTCAGCGCGTTTTTTGGGAACTATCCAAACGTCTTCCCGAGAATTGCATCATGACTGGAGATTCTGGCACGGTTGCCGGATGGTATGCACGTGACATCCGCATGCGTCGCGGCATGATGGGATCGCTGTCTGGAAGCTTGGCATCGTTGGGGGCGGCGACACCCTATGCTATGGCCGCGAAAATGGCATTTCCAGACCGTGTAGTGATTGCCCTTATTGGCGATGGCGCCATGCAAATGAATGGCCTGAACGTGATGATAACAATCTCCAAATACTGGAAAGAGTGGTCTGATCCACGACTGATCGTCATGGTATTGAATAATCGCGATCTCGCCATGGTGACGTGGGAGGAACGGATTCAACTCGGCGCAGGAAAGACCGAATCGACACAGAGAATTCCGGATTTTCCGTATCACAAATACGCTGAATTACTTGGCCTTAAGGGCATATTCGTCAATGATCCGGATAAGCTTGGCACGGCTTGGGATGAGGCTTTGGCGGCAGACCGGCCGGTGATATTGGAGTGCTACACAGATCCAAACGTTGCACCGTTGCCGCCGCATATCACCCTGAAGGAAGCAAAAAATTTCGTAACAATGATAGCTAGCGAACCAGAATTGGCCAGTGTGTTAAAGAATAGCGCGAAGCAAGTCTTCGCCAGGGTCTTTTCAAAAGAAAAAAATGATACTTGATGCTTCGATCGTTCGATTTCTGTTGGACACGCTTCCATGAACGTAGTCTTGCATTGAAGCGTTCATCAAGATACCCTCAGGAACACAAGGCACTCACACTCAATTCGTATGCAACGCAGCGTCCGGAGTCCATGGCACATAGAAATTATTTCGGCTCAGCTCTTTGGGGAAATGGTCTCTCATGCCTATCAAGAGTGCCACTACCAACCCAGATGTATTTCACCAACAACTCACCAACTTCAATGTCGCTTGATTGACTGTTAGTAATGACATACCGCAAGCAGATTTCAGTGCATGGAAAATTTCTTGGCACAGAAGAACGAAAAAGAAAATCCGCGCTGATCAATTGCCAGAGAACGCAAAGAAGGGATGCCTGGACTTTTTTAGCATTGCTCGATCGAGGATCATAATTGCTTCGCCAAGTGCACCGATAAGAAAGCGTAAGAGTTTGCATATACGCCAGGCCACCATACCCAGCAGAAAAGTCATCCTATGAATCCATCGCTCAAGCCATCAGGCATCAAACTGACTGGCGGTATCAGCCGGCGCCATGTATTGATCGGCCTTGCAGCGCTGATCGCCGAGGCGGGTTTCTGGAGCAACCCGCTGTTTAGCAATGCCCAGATGTCGCCTGCAATAGGCACCGCACCGCTGCAACACAGCCCTGAAGTCGCGGCCTTTCTGATATTTTCCACGCGTATCACCGGCCATGCTGATCTGAAACCCGATACCGCCAGCCGGATCGAGGCGGCGATGCGTAAAACTTATCCCGATTTCGCCAACCTGTCGTCCAAACTGACGTTGCTACCGCAAGCTGCTCAGGAACCGCAAGCCTTGATGGTGGCAGCTACCGATGCTGGGCTGCGCGATCTGGTGCTGGCGATTGTCGCGGCCTGGTACACCGGCACTGTCGGCAAGGGTAAGCAAGCCATCATGGTGTCGTATGCCGAAGCGCTGATGTACCTGCCGGTAGCCGATGGTCTGACCGTACCGACCTATTGCAATTACGGTCCGCTGTGGTGGACCAGGGCACCTCCGGAAATCCGTGTGTCAGCTCCTGTTGCATCTGTTGCGCCAACTTTCGTGCCAGCGCTAGCCACTACTGACACTCCCGATGCCAAAAAAAAATTGCTATGAAACTACCTACATTTACAGCCAATGGCGATGCCACCGCGGATGTCCTCATTGTCGGCTCCGGCGTGGTCGGTGCCATGATCGCCGATCAACTCGTCAGCCATGGTTATTCCGTATTGATACTGGAAGCCGGCTTGCGCATCGAGCGTGCAGAAGCGGTCGAGAACTGGCGCAACATGCCGTTCGAAAATCGCATCGGTTCGGATTTTCAAGGGCTGTACCCGCAAGCGCCGAATGCGCCGGCGCCGCTGTACTTTCCAAAGAATAACTACATTGCGCTGTCGGGTCCCGACGGCAACAGTTTTCAGCAAGGTTATCTACGTACAGTCGGCGGCACGACCTGGCACTGGGCAGCATCGTGCTGGCGTCACCTGCCGGTCGATCTGAAAATGAAGTCCACTTATGGCGTCGGTCGTGACTGGCCGATTTCGTATGAAGATCTGGAGCCGTACTATTGCCGCGCCGAAGAAGAAATGGGCGTGGCTGGACCGAGCGATCCGAGCATGCAATCTCCCAGTGAACGCAGCAAGCCTTATCCAATGGACATGGTGCCGTGGGGTTATGGCGACAAGCGTTTCGCAGAAGTGGTGAATGCACACGGCTACAATTCAGTGCCGATTCCACAAGGTCGTAGCACCCGTCCGTGGCAAGGCCGTCCGACTTGCTGCGGCAACAACAATTGCCAGCCGATCTGCCCGATCGGCGCCATGTACAACGGCATTCACCATGTGTTGCGAGCCGAGATGAAAGGGGCCAAGGTGTTGTCTGAAGCCGTTGTGTACAAGGTTGATACCGACCTGAATAATCGCGTCACTGCGGCGTATTGGTACGACGCCAGCAAGAAACTGCACAAAGCCACAGCCAAGGCCTTCGTATTCGCCTGCAACGGTATCGAAACACCGCGCCTGCTGCTGCTGACGGCCAATGCAGCGAATCCGAACGGACTGGCCAACGCATCGGACCAGGTCGGCCGCAACATGATGGATCACTCCGGCTTCCATTGCACCTTCCTCGCCAACGAACCGATCTGGACCGGCCGCGGTCCGGCGCAAAGCAGTTGTCTGGTCGGCCCGCGCGATGGCGCATTCCGTTCCGAGTACTCGTCTAACAAGATGATCCTCAACAACACCACACGCGTTGGTCCTGCCACGCAACAAGCGCTGAAGTTAGGTTTAGTGGGACAGGAACTGGATGATGAAATCCGTCGCCGCGTGGCATATGGCGTGGATCTGTCGATCAGTCTCGAACCGTTGCCGGAAGCCAGAAATCGCCTGACCTTGAGTAAAACCCGCAAGGATCCGCTCGGCCTGGCTTGTCCAGATATCCATTACGACGTCGGCGACTACGTGCGCAAAGGCATGATAGCGGCGCACAAGCAGCTCGAACATATCGGCCAGTTGTTCGGCGCGGTGGAGTTCGATATCACCACCAGCCTCAATGCCAACAATCACGTCATGGGCGGCGTTATCATGGGCAGCAATCCGAAGGAATCGGTGGTCGACGGAAATTGCCGGGCCCACGACCATGCCAATCTGTGGCTACCCGGGGGAGGCGCGATGCCTTCGGCCAGCGTGGTCAACAGTACACTGAGCATGGCCGCGCTGGGCCTGCGCGCTGCCGACGATATCGGCAAGATGCTGGCGAAAGACTGATCATGGCAATTGAGGATGTCGCTGGCCGACCGATACAAAAACTATTGCAGCTCACCAGTGTGTCGCTGCTGGTAAGTGCGCTGTTTTATGCGATCTGCGGCAGGGTTCATGCACAAGAACAGTCTCCTGCTACCGCTGTGATTAACGCTTCTGGCGATGCCGCCAAGGCCGATATTGAAAGCGGTCGATATTTGGCAATCGCTGCCGACTGCATAGCCTGCCACACGGCACCGGCCGGCAAGCCTTATGCCGGCGGCTATGCGATAAAATTGTCGCTGGGTACGATCTACGCAACCAATATTACGCCCTCGAAAATCGCCGGCATCGGCAATTACACCGAGGTGCAATTCGCGCGTGCCTTGCGTGAGGGCGTGCGCATTGACGGCAGCCATCTGTATCCAGCCATGCCCTATACCAGCTACACGATGTTGACCGATAGCGATGTGCACAAGCTGTACAGTTATTTCATGCAGGCGGTGGCGCCAGTTGACGAGCCTGCGAACAGCCTGACAAAGCTGCCGTTTCCGTTCAACATGCGGATGTCGATGCTGGGCTGGAATGCTATCTTTCTAGACAACAAACGCTTCGTGCCGGATGCGTCGAAGTCGCAGAAAATCAATCGTGGCGAATATCTAGCCAATGGTCTGGCGCATTGCAGCACCTGCCACACACCGCGCAATTTCCTCATGGGTGAAAAGCGTGGTTCGGCTTTGGCGGGAGCACCACTCGGACCATGGTATGCACCGAACATCACGTCGGATAATATCAGCGGCGTCGGTGGCTGGAGCGATGCCGAGCTAGTGCAATATCTAAAAACCGGCCACGTCGAAGGCAAGGGACAGGCCGGCGGCGCGATGGCCGAAGCTGTCACCAACAGCTTTCAGTATCTGCGCGATGATGACATTACCGCCATAGTGGCATATCTGCGCACGCTACCTCCGATGCGCGACAGCGCCCAGGTCAAACCGGCATACAGCTATGGCAAGGCTGTCAGCGATGAGTCCACGCTGCGTGGTATGAATGGTCCGAATGAGCACAATAGCCTCAATAACGGCGCAGTGCTGTTCAGCGGTTATTGTGCCAGTTGCCATTCAGCATCCGGCAGCGGCAGCGGCAGCGGCAGCGGCCAGGACTATCCATCGCTGTTCAACAACACTGCCACTGGTTCGCACAATCCGGCCAATCTGGTGGCCGCAATTTTGTATGGGGTGGAGCGCAAGGTCGGCACCAAGGAAATTCTGATGCCGCGCTTCGACGCGCATTCCTACGTGAATCCGCTGACCAACCTGCAGATCGCGCTGATTGCCAATTACGTGCTGAAGCAATACGGCAATCCAGGTGAGCTGGTCACGGAAGTCTATGTGGAGCAGGCGCGCAAAAGGGGCGAGTAGCCGATTCTGGAAAAACTGTCATCGTATATAGTTCCGCTCATCTGTGTCGCTCAGCGCTGTTGATCGCCCTGGCAGTCATTATTGTGCATCGGCGTCGCCGGTGACTACGTTGAATAAAGCTGCCCAGAGAAACCAATATAAGATCCTGGATCTAACATGAGCTATCATTTATTCAAAACAGCCGGTCGGAATAAAGAACGGTGTTGATCGACTGTTTCTTTCCCATTGCTATCGTTTTATGTCTGAGATTGCTGGAAATTTACTTCCCGCTTCTCCTCCAAAATCATGCATAGACATTAGGGAAATTGCATTACAACGATGCATGGTATTGAGAACTCCTGTTTATGACGTTAAGCCCCCGGCCAAGTCACCTTGAATCGCAGCCAAACATGGCCGAAGAATTCAGGCAACCCTCCACCAATCAGACTGTCCATGTCTGATACACCCGAAGAAAGGCGGAGAATGGTGACTGGTTCGTTCATGGTCATATTTCCTTGGTAAGCAACGGACTGCAGGCCAGGTGTCTAAGGAATCCCTGTGGCCAAACATGTGTGCCGGGAAGAAAATCCCTGTTTCAAGCAAGAGTCCTGGTGCTCGCCTCGCGCTCCCAGCAGCGGCTCTTGGCGGCTTCCACGAAATCATCAAGTGCATTAAATTCGATTACTCCAGCATCCTGCTGGATGCCGGCGGTCTTCAACAGTTCCATGGCGCCTTCATCCAGGAAAATGGCTTTAAGATGTCCATAGGCATCACGCAAAAAATCGACTGCCGCCGCTTCCCGCGATAGTACAGTCGCACCAGCAGTAGATAAGAGAATCGCGATCGCGTCGAACATGACTGAGGGTGTGCCCGCCAACTGGCCATCGATTGCGCACAGCGAACCATCGGATAATTCCACATCGCCAATCGTCTTTGCGACAAATTTGATTCTCGCTCCAGCCGCAGTGATCGCATGTTTCACCGCATTGATTGCGGTGCAATCCGACCCCGCTGCAATCAATATCCCAACGACGCGTCCCTCAAGGGTGAGGTTCGTCTTACCGATCGTTTGTAAAGCCGGAGATATCTCTAGAGTCTGTATCTCTCCCATCTTTACCGCTGCTGCAGGTAGTGCTCCTGCAATACCGACACCCCTGGCAACCCGTTCCGCGAGTTCCTCATCGATGTTTCGGAGATGCGCGATCATGGCTTCGCGAATATGGGGATGCTCGAGCTTTGATAATTCGAATGTCAAGGCCGACGCTAAATGCGCCTGTTCGTATGCAACCAGGCTGCGATAGAATTGGCGTGCCTGGCTGTAATGATCCGAAAAACTCTCCGCCCGGATGCGACTTTTTGTTCCAGCTTCATCCGTTGCGGCACTATGAAATCCCGTATCCTTCCTCTCCCGGGGCGATTCCGGCGCCAGCGTATTGGGCTCGTAGGCCACACGTCCTGCCGGCTGTGACATTTGCATATGGCCATCGCGCTGCTGATTGGCGAAGGGACATTGCGGCGCATTGACCGGAATCTGATGAAAGTTGGGCGAACCCAAGCGCGATAGCTGCGTATCGAGATAGGAGAACAAACGTCCTTGTAGCAGAGGATCGTTGGAAAAGTCGATGCCGGGTACGACGTGAGATGGACAGAACGCCACTTGCTCGGTTTCCGCAAAAAAGTTGGTCGGCCAACGGTCGAGCACCATTTTTCCAACGACACGCAGGGGAACCAGCTCCTCGGGGATCAATTTTGTCGCGTCAAGATGATCGAACGGGAAGGTATCCGCTTCTTCCTGACTAAATAGTTGAACGGACAATTCCCATTCCGGAAAATCACCGGCCGTGATTGCCTCGAACATGTCACGCCGATGAAAATCGGGATCAGCACCTGCGATTTTGACGGCTTCGTCCCAAAGCGTCGATTGCAGTCCAAGTTTCGGCCGCCAATGAAACTTTACGAACGTGGATTGATGCTCTGCATTGATCAGCCTGAACGAATGAATGCCAAAACCTTCTATCATGCGCAATGAGCGCGGCAGTGTGCGATCTGACATGATCCACATCACCATATGCATTGATTCGGGCGTCAAGGATATAAAATCCCAGAACGTGTCGTGAGCGGTTGCGGCTTGAGGAAATCCCCTATCGGGTTCCATTTTGACAGCGTGGATCAAGTCGGGAAACTTGATCGCGTCTTGTATGAAGAAAACGGGAATATTGTTGCCGACCAAATCCCAGTTCCCGTCCTTGGTGTAAAACTTCACCGCAAAGCCGCGCACATCGCGTGGCGTGTCAGCCGACCCGGAGCCGCCGGCCACGGTGGAAATTCGGGTAAAAAGCGGCGTCTTCACCCCGACTTCTGTTAGCACGCGCGCGGTCGTGTATTGTTCCAGGGAATGCGTCAACTCAAAATGGCCGTGTGCTCCTGTGCCGCGCGCATGTACGATACGCTCGGGAATGCGTTCATGATCAAAATGGGTGATTTTTTCGCGCAGTATGAAATCCTCGAGCAAGGTTGGCCCATGGGTACCGGCTCGAAGTGAATTCTGATTGTCGGCGATCAACAGTCCTTGATTCGTGGTGAGCCCTGGATGCTCTTCATCGCCGCTTTGATGCAGTTCGCCGCCGTTGCCCGTCACTCCCGGAACAACTGTCAGCGAGCTTACCAATTTCAACTTGGCATGTGGGATGCCGGTTTTCTTGACACTCATTTTTCACTCCAAATGGTTTTCATGCGGGACCTCGCTCCATTTACCAAGTGCTCCCACCGGCGCGATGTGCCTGCGCGTTTGCCCAATTCGTCCATATCCAATTCACTCATTGGACTACCGGCTCAAGATATGCACGTTATGGGGTCATATATGTGCGATAACGAACATCAGCGTGCGACAAATGGGCCACTTTAGATTCGCACCCGAATTTTCGATCGATCAATTCCAGAAGACCAACAATGAGAAAATCCAGCCGCTACCTTGGCAGCAGCTTGCGATCCTTGTACACCAACCGTTGTGATAACAAAATGCCGGTTCGCCTCGCGCAGGCGCACTACGAGATTCGCCGGAACGAGCGGGGTGTCGGTTTGGTGCTGTCGAAGAATTCCAAACCAACAATGGAAGATATTGGTTCGATCTTCGAGGCTGACACATGAGCTGCTATCGTCTAAAAATGAGAACGAGTACTATGACAAGAACCACGGTGCCGATTCCAATATACATGTCGTCTCCTTAAATTCTGATCTTGTCCGTGTTATCGAGTAGAAGCGATTGGTTGAAGTGTGCAATATGTCCTTGCGAGCGTCTGTTCGCTGGCGCACAAGGAGCGTATCTCGCGGTGAAACAAAACATTTCGATAACTGCACACGTTGCTATTTGGTCGGAGGAGCAGGCGTTGCCAATATGTTCCCAACTGGTCGGCGTAAGATCTGATGAAGTTAACACTGTCCTTTTCGATCTGTGGATCGATGGGGAAATGTGGGGGACTGCAGGTTTGCATGCCGATAGCTTGATTCCACTGCTGCGCTTGCTGTTTACCAATACAGGCATCGATTCGCCGATGCAATACGGCGGATATTCGCTTCTACGCGGCTTTGCCAGAGCGGTTCTTTTACCGTGTCACGAACTCTCTTGTTCCGGGATCAAAGCGGTCAACGGATTGAGCCGTTCGGCAAAGTTTGCAAACGTCATCGACCAATCCTTGAATTCAGAAACGAGTTCGTGGCCGCTTCCCAAATGTGTGTTTCATTGCATGACGTGACCAGCCTCGCGCCATTGAGAATGGTATGTGTTATTGGGTGCAGGCGCAGCAGATCATCCATCACGTCCACATCCTGGCGATGAACGATGAATCGTATCGATCGGCCACCTGCAAGAACGGCAATAGCAAAATGCCAAACCAAGCATCCCTGCTAAAAAAGGAGACGCGAACACGTTAGGTGGTTTGTATAGACGATATCTTCTTCAAGATCGATCGTATCAGCAATATAGATCGGCTTCCGTAGTGTCATCTGATCGAAAATAAATAAATCCATCCTGATAATCCACCTCATTTTCGGGGATTCTAATAAGAGAAGATTTTCCAACAGTCGCGATCTTCCACAAATTTTTTTCTGTCAATGTTTTCTGCGAAAACGATTTATTTCTTTCAAAATTCAAACTGTATTGAGATGCACAAAATTTATTTATTCGCTCAACCAACGTAATGAAATGAAATGGCTTACGTTCTTTGGATATGTTCTTTCTCGAACCAACTTCGATTACTAGTTGATAGCGAACGCCTGTACAACTATGCATGAAGTACCTGCACTTTCCATCAATCCTCCCCATTTTCACGTTCGCCTTCCTTGAAAAATTTAGCGCCTGTGACGACGATATTTCTCGTGACGCATATGCTTCATAAGTTTGAAGAGAAAGCGTTGAACATTTTCTGATCAGAGTTGGAATCAACAATGGCTCCAACGAAGTCATTTTTGATTTTCCGGCATAAAGTGACGCAATGCTTGCCTGCATTTTCTTTGTTAGTTTCTGAATATCACTTTCAAATTCATCTAAATATTCGCATCTCGGATTTACAAAAAAAATCCTTCTGAAATAACCATCTATTTTTAGTTCTAGAACGTCTACTTTCTCGAACATAAATCGCTCAATCCATTTCTCCTGAACGCCAAGTGCGTAACGTCGAAAGTCCCTTTTTATTTTTCTTATGTCGCTTTCACTATTCTCATAAGACGATTTTTTTGATAATTTTGACATTTTTCATTAATAATTTTTTAACCAATATAATCAATAACTTACATAAATTTATTTTTAATTAAACTGATTTTTACATCCTAGATTTTGAATTCCCGGCGGGCGCAGTAAATAAGTGAAAGTAAGGACATGTTGTCTTTGCCGAATACGAACGACGCATCGTTCGGGGAACATTAACATGGATGATTTCATTTCCAGCAATAGCGAAAATCAAGCCTGTCAATTATTTGAGAATAATTCAGAAACTGAAAATATTATATTTTTGCGTCGTAAAAAAGTAGAAGAAATTACGGGCCTTTCTCGCTCCTCGATTTACGCAAATATGGCTGATGGAACGTTCCCAAAGAATGTCATGGTAGGTACAAAAGGCGTACGTTGGGTGCAATCTGAAATTCATGAATGGTGTCTGAAAAAAATTAAAGATCGCACATAAAAGATCTCCACGCGGAATGTATTTCGGTAATTTTATGAGGCTCTGAAACAGATACACGCATCAGACCATTCCGAAATACTGCACTTCAAAAATACTCATAAGCATTTCGTTCTCCTCGCTCTGTCTACAAATTAAGGCGAAGGAATTTTAGCGTTCATTCGCTCTTTCTGAGAACCGTCGCAATGCTTCATGACCAAGCATCGAAATTGGTTACGGGATGAAGGAACGCAACAATGCTCGAAACTAGTGTTTCCGCGAACTGAAGTCATCAGTCTCGATTACAGCATCACATTCGTGTGTTGTTGTAATTACCTTACATAGATACACAAATTGTCACACTGGATAGAACACATGATAAATATCGATACAGTACATTTTCGGATTCAGCTTCCTAATCATCAGGTTGATGGAACAACACATTTTCACGTAACAAACGACGATGGGGAAATACTTAGGCGCTGCAGTAACTGGGTGACGTTAAAACACACCGATGGACTTCACTCTCTCAGGTATCGGACAGTGGAGAGAATTACCGGTATCACTGTCGAAATTGAGACAAGCCCTTATGCATTCGTCTTCGGTCAAAATGTCTTTACCAACAGTAATTTATACAATGCTTGCACTTTGACTTTGCGGAAATTTATAAGTGAATTCAATATTCCCGTTAGTAACGAGGTCAAGATGACCTGGCTCCAAGGTGATATTGAATTAACGCGAGTTGATTTGGCAAAGAATTTTAGATTTTCATCCACCGATGAAGGCCAGCGTTTTTTAAAACAACTGAGGGTCCAATTTAGCCAGCAAAATTGCAGTACGTGGAATTGCAAGACCTCTGTCTATTGGAATCCTCAAATGGGCCGGAAATACTCCATCTGTTTCTACGATAAAAGCAGCGAGATGACGAGGAAAATTGGGGCATCAAAATCTAAAAAATATCAGCGCTTATTATCGGAGTTAGATGGAATTGTTCGGGTCGAATTGAGGCTTAAACGCCCTGAGCTGAAAGAACTGGGACTTGCTAGGCTTTCAAGTTGGACAGAAAGTATCGCAGATACTATTTTCGATAAATACTTTGATCGCCTTCCAATAATGAACGTGACTTGGGGAAAACTAAGCCAACGTGCGCTGGCCAATGTCACTGCTAGGATGAGGCCGGTACTTGCATTGCATAAGAGCGGCGTCTCTTTAAGTGATGTCTATTCGGAACGGTCTGTCAGGCGTCATCACAAGTATTTTCGTTCAATGGGAATCGATTTGCGTTGTTTGAATCAGCAGGATAAGTCTATGAAATTAAAATCGCTTCTATCCGAAAAAAGGCTGATAAAACAACCCCCGCAGTGGATGATTGATAAAGACTTCGCACCGTCGCCCTCAGTCAGCTCAAATATGAAATGGGAACTTCGCAAAGTAAGGTCGCGTAGTTAATTACTCACTTCAACAGTTCACTTTGATGGCATTGGAGCTCCAATGCCATCAAAGAAAGAGTGTATTCGGAATATATCTTATGTTCGAAAGATCCGAAAAATATATCAAAAAAACCCGTGATAGACGTTGCCGAGTTCTTTAGAGAAGATTGCCCCAGTCAGCCAACAGGAGATTGGTGGCGGCGGAGGGGTGTATTGGGGCATGGGCTGGGGAATTGGCCCTATTGGGTTGATTGTTATTGCCCTTATCGTCGCTTGCTTACTGTTTGGCTATCGCAGCAGAAGAGGCGGCTAATTAAGACCAACATATTTGGCAATGGTCCTGGCAGATAAGGCCGTGGCAATGGCATGTTTCCAATACTCGGTATGGTCCAACCCCGAAGTTTTATCCGATGAGAGTGTCTGCACGAGAACGGTGGCA
>Ga0209913_1000927_pt1 | contig 19911 bp, 21 predicted proteins | sample PersoiDNA2013203_FD_185805 | JGI IMG/M metagenome (GOLD analysis project Ga0209913, IMG submission 185805) | Permafrost soil microbial communities from the Arctic, to analyse light accelerated degradation of dissolved organic matter (DOM) -... | ecosystem: Environmental > Terrestrial > Soil >... | reverse complement strand
GAAGGATGATGCGCAGCATATATATCCAATATCGTGCAAGCCGCACTCATTATGAGCAGACGGCGGTTTAGAAGCCCGGCGATTATAATTGCTTGCGTCCGGATTCGTCAAACTTTTAACGCACGATCAAGGCGTTATATCGTCAAGTTGCATGTCAGATGTGAGCTTTAACACACAGCTGCATAATGGGGCAAAATTGGGAAAACCGCGATTACCTGCAAGGTAATGCGGGCAGTCACGAAGATCGCCGAATAATCTGACACCCGACTGACAAAAACGCGATCATTCGGCAAGAAAAATGGCTGATTACAACACAAACGAGACTATTATTTGAATCGCAAGATAACAGGTTGGCGCGGCTGGCGGGGATCGAACCCACGACCCTTGGCTTCGGAGGCCAATACTCTATCCACTGAGCTACAGCCGCGTCGGACGTGAACGTCGAAGAGGGATGAAGGATACAGTTTTTCCCTTGGCGCGTCCACGCATAGCAACTATTTTCCGTTCCCAACGAATTACATTGTGTCTATAATCAAAGGTTGGGCGAGACAACGCTTCTCTAAACAGTAATAGACACTGATTTGCAGCACAAAATCAGGATAACGCTTTCGAAGAATATTGCACTGAGGGAACGAAATATGAGCGACGCACATCAAGAGCACCACGAATCCGCAATCAAAACGCCAAAACAACTGATTGCCGCAGTATTGGCCGGTTTTCTGGTTCCTATTATTTGCATCGTACTTCTGGTGCAATATGTAACGAATGCTCAAAAGACTGGTGCCGGCTCGGCCAGTCAGACGCCTGAAATGGTCGCCGCGCGCATCAAGCCGGTTGCCGACGAAGGCTTTACCTTCCGCGACGCCAGCGCACCGAAACAACTCCTCAGCGGCGAAGAAGTCTTCAAGTCCACCTGCGCAGCCTGCCATGCGGCCGGCATTGCAGGCGCACCTAAGGTCGGCGACCCGGCTGCCTGGAAAGCACGTATCAGCGAAGGCTACGAGAAGCTGCTGTCGCACGCGCTGAACGGCCTCAACGCCATGCCGGCCAAGGGCGGCAACCCAGACCTGGATGATGTTGAAATCGCACGTACCGTGGTGTACATGGCCAATCAGTCTGGCGCTCAGTTTAAAGAACCAGCCACTCCAGCCCCTGCTGCTGCCCCCGCCGCCGCTAGTGCCGCACCAGCCGCAGCCCCGGCAACGCCTGCAGCAGAACCAAAGAAATAAAATCGATTGCTATTCGCTCTGCGCGGTCAAAGCGCATTGATGTCCGGCGTTGAGAGCTGATAACGAAAAGCCCCGCATTGCGGGGCTTTTTTATTGGCTGGATTGATCGCTGAATGTATTGACTACCAATCAGCCACCAAGCCAGATCAACGTTGTTGAGGCTCAGCGACGAAGATTTCTACGCGACGATTACGGGCACGGTTCGCCTCCGTGGTATTCGCTACCAGCGGCTCATGCGAACCACGGCCGTCAATGTTGAAACGTCCCGGCGAAACACCGCGCGCTGTCAGGTAATCACGCGTGCGGGCGGCACGCTCCATCGACAGCGGATTGTTGATGGCATCGCTGCCGGTACTGTCCGTATGGCCGATGATGGTCACATTTGTTGCCGGATTCTCGTTCAACGTAGCAGCAAACTTATCCAGCACCGCACGGAAGTTTGGCTGGATATCGGCGCGACCGGTGTTGAAAGAGATATCGCTAGGGATTTCCAGCTTGAGACGATTGTCCTGTGTCTGCGTAACTTGCACGCCTGTGCCTTGCGTTGCCTGCTCCATGGCGCGTTTCTGATTTTCCATGCGCGTCGACCAGACGTTGCCGATCACAGCGCCCAGGCCGGCACCGATTGCAGCACCCGCAGCAGTACGACCGCCACCGCCGCCGCCCGTTGCAGCCCCGAGGATACCGCCAAGACCGGCGCCCACACCGGCTCCTGTTGCCGTGCCACGCTGCGTTGCCGACATGTCCGCACAACCTGCTGCGGCCAGAGTCAAGGCCAGTGCACCGATAGTTAATTTACGCATATTTGCTTCCTTCTTGTTCTTTATAGTATTGATAGCAACCACAGACGGCCATCATCGTGCGACATGTTATTCAGCGCACTTGAACGTCCGGATTGAAATTCTGGCATTGAAATTTTTATTCGCCGTCGGGGGTAGAAATTTCCTCGCCCTCGGACAGACTTTCCGCACCGCGCGCCTTGTCTTGCCGGCGCGTCAGATAGTAAGCGAACGCCGCACCTGCGCTGATGACGGTGCCGTACAACAACGGCTTGCGCAGGTAGCGCTTCGACAGCAGCGAAATGCCTCCGATCAGCAACGGCGACAGCGATTGCAGATTGCCGCCGCCTTTGCCGGAGAACGCACCGCTGAATGTCGATGACACCGCGCCGACGATGCGATTCATTGCACCTTTGGCCAGCGACTCGGCATTCAGATTGGCGCGCACGTGACCGCGCCCCTCCAAAATACCAATACGGAACAGCGCACCTTCAGCAAGCAATCTGCGTTTGCGCTCCTCCAGTGGGACATCGGGTTTCCAGTCGTTTTGCGCCATGATTTCCCCTTATAGCAACGCGTCGCGGTCTTTGCGCAGCTCCGCCATTGTTGCTGGCAAGGACAACTTACCCTGACGCAAAATGGTGTACGCGTAACCGATGATGGCGGCCGTCACCACGGTGAAAAAAACGCCGAACGCGATGAGCACCTTCCAGCCCCACGAATCCCACGCGAGGTAGACCACCAGCGCCGTCCAGAACGCTACCGCGAACCACAATGCGATTGCCGCAAGCGTAAACAGCGTCAGGAATTTGATCAGATTGCCGCCGATTTCGGACAGCTCCAGAGAAGCCAGTTCGATGCGGTTGATAATCAGACCCAGAAGATTCCTGGCGATACCCAGCAATCCGGCCGTCAATCCGGGATTGGCCGGCGCGGCGTGCTCTTGTTTGTGATCCATGTCAGTCCCGGTCGGCGCTGCGTTTATTTGCTGCGACCGATGACAAGGCCGACCAGCAAACCAACACCGGCAGAGATCGCTACGGCACGCCATGGATTTTCATGGACGTAGTCGTCAGTGCGGGCGGCGACTTCCTTGCCCTTTTCGATGGCGACGGCTTGCGCATTCTGGGCGGCCTCAACAGCGGCTTCCAGCATGGTCAAGCCTTTGCTGCGCAGCTCATCGGCTTTGTCGCCAGTGGCAGTTGCAGCTTCACGGAATAATTCTTGCGCATCTTTGACCAGAGTTTTCATATCGTTTCTCACTGTTTTGTAGGCGGATTTTGTCATGGGGAAATTCTCCTTTTATTAAATGCTCAAGTAGTGCAAAACCTTGCAGATGGCCGCGTCAACGGTCTCAAATCCAACAATCGACCATCAATGAAGCGTGATCCTGAGCATCGCGTCAGGGACAACTCGCCGGTTTGACGACATTGCACACTGCCCGGTTTGCGGTTTTATACGCAACACTGGTAAAAACTCAGCAATGCAGGCTCTTTGATAGCTTCTCTCTATATAAGTTTCTCAAGCGGCAAAACATTCAATTCCATCAACATTATCAACGTTAGAAGCGTGTTTCACGCGCCGTCCGTAAAAAGCTGTCGAGAATAGGCATGCAATCGAGCAATTCGGGGCCACCGGCGCGATGGAACTCAGGATGCCATTGCAAACCCATGACAAACGGCGCCTTGCGGTAGCGAATCGCCTCGACGATGTTGTCGTTGCCGGAAACCGCTTCCACCGACAGATCGCGTCCCAGATCCTTGACCGCCTGATGGTGGATAGAATTCACCACGGCGCTCTGTGTATTCACCAGCGACGCCAACGTCGATCCTGCCGGAAAGCTCAGTTCGTGATAATTGCTGTCGTACAAATCGTTGACGTGCGCAATTGCGGTCGGCACATCCGTCGCGATGTCCTGATACAGCGTACCGCCGAAGGCGACATTGATCAGTTGGCAACCACGGCAGATGCCGAGCACCGGCTTGCCGGCCTCGATGAATTCATGCAACAACTCGAGCTCGTACATGTCGCGCACGCGGTCACCGTTCCATTCCGGCTTGGTCGCAGCCTGCGCATAGCTTTGCGGCGAGACGTCGGCCCCGCCTTGCAGTACCAGACCGTCCAGATGCTTGGCGTAGTCGCGCAGACGAATATTGCTGGGATGAACCAGGCCGTTGGTATTGACGGTGGGGATCATGAACACCAGCACATCACGCGACATTACCCATTGTGCGATGGACTCTTCAAGATATTGCAGGGTCTTGCCGCGCAAGCCCTTGGCGCCGGTTTCCGGGTGGAAGATACGTGCCGAGATGCCGATCTTGAGCGTGCGCTGCATGATGCGGCGACCAGCCTTGTCCGACATTGCTTTGAAACGCGCGGCCAGCAGCTTCCAGGTTTGCGCCCAGGGGGTTTCCAGAGGAGGCGGCGAAAATGATGGGTAATGCGGCGGTTGCGACAACTGAGGCTGCTGCGGGGAAGCTTGCGAGCCGGTTTGCGCGCCCGCCTGAGGCGCAGCCTGAGACGTGGAATCAACACCCGGCTGAGCCTGGCCTTGCCGTGGCGGTGGTGGAGAACTGGATTGATTGGCTTCGGAATCGCTAATATCGGACATGGCGGTTATGTAGGGTTGAAATCAATGGCGGTAACCAGGTGCAACGCCCGCGAACAGGATTGCCAAAGTATAAGCGCATTGATTTGTTTTGGGCATCTGGCTTCATCTTCCTGATACCCGCGTGATGCAGCGAGCGGCGCTGTGTTTTGCCGCCCTCGCGGCTGCAGTCGTGCTGTTCTTATTAATCCAGACAGCAGATGAGCAATATATGTTCCAATCTCTCCTGACTTCTTTCATCTTCAGGCATGCTCCTACATGACCACTTCACGCATTCTTATCCTCTACGCGCACCCGGGTGGTGAACATTCCTACACCAACCGCACCATGATTGAAGCAGCCCGCACTCTGCCGCAGGTGCGCGTCCATGATTTGTATGAGTGCTATCCCGATTTCCATATCGATGTCGAGTACGAACAGGCTCAATTGCACGAGGCCGATCTGGTCGTGCTGCATCATCCGATTCACTGGTACAGCATGCCGGCGCTGCAAAAAGAATGGATCGATCTGGTGCTGCAACGCGGATGGGCTTTCGGTCCCGGCGGCGATGCTCTGCATGGCAAAGACTTCTGGCTGGTCGCAACCACCGGCGGCGACGCCGACGCTTACCAGGCCGGCGGCCGCCACGGCCATCCGTTCAGCGATTTTCTACCGCCTTATCAGCAAACCGCGCGCTTGTGCGGTATGCGCTGGCAGACACCAAACATCCTGCATGGCGCACATCATCTGAGCAAGGAAGCGCTGATCATGCACGCCGCCAATTACCGCGCCCGGCTTGACAGTTATCCAGACTGGCCTGCTACCGAGACATCAACATCAACACCATAAGACTACCGATCAAGATCAACGATACGACGACACCATGGAACAACAACTGCTCAATCCGCTGATCTACCTGCTGGCGGCGGTCATCGCCGTACCGATTGCCAAGAAGCTGGGGCTGGGCGCCGTGCTCGGCTACCTGCTCGCCGGCATCGCCATCGGCCCCTGGGGGCTTGGTCTGATCAGCCAGGTCGAAGACATCCTGCACTTTTCTGAATTCGGCGTGGTGCTGCTGCTGTTCCTGATCGGACTGGAGCTCGATCCGAAACGCCTCTGGTCGCTGCGTAAGCGCATCTTCGGCTGGGGCGGCGCGCAAGTCACGCTGGTCAGTCTGGCGCTGTTCGGCGCGGCGCTGGCCTGCGGCATCGACTGGCGTGTGGCGCTGATCGGTGCGCTCGGCATGTCCTTGTCATCCACCGCCATTGCGCTTGCGACACTGGGCGAGCGCAAGCTGAGCGCCACACCGGCGGGCTCGGCGGGTTTTGCAATTTTGCTGTTCCAGGATATCGCCGCGATCCCGATGATGGCAGCAGTGCCGCTGCTCGGCGTGGCCGTTGCGCAAGGCAGCGGACAAGGCTGGCTGCACACCGGACAAGTCGTCGCCGTGATCGCGCTGCTGATCTTCGGAGGGCGCTTCCTGATCCGCCCGATTCTGCGCATTATCGCCAAGACCGACATGCGCGAGATCTTCACGGCCTTTGCGCTATTGCTGGTGATCGCTACTTGTCTGCTGATGCAGTCGGTCGGCATGTCGATGGCGCTCGGCACCTTCCTCGCCGGGGTGCTGCTGGCCGATTCAGAATATCGCCACGCACTGGAAAGCGATCTGGAGCCATTCAAGGGTCTGCTGCTCGGCTTGTTCTTCATCGCCGTCGGCATGTCGGTCGACTTCGGCATTTTTCTTGAACAGCCTTGGCTGATCCTCGGTCTTGTTGCGGGTTTCCTCGTCATCAAGATTGCGGTGCTGTTTGGCCTGGCCAAGGCCTTCCGCATCCCGCGCGATCAACAGGTGTTTTTCTCCTTCCTGTTATCGCAAGGCGGTGAATTCGCTTTTGTGGTGTTCGGCGCTGCTGCCACGGCGCAGGTACTGACACCGCGCATTTCATCGATTCTGGTGGTCGTCGTGGCGCTGTCAATGGTAATCACGCCTTTGCTGCTGTTGCTACATGACCGCGTGCTGCTGCCGCGTCTGCTGGCCAAAGGAAAACGCGCCGAGGACGAAATCGAACCGCAAGACAATCCGGTCATCATCGCCGGTTTCGGCCGCTTCGGCCAGATCGTCGGTCGCCTGTTGCACGCCAACGGCATCGGCTTGACGATTCTCGATCATGATCCCGACCAGATCGAATCGCTGCGCAAGTTTGGCTTCAAAGTGTTCTACGGCGACGCGACACGCATCGATTTGCTGCGCACTGCCGGCGCCGATAAGGCACGTCTGCTGCTGATCGCCATCGACGATGCGCCCGCCAGCCTGAAACTGGTGGAAGCGGTGCAACGCGCGTTTCCGCATCTGAAAATCGCCGCGCGCGCGCGCAACGTCACGCACCTTTACGATCTGATGGATCGCGGCGTCACCGTACTGGAACGCGAAACTTTTGAAAGCGCCTTGCAGATGGGACGACAGGTGCTGCGCCAGCTCGACTTCGGCGCCTACCGCGCGCATCGCGCGGCCATGAAATTCCGCGCCCACAATATCGAAACGCTTAACAAACTGTATCCGCACTACAAAGATCAGCAGCAGCTGGTATCAATGGCGGTGCAGGCGCGTGAAGAACTGGAAGCCATGTTCGCCAGCGACAAGGACGCCATCGCCAGCGGCGACAAGCATCGCTGGGACTAAGATGTAAAAGGCCGGACAAAACATCTGTCCGGCCGTCCTGCCCACTTCACTTATTTACTACACCTGCTAACTACACTTGCTTGCTGCACCTACCTACGACACCACGAGAAACACCGCTTAACACTTAGTTCAGATACACCGGCACAAAGATCTTGTCGTCGCCGCGTTCCACCAGCAAGGCAACGCTCTTGCCGGCCTTGCTCACCAAACTGCGCAACTGCTCGACGCTGGTCACCGCATTGCCGTTGAGCGACAGAATCACGTCGCCGCTCTGGATACCGGCAATCGCCGCCGGGCCGTTGACGTCTTCTACTACCAGCCCGCCATGCACACCGATCTGCTGTTGCTCGTCCTTATCCAGCGGACGTACTGCCAGACCCAGACGGCCTTGCTGCTCAGCGCCATTTTTGCCGCTGGCATCCTTCGCCACCTTCATCTCGCCCACGACCACGCTCAGCGATTTGATCGCACCGTTACGCATGACATCCATCTTTTGGGTCGTGCCTGGCGCCGTGTCAGCAACCAATGTCGGCAAGTCGACCGAATGATCGATAGGTTGATTATTGAAGCGCAGAATCACGTCACCCGGTTGTACGCCCGCTTTCTCCGCGGGACTGCCCTTCTCAACCGAACTCACCAATGCGCCTTCGGATTTCTTCAGCCCGAAAGACTCTGCCAGCGCCTGATTCACTTCCTGCACCGACACACCGAGACGGCCGCGCGTCACCTTGCCGTGCTGCACCAGTTGCTGCTCCACCTTCATCGCTACATCGATAGGGATCGAGAAAGACAAGCCCTGATAGCCACCGGTCTGACTGTAGATCTGCGAATTGATGCCGACCACTTGTCCCTTCAGATTGAACAATGGCCCACCCGAGTTGCCAGGATTGACCGCGACGTCAGTCTGGATAAACGGCACATAGTTATCGTCCGGCAGGCTGCGCGATTTGGCGCTGACGATACCCGCAGTTGCAGTATTGTCGAAGCCATAAGGTGAACCGATCGCCAGCACCGGCTCACCCACTTTCATCAATGCGGGATTGCCGATCTGCACCGTCGGCAAATCCTTGGCCGCAATGCGGATCACGGCGATGTCGCTCTGCTTGTCCACGCCCAATACCTTGGCCTTGAACTCGCGACGGTCAGTCAGCTTGACCGTCACTTCTTGCGCGCCATCGACCACGTGAGCATTGGTCAGGATCAGGCCATCCGAATTGATGATGAATCCCGAACCCAAGCCGCGCATGATTTGCGGACCACGTGGTTGCTGCTGAAATTGCGGCCCGAAGCGCTTGAAGAATTCAGAAAATGGATCGTTGGGATCAACGTCGGCGGACGCCTGATCCGCACTGGGCTTCGCCTTGCCGGTGACGCTGATGTTCACCACGGCCGGGCCGGCACGCTCAACAATGGCGGAGAAGTCAGTCGGCGTCGCCAGTGAGGATGTTGCTGCAGCCAACGGTGCGGCGGCTTGCACCGGCATATTGGCAGCTTGAGCGCCAGGAATGTCGGCGCCACGGAAGTACACGTAACTGCCGCCGACGATAGCGGCCAGCATGATGGCAAGCGTATTGCGAACAAAGACGGTACGGCGATTCATGGAAGCACTCCTTGCAGAATGGGTGACCTTTCACCCGATGGAATGCAGCGTAAATCGCGAAAATTAAGACAGACTTAAGGAAACAAACTGTTACAAGAGCGCTCAGCAGCGTTGCAAGACAACTTGCACCTGTAATCCCTTGTCAGTATTGTGCAGCGACACGGTCGCATCATGTAAATCGGCAATCTGCCTGACGATGGCGAGTCCAAGGCCGCTGCCGAGAACAGTCGATTGCACATTGTCGGCGCGATAGAAACGATCGAAGACACGCACCAGATCCTTCTCCGGAATTCCCGGCCCGCTGTCCTGAATAGTGACCATCAACTTACCGTTCTGCACCTGCATGCCGACATCGACAGTGCCGCCGGACGGGCTGTATTGCACGGCGTTCGACAGCAGATTGCTGAACAGAATGCGCAAGGCATCGGCATTGCCGGAGACGCTGCCGGCCGCTTCTTCCGTGATGCCAAGATCGACATTCTTGTGTTCCGCCAATGGCGACAAATCCAACACCACGCTGCGCAGCAACGCCGCCAGATCGACCGGCACATGCGCTTGCACACCCGGCTCCTGGCGCGCCAATGTCAGCAGTTGATGCACCAGATGTGTGGCGCGCTCCAGACCGTTTTTCAGATCGGCGAAAGCCGCACGACGCTCTTCGTCGTTGTCGGCGCGTTCGGCCAGTTGCGCCTGCAAACGCAGGGCCGTCAATGGCGTGCGAAGCTCATGGGCGGCGTCGGCAACGAAAGCACGCTGCGCCTGCATGGCCTGCTGCAATCGATCAAGCAAATCGTTGAATGCCTGCGTAAGAGGACGGATTTCCTGCGGCAGGCTTTGATCGGCAATCGGCGTCAGTGTATTCATGTCGCGCAGCTGGACATCGGCCGCCGCGCGCCGCACCGGCGCCAGGCCATGTCCGACCGCCACCCAGATCAGCGCACCGAGAAAAGGAAACAGCAGCAGCAAAGGCATCACCGTCTTCACCGCCATCTGCGCCGCCACTTCCTTGCGTGCGCTTTGCGGCTGCGACACCTGCACCACAGTGCTGCCGATCTGCGCACTGTAGACGCGCCACATGCCGCCCGGCCCCGGCACATCGATAAAGCCGAGCTCCGCCTGTTGCGGCATGACACTGCGCGAGTGCGAGTGATAGATGACGGTACCGGTGCTATCCCAGATCTGCATCATGATTTCATCGTCCAGACCGGGCAAATTCTGTCCAGGGGCAATCGGCGCGAAAGCCTGACGCGGCAACGAGGCGGCAATCTGGCGCATCTGGTAGTCGAAGATGTCGTTGGCCTCATCGCGCGCCTGGAAGTAGAGCACGATGCCGGCCAGCAGAATACCGCCGCTCAAACCCAGCGCCAGCCACAGCAAAAGTTGTCGTCGTATCGAATTCATTGAATTTATTTAGGAACCAGATAGCCAATGCCGCGCACGTTTTTGATGAAGTCGCTGCCCAGCTTCTTGCGCAAGGCGTGGATGTGCACTTCAACGGCGTTGCTGTCGATGCTGTCTTCCCAGCCGTACAGCTTTTCTTCCAGTTGCGCGCGTGACAAGACGACGCCCGGACGATCCAGAAAAGCACGCAGCAATGCGAATTCGCGAGCCGACAGATTCACCGGCTGACCGTGCAGAAACACTTCATGCGTGGATGTATTCAGTGTCACTTCGCGTACCTGAATGAGGCTGTCGGCGCGGCCCGACTGCCTGCGCAGTAAGGCACGCATGCGCGCAGAAAGTTCTTCGAGGTCGTAAGGTTTGATCAGATAGTCGTCGGCACCGGCATCCAGGCCGGCAACACGATCAGCCACGGCGTCACGAGCGGTAGTGATCAGGACGGGGATGGTGTTGCCGTCGGCGCGCAGAGTCTGCAACACCGCCAGGCCATTCTTTTGCGGCAGTCCGAGATCCAACAGGACCAGCGCATATTCTTCCTGCCCCAGCGCCAGTTCTGCAGCCTTGCCGTCTTGCACCCAGTCGATGGCAAAGCCGTCTTGGCGCAAGCCTTTGCGCACCGCCTCACCTACCATCAGATCGTCTTCGACCAGCAGGATGCGCATGTTTTTTCCTAGAGGAAACGCGCCAGCAAAAACACCACCAGCGAAATCAGGATGGTCGACGCAAACGGCAGCGAGAAGACGCGCCCGAACAGCTTGAAACGAAGGTCGCCTGGAAGGCGGCCGATACCGAGTTTTTCCAGCCATGGCAGCAGGCTGGAAAAAATAATCACGGCGAGAAAAATGACGACGACCCAGCGAATCATGAGGAGACTCTTATGTTGTTGTGCTTATTTTGTTTATAGGCGATGAGTACGGTCGTGTGCATGCAGACGCTCCGGCCAGTCGATGTTTTTTCCTACCGCCAGCACCTTGAACAACTCGCCCATCTCGGCCGGAGAAATCAGTTTTTGCACGGCGTTCGATTGCGGCAGATAGGCCCGGCTTTGTTCCGGCGAGGTACGCAGCAGCAGATCGCCGATACCGGCACCGAGCAGGAATGCGGCCTGGCTGGTGTAGCCGAACACATCCAGACCGCCGTCGATGGCGGCCTTTGCCATCGCGGTGAAATCAACGTGTGCGGTCACGTCCTGCAAACCCGGCAAATAAAATGGATCCGGATGGGCGTGATGGCGGTAGTGGCACATCAGCGTGCCCTGGCCGCGCTCGTGCAGATAATATTCGTGCGCCGGGAAACCGTAGTCGAACAACAGTGCAGCGCTTTTTCCGCCATGCAACATCGCGCCCAGCGATTGCATGAAACCAGCCGCAATCGGATGCACCTCCGTCAGATAACCAACTGGCAATACTTCGGCATCCGGAATCTGTGTCACCAGCGCCTCGTCGCAAGGACAATCCGCGTAGGTAAAGGCGCCGGAAGCATCCTGCGTGACGCCGCGCTCCAGCCAGTGATGTTCGCCGCGAATCACCAGTTGCACCGGCATCGCGTCCAGTACTTCGTTGCCGATCACAACGCCCGAAAACGCCGCCGGCAGGCTGTCGAGCCAGCGAACCTGTGGAAAATCACGCAGCGTTTCCTGTTGCCGTGCCCGCAACTGCGTCGAGATCTCGACGATGAAATAATGTGTCGGCAAACGACCGGCCGTGCGCAGCTCGGTCAGTATGTCCAAGGCCAGTTTGCCGGTGCCCGCACCGAACTCCATGATGGCGGCATCGGTCTGATTGAACAATTCTGTCGCCAAATGCGCCAAAGTTGCGCCGAAAAGCGGCGAAATTTCCGGCGCGGTTGTAAAATCTCCCTCTTTGCCCAATTTTGTCGCGCCGCCGCTGTAATAACCCAGCCCGGGCGCATACAACACCAGCTCCATGTAGCGAGCAAACGAGATCCAGCCATCGCTGCGCCGGATTTCGTCGGCGATCAGATGCTGGAGAGAACGGGAAGCGGCAAGCGCGTCGGCAGATGGTTCAGGTAATTGCAGTTGCATGGGCAGTATTGTATTTGAAATACGCAGCGGCCTTGCTCACTTGCCGGTGAATTGACTGGCAATTGCCGGTGCTGTCATTTGCCTGCCATCGGTCTGTGCGACCGCCTTCGCTTTAATTTACTAAACAATTTGCCAACGGATTGGCCAGCCGGTTGCCCCGCAGCCCTCTGTTTCTGATGAGATGAATGCCATGCCCCCCTCACGCCAACAAGTCGCACTCGTCACCGGAGCCGCCAAGCGCATCGGCCGCGTGATCGCGCTCGCGCTGGCGCGCGATGGCTGGGATATCGCCGTGCATTACGGCCAGTCGCGCGATGAAGCGCTGGCGGTCGTCGATGAGATCACCGCCCTGGGCCGCCGCGCCGTCGCGTTGCAATGCGAACTGGCGGATGAAGCAGGCGTACGCTCGCTCATCGCGCAGGCTGCGCAACTCGGTCCGGTGACCTGCGTAGTGAACAACGCGTCCCTGTTCCGCAATGACCAGGCCGACAGCTTTACAATGGCATCGCTGGATCTGCACATGCGCGCCAACGTCGCCGCGCCGGTGTTGCTGGCACAAGCCTTGTATGAGGCAACGCCTGCCGACCGGCAAGGCGTCGTGGTCAACCTGCTGGACCAGAAGCTGTACAATCCCAATCCCGATTTCCTGTCTTACACCTTGTCCAAGGCGGCGCTCCACAGCGCGACCACGTTGCTGGCGCAGGCGCTTGCGCCGCGTGTTCGCGTGGTTGGCGTAGCACCCGGCATCACCATGGTGTCGGGCGACCAAAGTGCGGCGGAGTTCGAGAAGGCCCATCGCGTCACGCCGCTGGGCAAAAGCAGTACGCCGGAAGATGTCGCCGCGACGGTCTGTTTTGTTGCTGCATCGCCGGCCATTACCGGCACAACGATTCTGGTGGACGGCGGTCAACATCTGATCCCGCTGCAACGCGACGTCATGTTCCTGGCGAAATAGCCCTGTCCGCTACGACGCCTACTTATTTTTGATGAACCGGCAAACCGGTTCCTACTTTTCTTTTCGGAAACTATGTTCTCTCTCTATCATCCAGCTCTAAACGATTGCCGCCGCCTATTCCTGCGCAACTATGAGGTGCTGATCAACATCGGCGTGCATGAGTTTGAAAAGAAGGGCGAGCAACGCATCCTGTTGAATGTCGACCTCTTCATTCCATTGGCAATGTCGACCCCTGAGCACGACCAGCTGAACGAAGTCGTCGATTACGACTTCATCCGCAGCACTATCGCCAAACGCATGGCCCAGGGACATATCCATTTGCAGGAAACCCTGTGCGACGACGTCATCAGGGCCATGTTGGCGCATCCGAAGGTGCGCGCCGTAAGAGTTTCCACGGAGAAACCTGATGTCTATCCGGACTGCGATTCGGTCGGCGTAGAAGTTTTCCGCATTAAAGAAGCAATCTAATTACCTTATTTGCAGGACCCAAGATGAACGATCTGCTCGAACACGCACAACTCACTGAAGACACTTCGGCCGCCCCTGACGCTGCACAGGCGGCTACGTCATCGTCACCGTCGGTCAAACAGGCAGAGAAAATCGCCTACGAAAACAACAAGCTGCACAAGCGCTTGTGCCGCCTGACCGGCCAGGCCATCGGTGATTACAACATGATCGAAGATGGCGACAAAATCATGGTTTGCCTGTCTGGAGGCAAGGATAGCTACGCCCTGCTCGACATCTTGCTGACCTTGCGCGAGCGTGCGCCGATCCATTTCGACATCATTGCCGTCAATCTTGATCAGAAGCAGCCGAATTTCCCTGCCGACGTGTTGCCTGCCTATCTGGAAAAACTGGGCGTGGCGTATCACATCGAAAACCAGGACACCTACAGCATCGTCAAACGTGTGGTGCCGGAAGGCAAGACAACCTGTGCGCTCTGTTCGCGTCTGCGTCGCGGCATTCTCTACCGCGTTGCAACAGAACTGGGCGCAACAAAAATTGCCCTGGGGCATCATCGTGACGACATTCTCGAAACCTTTTTCCTGAACATGTTCTTCGGCGGCAAACTCAAGGGTATGCCACCCAAGTTGCAGTCCGACGACGGCAAACAGATCGTCATCCGTCCGCTGGCGTATGTGAAAGAAGCCGACCTCACACGCTATGCAGAGGTAAAGGAATTTCCCATCATTCCTTGCGACCTGTGCGGCAGCCAGGAAAACCTGCAACGCAAGCAGATCAAGGGCTTGATGCGCGAATGGGAAAAGAAATATCCAGGCCGCGTCGATAATATTTTTGCTTCGCTGTCGACCGTAGCGCCATCGCATCTGATGGACAGAAATCTGTTTGATTTTGCCAATTTGAAAGCAACCGGCATCGCCGATGCGGATGGCGATATTGCGTTCGACGAAGACCCTTGCGCTACGAGCAACCCTACTGCGCAGAATGTTATCTCGCTCCACCCAGCGGATTGACGCTGGGTGCGGGAGCGGCTCGCAAATCCACGCGGGCTCAGCCTGCGTGCTTTTTTTCCTGCGGTACACGTAAATAAAATTTACAAAGCCGATAGTCGTACGGATTAGATGCCAAATACCCTCCTGATCATCGCTTGAAGCGACTGAGCATCATGATTTAATTTGCTCGTCGGATACGTAATTCACGTAATTTTCTGGAATACGCGTTCGAACGACGATATCAATCAAATCAAGACAGTCGCGACAGCCGCAGGGGGCTGAGGATACAACCTCAGAAAGGGAAGCATGATGATCAGATCTTCCTCCGCCGTGATGGATAGCATCCACACCTCTGCACATGCCCGACACTGCTTATTTCGTGCATGAGGAAGTTTGATGGCAGCACAATTCTGGCGCGACAAGCGCGTCTTCATTACCGGTCATACCGGCTTCAAGGGCAGCTGGCTGACGCTATGGCTGCACCGTTGGGGCGCCAAGGTCTATGGCTATTCGTTACCGGCCCCGACCAATCCTAGCCTGTTCCATCTGGCTCGCATCCAGAATTGCGTGCAAACCACGACCGGTGACGTGCGCGACCTGAAACACCTGAGCGAAACGATGGCGGCAGTGCAGCCGGATATCGTTTTTCACCTGGCGGCGCAACCGCTGGTGCGCGACTCCTACAATTCGCCGATCGACACTTTCGCCATCAACGTCATGGGCACCGCGCATGTGCTCGAAGCCGTGCGCCAGACACCGAGCGTACGCTCTGTCGTCGTGGTGACCAGTGACAAATGCTACGAAAACCGCGAGTGGCTGTGGGGCTATCGTGAAGATGACCCGATGGGTGGTCATGATCCCTATAGCAGCAGCAAGGGCGCGGCAGAACTGGTGACATCCGCTTATCGCCGTTCGTATTTTCAGCACGGCAAAGACTCGCAAACGGCCATCGCCAGCGTGCGTGCCGGTAACGTGATCGGTGGCGGCGATTTTGCCGCTGACCGCCTGATCCCTGACTTCATCCGCGCACTGGAAAAAGAAGAGGCCGTCAGCATCCGCAATCCGCATGCGATCCGCCCATGGCAATTCGTGCTGGAACCGCTGTCGGGGTACCTGTGCGTGGCCCAACGCCTGTTCGAATCGGGACAACAGTTCGCCGAAGGCTGGAACTTCGGCCCTGCCGATACCGACCTGCAGACGGTCAGCCAGCTTTGTGCGACGTTCAATCATTCGCTGCAAAAGAACGAGGTCACGCCGGTCGAGGTGCGACTCGAAAGCCAGGCCAATGCGCCCCACGAAGCAGCGTTCCTGCGTCTGGATATTTCCAAGGCGCGCCAGCGTCTGGACTGGATTCCAAAGATGGAGCTGTACACCGCCCTGGAGCTGACGGCGCAGTGGTATAGCGGCTATATCAACAACGAAGACATGCGTTCCCTGAGCGAAAGCCAGATTGAGTTCTACCAGAATCTGACATAATTCCGTGCTATATCAATCAGGTCGGAATCAAGATGAATATTCTCGTCACAGGCGGCGCAGGTTATATCGGTTCACATACTTGCGTGGAATTACTCAACGCCGGACACCAGGTCGTGGTCTTCGACAATTTCTGCAACAGCTTTCCGGAAGCCTCCCGGCGTGTGGAAAAAATTACCGGCAAATCGCTGACGCTCATAGAAGGCGACATCCGCGATCGCGCGGCGCTTGAGCAAGCGCTGCGTCAGCATCAATGCGAAGCAGTCGTCCATTTTGCAGGATTGAAGGCGGTTGGTGAGTCGGTATCCAAACCGCTGGAATACTACGACAACAATGTCACCGGAACCCTCCGCTTACTAGAAGCCATGCATGCCACAGGCGTGAAGACAATTGTCTTCAGTTCCTCCGCAACGGTGTATGGCATCCCGCAATTCCTGCCCTACCGTGAAGATCATCCACTCTCGTCTACCAGCCCTTACGGTCGCTGTAAACTCATGGTGGAAGACATTTTGCGTGATCTGCATGTCGCTCAACCCGATACACGCATCGCGCTGCTTCGCTACTTCAATCCGGTCGGCGCGCACGAAAGTGGCCTGATCGGCGAAGATCCTCAAGGCGCGCCTAATAATCTGATGCCCTTCGTCACACAAGTCGCCATCGGCAAACGCGACAAACTCAGTATCTGGGGCGGTGATTACGATACCCCGGATGGTACTGGTGTACGCGACTACATTCACGTACAAGATCTGGCGATTGGGCACGTCAAGGCACTGCAACATCTGCAGCAACCACAATGCTTCGCTCTCAATCTAGGCAGCGGCCAAGGTCATAGCGTACTAGACCTCGTCAAGGCATTCGAAAAAGCCAGCGGCAAGCATATCCCCTACACCATCGAACCACGTCGTCCCGGCGATTTGTCGACTTACTATGCCGACGTGACGCTGGCGAAATCTTTATTAGGCTGGGAAGCGACGCGTTCGCTGGAAACAATGTGTGCTGACAGCTGGCGCTGGCAAATGGACAACCCCAACGGTTTCCGCGCTTGAATAAGATGATGCTTGTCGACGCCAACGGGACAAGCTGAATGATCGACCAAAACGAAACAAAAACGGATTAAGTCATGATATTTGTAACAGGCGGTGCCGGTTTCATCGGCAGCAATTTCATTCTCGACTTCCTGGCAAGCCAGGACGAGCATGTCCTTAATATTGACAAACTGACTTACGCCGGTAATCCCTACAACTTGGCCAGCCTCGACGGCGACGAACGCTATCATTTCGTACAGGCCGACATTGCCGATCGCGAAAAAATCGCGCAGTTGTTTGAACAACACCAGCCGCGCGCAATCATTCACTTCGCCGCCGAAAGTCACGTCGATCGCTCCATTCACAGTCCAGGCGAATTCATCCACACGAACGTCAACGGCACCTTCAGTTTGCTGGAGGCTGCGCGTGCTTATTGGTCTGCGCTGGGTTCAGAAGAAAAAGCTGCATTTCGTTTCCTGCACGTGTCGACCGATGAAGTCTACGGCACACTCGGGCCAAACGATCCGCCGTTCAGCGAGACTACGCCTTACGCACCGAACAGCCCTTATTCCGCTTCCAAGGCTGCGTCGGACCATCTGGTGCGCGCCTACCATCACACCTACGGCCTGCCGACGCTGACCACCAATTGCTCGAACAATTACGGGCCGTATCATTTCCCTGAGAAGCTGATCCCGTTGGTCATCCTCAACGCACTTGACGGCAAGGCACTACCCATCTATGGCGATGGCCAGCAAATCCGCGACTGGCTATTCGTCAGCGATCATTGCGCTGCGATACGCCAGGTGCTGGCGCGCGGCACGGTCGGCGAAACCTATAACATCGGCGGGTGGAACGAAAAAACCAACCTCGACGTCGTTCACACGCTGTGCGACATCCTCGATCAGCAAAAACCGAAAGCCGTCGGTAGCTATCGCGACCAGATCACCTTCGTGCAAGACCGTCCGGGGCATGATCGTCGCTACGCCATTGACGCCCGAAAATTGGAACGTGAACTTGGCTGGAAACCGACAGAAACATTTGAAACCGGTATCGCCAAAACCGTACGATGGTATCTTGATCATCCGCAATGGGTAATCAACATACGCACCGGCGGTTATCTGAAGTGGCTGGAATTGCACTACGGCGACGACGCCGAGGAGACGACATGAGCACAAATGACCGGCTGATGCCTGAGCGCAAAGGCATCATCCTTGCCGGCGGATCCGGCACCCGGCTTTATCCGGCAACCACCGTCATGTCGAAGCAGCTCATGCCGATCTATGACAAGCCGATGGTGTACTACCCGCTGACCAGTCTGATGCTGGCCGGCATTCGGGACATCCTGATCATCTCGACGCCGCAGGATACGCCGCGTTTTACGGAGTTGCTCGGCGACGGATCGCAATGGGGACTCAACCTCAGCTATGCGGTGCAGCCATCGCCGGATGGCTTGGCGCAAGCCTTTATCATTGGTCGCACCTTCATTGACAATGCCCCGTCGGCGCTGATTCTCGGCGACAACATCTTTTACGGACGCGACTTTGAGAACCAATTGCGCGCGGCCGCAGCGAACCCTGATGGCGCAACAGTGTTCGCGTATCACGTCAACGATCCGGAGCGCTATGGAGTAGTCGAGTTTGACCGACAACGGAGAGCTATCGGCATTGTCGAAAAACCGGCTCAGCCAAAGTCGAACTATGCAGTAACCGGCCTGTATTTCTACGACAACCAGGTTTGCGATATTGCCGACAGCATTCAACCCTCCGCGCGCGGTGAACTGGAAATCACCGACGTCAATCGCACCTATCTGGACCGCAACCAGCTGCAAGTCGAATTAATGGGGCGTGGAATCGCCTGGCTGGACACGGGCACCCACGATTCGCTTCTGGAAGCAAGCCAGTTCATCGCCACTATCGAAAAACGCCAGGGATTGAAAGTCGCCTGCCCGGAAGAAATCGCGTATCGCCGGGGCTATATCGACGCCGCACAATTGGAGAAACTGGCAGCGCCACTGAAAAAAAACGCGTACGGCCAATACCTGTTGCGCCTGCTGACAGACATGAGTTACTGAACCTCGACATGAAAATTATTCCTACCGAAATCCCCGATGTCATGGTTGTCGAACCGACGGTATTCGGGGATGCACGCGGCTTCTTCTTCGAGAGCTTCAATACCCGCCGCTTTGCCGAATTGACCGGGATCACGGCCAACTTCGTGCAAGACAACCATTCGCGCTCGGCGCGCAATGTCTTGCGCGGACTGCACTATCAAATTCAGCATCCTCAGGGAAAGCTAGTGCGCGTCACTGTTGGTGAAGTGCTGGATATTGCAGTCGACATCCGCAAAAACTCTCCTACCTTCGGCAAATGGACGGGCACCATCTTGTCAGCCGAAAACAAGCTGCAGATGTGGATACCTCCCGGCTTTGCGCATGGGTTTCTGGTACGTAGCGAGTATGCTGAATTTCTCTACAAAACCACTGATTACTGGATGGCAGAGCACGAGCGCTGCATTCTTTGGAACGATCCGGCAATCGGTATCGACTGGCGAGCGGAGACCACTCCCTTACTGTCTGCCAAGGATGTCAACGGTAACTTGTTAGCCGATGCCGAGGTATTCGCATGAAAATTCTGCTCACCGGCCAGAGCGGCCAAATCGGCAATGAGCTGGCGCAGAGC
>Ga0209913_1000926_pt1 | contig 19936 bp, 14 predicted proteins | sample PersoiDNA2013203_FD_185805 | JGI IMG/M metagenome (GOLD analysis project Ga0209913, IMG submission 185805) | Permafrost soil microbial communities from the Arctic, to analyse light accelerated degradation of dissolved organic matter (DOM) -... | ecosystem: Environmental > Terrestrial > Soil >... | reverse complement strand
AGGCCAATGATGCGCGCTACGCCAGGTTCGGCACCTTCGAGCCGGGCTTTGTGCACCGGGCCGTGGCCGAGAGCCAGGCGCAGGGCTATGCCTTTCTGGACAGCGCGGCTACGCCCGGCACGGCTGCTGTGGGTGTGGCCTTTCCACCCGACAACCCCATCGCCGCCATCAGCGTTGCGGCCATTTCGAGCCGGCTGGGGCCGGTCCGGCGCGCGCAGGTGGCCAAGGTGATCCAGCAGCAGGTGCAGGTGATCTGCGCGCAACTGCACAGCGCGGGCTCTGGGTCGTTTTCAGTGACGCGTCCAAAGCCGAGGTGAGCTGAGGTGCTCACGAGGCGCGCCAACAGGGCTGCGCAGGCATCATCCAATGGACCAGACAGATCCCATGGGGCGCGCCCCTGAGGCTGTGGATCGCTTCTTCACCCACTGCGTGATATTTGATTTGTGTCAAATGTGAATCAAGCAAGGCGCGGGGTAGTTCCAATGGAGGAGGGGCTAAATGACACCTGTTGCCTATCATTTCGGAGATGGTTGTGGGTGGTCCGCAGCCGATTTGGCGAGGGACCTCTATGCGCAAATTCAGTGACATGAAGATCGGGCTGCGCCTGAGCCTGGGCTTTGGCCTGCTCATGGCGATGATGTTGGCCATGGCGCTGATCAGTGCCTTGCGCTTTGGGCAACTGCGTGACATCAACCAACGGTTGGTCGAGGTGGACTGGGTCAAGGTTGAGGCCATTCATGCGGTCGATACGGGTACGCGCGCCAATGCGCGGCGCACGATGGAACTGGTGTTGACCACCGACCCAGCCCAGCTCGCCCACGTGCGGGAGCGCATCGAGGTCAACAAGCGCGCCATCAATGAGGCCTTGGGCACTCTGGAGCGCCTGATCTACCGCCCGCAGGGGCAGGGCTTGCTGCAGCAACTCAAAACTGCGCGCCAGCACTATGTGGCTTCGTTTTCGCAGGTGTCGCAGTTGGTGGACGGTGGCCAGCGCGATGAGGCGGCCGCCCTGCTGCAGCGTGAGACCTTGCCGGCGCTCGATGCCCTTCAAGGCCCTATCAATGGCCTCAATCAGTTACAGAAGACATTGGCCGACCAGAGCGCCCAGGAGGTCCTGGAGACGAGTCGATCCTCCAGCCTGCTGATGGCGATCCTGGGGGGCGTGGGTCTGATCCTGGCCATGGGCTTGTCGGTCTGGCTGGCACGCGACATCACCAACCCCATCGGGCACGCCCTGCAATTGGCGCGCCGTGTGGCCGGTGGCGATTTGAGTGCCCGTATCCAGGTGAATCGGCAGGACGAAGCGGGCCAGTTGCTGGGTGCTTTGCGCGACATGAGCCAAAGCCTTCAGCACGTGGTCAGCCAAGTGCGCAGCGGCACCGATGCCATGGCCACTGCCACGCGCCAGATTGCGGCAGGCAACCTCGATCTGTCGTCGCGCACCGAGGAGCAGGCCAGTGCGCTGGAGCAGACGGCCGCCTCCATGGAGCAATTGACTGCGGCCGTGCGGCAAAACGATGACAGTGGTCAGCGTGCCCACCAACTGGCCGAGTCGGCCGCGGGCGTGGCCGTGCAAGGCGGCCAGGTGGTGGCCGAGGTCATCCGCACCATGGAGGCCATCGATCAATCCTCCAACCGCATCGCCGACATCATTGGTGTGGTGGACGGCATCGCGTTTCAGACCAATTTACTGGCGCTCAATGCGGCCGTTGAGGCGGCACGTGCTGGTGAGCAGGGGCGCGGCTTTGCGGTGGTGGCCAGTGAGGTCCGACAACTGGCTGGACGGGCCGCCGAGGCCGCACGTGAAATCCGCCAGTTGATCGACGCTTCGGTGGGCCATGTGCGCACCGGCTGTGCCCAGGTCGAGCGCGCAGGCAGCACACTGGACGAAACCGTTGTCAGCGTCAGGCGCGTGGCCGATCTGATGCGTGAGATCTCGCTGGCCAGCCGCGAGCAAAGCGCGGGCATCGACCAGGTCAGCCAGGCCGTGGGCCAGATGGATCAGGTCACCCAACAAAATGCCGCCTTGGTCGAAGAAGCGGCAGCGGCCACCCAATCGCTGGAGCAGCAGGCCCTGAGCCTGAGCAGCACGGTGGCCTTCTTCAAGCTGAATTGAAACCTCGCCCGCACAGGCTGGCATCAGGAGCGCACGCATGGCTTACTTTGAATGGGCTGACGATCTGGCGATCGACCATGGCCCCATCGACCGCGACCACCGGCACCTGGTCGATCTGGTCAACCAGTTGCACACCGCTACCAGCCAGGGACGAGGGCGCGAGGTGGTGCAGCGGGTGTTGGATGAACTGCTGGCCTACACCCGCGATCACCTGAGCCGCGAAGAGGCTCTGATGCGCAGCGTGGGCTTTCCGAGCCTGAAGCAGCACCAGATCGGGCATGCTCATTTCATCGGTCAGCTCGAAGAGCTGAAGCGCAAGTACGAGGCCGGCAGCATCACCGTAGCCTCGCAGCTGTCGAGCGTGCTGCGCGACTGGCTGTCGCTGCATATCCGGCGTTCAGACAAAGAGGCGCGGGCGTTTGTGCAGAAAAGGCCGTGAGAGTGACGCCCCTGGTTCAGGTATCCAGCGGGCTCGGGTGATCCAAGCGAGCGATCGGAGGGCGCTGCGGCTGCTCCGCCTTGTCAAGGTCATGATGCATCTGCGCGCCCGCTCAAGGTTCAAGGCTGACGCTGAATGCGCTCGCCAGGCGATAGGCCGTGGCTGGCGACATGCCGGCGCGCCCGCTGATGAGGCGTGTCGGTGCCGTTTCAGTCACAGAAGCGACAAACCCATGCCCCTTCTTGTGCCCCTTCCATGGATGAAGGCTGCAGGCCTGAGAGGTCATGTCCTCTTGTTGGCTAGCATGACGGGGCGTGGCCCGTTGCATCTGCATCTGCATCTGCAGCCATAGCCATAGCCATAGCCATAGCCATAGCCATAGCCATAGCCGCGAGGCGTGTACGGCCTGCATGGCTGCCGGATTCACAAATCAAAATCTGAATTTGAATCCGTCATTGAACACCGGCACCGCGGGGGGCGGCTCTTTGAGCCAGCAGCCTTTGAAATCCCTCATTGCATCAGCGGTGACCCCGCCTGCTCCAGCGCCACGCCCTGCACTGGCCAGCGGGCGGCCAGCATCAGCAGTTGCTGGCGCAGGGCGGTGATCCAGGCGCTTTGGCGCATGGCCTGGGCCACGGCTTCGCGCACTTGTTCAAACTCGGGGTGCTGGCCGGGCTCGCGGGCCAGCACTTCCACCACATGCAGGCCGAAGCGCGAATGCACCAGGCGCGGCAGCACACCCACGTGGGCCCGGTCGGCGTCCTGGCCCAGCAGTTCGCGGGCCAGTTCGGGGGCGCAATCGGCCTCGCCCAGCCAGCCCAGCTCGCCCCCTTGCGCGCCGCTGGGGCAGTTGGACAGGGCGGCGGCCTGTTCGGCAAAGCGCTGGGGCTCGGCACGCAGGCTCAGCAAGGCCTGTTCGGCGCGCCCGCGCAGCGCCTTGATGTCGGTACCCGGGGTCACCGCGAACAGGATGTGACGGGCCTGCACGCGCTCGCCCACGGCGTAGCGGGCGCGGTGCGCCGCGTGGTAGCGGCGGCAGGCGGCCTCGTCGGGTTCGGGCACCTGCAGGTGCTGCTCCAGCCATTGGTCGATGGCATCGGCCGCGGCCTCGCTGAGCACGCCGTCATGAGGGGCCGGGTCGCTGTCGGGTAGCAGGCCATCGGCCATGGCCGCGAGGCGCAGCAGGGCCAGGCGGGCACGCTGGTGCCTTTCGGCCTCGCTGAGGTCGCTGCGGTCCTGGTCCAGGCGCTGGCCGGCCACGCTCAAGGGGGTGGGGAGGGCAGGGGTGGGTGTCATGGGTTGTTCCTCTTTCTCTCTCAAGCTCGTGGGCTCAAAGGCCGATCTTGCGGCTGCGCACGACTTGCCAGGGTCTGGCCACATAGCCCGCAGCGGCAAAGCCGCTCCAAACATGCACAAGTCGGGTGAAGGGGAAGATGGCGAACAGGCTCATGCCCATGAACATGTGCAGCTTGAACACCGGCGACACGCCCGAGATCAGGCTGGCTGCGTCGCCCTGGAACGTGACGATGTGCCGCGCCCAGGCCATCAGCAGCAGCATGGTGGCGCCATCGCTGTGCTGCAGCGACAGTGGCACGGTGGACAGGCCCAGCAGCAGGGTGGCCAGCAGCCAGAACAACACCACAAAGTCGCGCTTGTGCGAGGTGGCGCGCACCCGGGCGTTGCCCAGACGGCGCCGGATCAGCAGCAGCAGGCCGATCAGGCCCAGGCCACCCAGGGTGCCCCCAGCCACGACCGCCAGCAACTGCTTCTGCGCCGGGCTCACGCCCAGGGCATGCACGATCTCGGGCGGCGTCAGCATGCCGAACAGGTGACCGAAGAACAGGCCGATCACACCGACGTGGAACAGGTTCGAGCCCCAGCGCAGGCTGCCCGAGGCCAGCATCTGGCTCGATTCGCTTCGCCAGCTGTACTGCTCGCGATCGAAGCGGATCAGGCTGCCCAGCAGAAAGATCACGCCGCAGAGGTAGGGGTAGATGCCGAAGACGAATTGGTGGCTGAGGCTCATGACAGGGCTCCTCTTGGCTGTGCAGCCCCGGTTCGGGGCATGAAGTGAATGGGCTGGCTTTGACCGGGCTTTTGCTGGCCCGGGCTGCTGCAGCCCGCGAAGGCTTCGGGTTCGGCCCAGCTGTCGTCCATGGCGTGCTCGGCCACCGGGGGGCGTGCCATCAGGGCTTGCCCACCCAGCGCCAGCACCGCTGCCAGGGCGGCAGCGTAGGGGCTTTGCCGGTGGTTCAGTGCGTCGTGCACGCTGTTCAGGATGTGGGCAAACTCGCCGATGAAATCGCGACGGGCCTCCGGCGCCAGCGTCGAGGCGAACTCCAGCACCACCGGCAGGTGGTCGGGCAGCTCGCCATCTGTGCGGGCCGGGTCCAGGTACAGGCCGCCCTGCTCGTAGGTCTGCAGCAGGTCGATCATGGCCGGGCCGCGGTCACGCGAGTCGCCGTGCACGTGCTCGAACAGGTGCAGCGAGGTGGCGCGTCCACGGTCGAACAGGTCGACGTAGTCGCCCTCGATTTCCAGCGGGTCGCTGCTCTGCAGCGCCTGCGTCAACGTCAGCAGGCCGGCGCGGTGTTCTGCCGACAGAGCGGCCTCCTGCTGCAGTGCTGCCTCGATCTCGGGCAGCACCTGGCGCAGCGCGGCATCGGGGTAGGTCAGCAGGTGGGCCAGGGCGCGCAGGCTGCGCGCGGCGGTGTTCTGTGCCGTGCTCATGGTCATTCCTCCGCCATGATCGGGATGGTGCGCTTCTTCTTGGCGCCAAACAGGCTGGCGTCGCTGGCGCCGTCCGAGCAACCGTTGCCGAACGAGAAGCCGCAGCCGCCGCGCAGATCGAAGGTGTTCTCGGCGTACTCGCGGTGGGTGCTGGGGATCACGAAGCGGTCTTCGTAGTTGGCAATGGCCATGATGTCGTACATGTCCTGCACTGTGGCCGCGTCCAGGCCCACTTGGTTGAGCACGGCCGTGTTCTCGATCTGGTCCACATGGCGTGAGCGCATGTAGGCGCGCATGGCCAACATGCGTTCCAGCGCCCGCATCACGGGGCCGGTGTCGCCAGCCGTCAACAGGTTGGCCAGGTATTGCACGGGGATGCGCAGCTGGTTCACATCAGGGATCTCGCCATTGACACCCAGGTCGCCCGAGTTGGCGGCAGCCTGGATGGGCGACAGCGGCGGCACATACCAGACCATGGGTAAGGTGCGGTATTCGGGGTGCAGGGGCAGGGCCACCTTCCAGTCGACGGCCATCTTGTAGACCGGGCTGTTGCGAGCTGCCGTCAGCCAGGCTTCGGGCACGCCGTCGCGACGGGCCTGTTCGATCACGGCCGGGTCATTCGGGTCCAGGAACACATCAAGCTGGGCTTGGTACAGGTCGCGGTCGTGCTCGGTCTGGGCCGCCTGTTCGATGCGGTCGGCGTCATACAGCAGCACGCCCAGGTAGCGGATGCGGCCCACGCAGGTTTCGGAGCACACGGTGGGCTGGCCGGCCTCGATGCGGGGGTAGCAGAAGATGCATTTTTCGGCCTTGCCGCTTTGCCAGTTGTAGTAGATCTTCTTGTAGGGGCAGCCCGACACGCACATGCGCCACCCGCGGCACTTGTCCTGGTCGATCAGCACGATGCCATCTTCCTCACGCTTGTAAATCGAGCCCGAGGGGCAACTGGCCACACAGGTCGGGTTCAGGCAGTGCTCGCACAGGCGCGGCAGGTACATCATGAAGGTGTTCTCGAACTGGCCGTAGATGTCCTTCTGGATGTCCTCGAAGTTTTTGTCCAGGCTGCGCTTGCTGAACTCGCCGCCCAGGATTTCCTCCCAGTTCGGGCCCCATTCGATCTTCTCCATGCGCTGGCCGGTGATCAGGCTGCGCGGGCGCGCCGTGGGCGGTGCCTTGGATTTGGGGGCGCTTTGCAGGTGCTCGTAGTCGAAGGTGAAGGGCTCGTAGTAGTCGTCGATCTCGGGCAGGTTGGGGTTGGCAAACAGGCGCATCAACAGCTTGAGCTTGCCGCCCTGGCGGGGTTCGATGCGGCCATCGGCCTTGCGCACCCAGCCGCCGTTCCATTTGTCCTGGTTCTCCCATTCCTTGGGGTAGCCGATGCCGGGCTTGGTCTCGACGTTGTTGAACCAGGCGTATTCCACGCCGGGGCGGTTGGTCCAGACGTTCTTGCAGGTCACCGAACAGGTGTGGCAACCAATGCATTTGTCCAGGTTCAGGACCATGCCGATTTGGGCTCGGATCTTCATGCGTGTGCTCCTTGGGTGGTTTCGCCATCGAGCCAGTCGACCCGGGCCATCTTGCGCACCACCACGAATTCATCGCGGTTGGTGCCTATCGTTCCGTAGTAGTTGAAGCCGTAGCTGAGCTGGGCGTAGCCACCGATCATGTGGGTGGGCTTGAGCACGATGCGGGTCACCGAGTTGTGGATGCCCCCGCGTGTGCCGGTGATCTCCGAGCCTGGGGTGTTGATGATCTTTTCCTGGGCGTGGTACATCATCACCATGCCGTTCTTCACCCGCTGGCTGACCACCGCACGGGCCGCAATGGCGCCGTTGGCGTTGAACAGCTCGACCCAGTCGTTGTCCACGATGCCGGCGCTCTTCGCGTCGTCTTCGCTGAGCCAGATCACCGGGCCGCCCCGGTTCAGCGTGAGCATCAGCAGGTTGTCGGTGTAGGTCGAGTGGATGCCCCACTTCTGGTGCGGGGTGATGAAGTTCAGCGCGATCTCGCGGTTCCCATTGGGCTTCTTGCCCTGCACTTCGGCCAGGGTCTTCAGGTCGACCGGCGGGCGGTAGCTCACAAAGCCTTCGCCAAAGGCGCGCATCCAGGGGTGGTCCTGGTAGAACTGCTGGCGCCCGGTCAGGGTGCGCCATGGGATCAGTTCATGCACATTGGTGTAGCCCGCGTTGTAGCTGACCTTCTCGCTCTCCAACCCGGACCAGGTGGGCGAGGAGATGATCTTGCGCGGTTGAGCCTGGATGTCGCGGAAGCGGATCTTTTCGTCCTCTCGGTGCAGGGCCAGGTGGGCGTGTTCACGCCCGGTCTGCTTCGACAAGGCCTCCCAGGCCTTCACGGCCACATGGCCGTTGGTCTCGGGGGCCAGCATCATCACCACCTCGGCCGCATCGATGTCGGTGTCGATGCAGGGCCGGCCCTGGCTTACCCCAGCTTCTCGCACGGTGCCATTGAGCTCACCGAGCTGGCGCACCTCGTCCTGCGTGTTCCAGGAGATGCCCTTGCCGCCGTTGCCCAGCTTGTCCATCAGCGGGCCCAGGGCAGTGAAGCGGCGGTAGGTGTTGGGGTAGTCCCGTTCGACCACTGTGATCTGCGGGGCGGTCTTGCCGGGGATCAGGTCCACCTCGCCACGCTTCCAGTCGCGCACATCGAAAGGTTGGGCCATCTCGCCCGGGGTGTCGTGCATGATGGGTGTCAGCACCACTTCCTTCTCCACCCCCAGGTGGCCCACGCACACCTCGGAGAACTTCTTGGCGAAGCCCTTGTAGATGTCCCAGTCCGAGCGGGCCTCCCAGGCCGGGTCCACGGCGGTGGACAGCGGGTGGATGAAGGGGTGCATGTCGCTGGTGTTGAGGTCGTTCTTCTCGTACCAGGTGGCCGTGGGCAGCACGATGTCCGAGTACAGGCAGGTGGTGCTCATGCGGAAGTCCAGCGTCACCAGCAGGTCGAGCTTGCCCTGGGGCGCATCGGCGTGCCAGCGCACCTCTTGCGGTCGCGCTTCGTCGCTGCCCAGGGATTTGCCTTGTACGCCGTGGGTGGTGCCCAGAAGGTGCTTGAGGAAGTACTCATGTCCCTTGCCGCTCGAGCCCAGGATGTTGGAGCGCCAGACAAACATGTTGCGCGGCCAGTTGGCCGGGTCGTCCGGGTCTTCGCAGGCCATCTGCAACGAGCCGTTCTTCAGCGCATCGACCACATGGTCTTTGGCGTCCAGGCCCTGTGCACTGGCGTCGCGGCACACCTGCAACGGGTTGGTCTTGAGTTGGGGCGCGCTGGGCAGCCAGCCCATGCGTTCGGCGCGCACGTTGTAGTCGATCATGCTGCCGCCGAACTTGGTTTTGTCGGCCAGGGGCGACAGCACCTCTTCCACCCCCAGCTTTTCGTAGCGCCACTGGTCGGTGTGGGCGTAGAAGAAGCTCGTCGAGTTCTGTTGCCGCGGTGGGCGCGACCAGTCCAGGGCGAACGCCAGCGCCGTCCAGCCGGTCTGCGGGCGCAGCTTTTCCTGCCCCACATAATGGGCCCAGCCGCCCCCGGATTGACCGATGCAGCCACACATCATCAGCATGTTGATGATGCCGCGGTAGTTCATGTCACTGTGGTACCAGTGGTTCATGGCCGCGCCGATGATGACCATGGACTTGCCCCGGGTCTTGTCGGCGTTGTCGGCAAACTGGCGCGCCACGGTCAGCAACTGGTTGCGCGGCACCCCGGTGATCTGCTCTTGCCAGGCGGGGGTGTAGGGCAGGTTGTCGTCGTACGAGGCGGCGCCGTCGTCAACCGGGTCGCCAGCGGCATTGCGCAGACCCCGGTGCACACCGTAGCTGGCCACCTGCAGGTCGAACACCGTGGCCACCCAGACCTCGCGCGGCACGCCATCCTGTTGTACCAGCAGGCGCTGCATGGGCACGTTGCGCAGCAGCACGTCGCCTTGCTTGTTGGCCGTGAATTGGGGCGACTCGATGCCGCCGAAGTAGGGGAAGGCCACCTTGTTCACGCTGCTGGTGGCCGGGGTGCCGCCCCCGGCCCCTTCCAGCACCGAGAGCTTGAGCTGCACCGGGCGGCCGTCCACCGCCTCCTTGCTCTCCAGGTTCCAGCGCCCCTGGTCTGGGCGGCCCTCGGCACCCCAACGAAAACCGATCGAGCCCTGGGGCTGCACCACCTGGCCTTGCTCGTCCCAGGCCAGGGTCTTCCAGTCGGCGTTGGCGGTGGCGGCACTGGCTTCCAGGTCGCTGGCCCGCAGGTAGCGGCCGGGCACCAGGGCGCGACCGGCCGGGGTGTCCTGTTCCTGCAGCATCACCAGCATGGGCAGATCGGTGTAGCGGCGCGCATAGTCGTCAAAGTAGGCGCTGCGCTTGTCAAAGTAGAACTCTTTCAGGATCACATGGCCCATGGCCATGGCCACCGCCGCATCGGTGCCCTGCTTGGGGTGCATCCAGAGGTCGGCCAGCTTGGATATTTCGGCGTAGTCGGGCGTCACGGCCACGGTCTTGGCGCCCTTGTAGCGCACCTCGGTGAAAAAGTGCGCATCGGGGGTGCGGGTCTGCGGCACGTTGGAGCCCCAGGCGATGATGAAGGTCGAGTTGTACCAGTCGGCCGATTCCGGCACATCGGTCTGCTCACCCCAGACTTGCGGGCTGGCGGGCGGCAGGTCGCAGTACCAGTCGTAAAAGCTCATGCACACGCCACCGATCAGGCTCAGGTAGCGGCTGCCGGCGGCATACGACACCATCGACATGGCCGGGATCGGCGAGAAACCGATGATGCGGTCGGGTCCATGGGCCTTGATGGTGTGCACATTGGCCGAGGCGATGATTTCGTTGACCTCGTCCCAGCTGCTGCGCACAAAGCCGCCCAGGCCGCGCTGGGTTTGCCAGCTGCGGCGGATCTCGTCATTGGCCATCAGGGTGGCCCAGGCGTCCACCGGGCTTTTGGCCACGGTGCGGGCGGCTCGCCAGTGCTTGAGCAGCTCACCGCGCACCATGGGGTGCTTGACGCGGTTGGCGCTGTACAGGTACCACGAGTAGCTGGCGCCCCGGGCGCAGCCGCGTGGCTCGTGATTGGGCAGGTCGGGGCGGGTGCGCGGGTAGTCGGTCTGTTGGGTTTCCCAGGTCACGATGCCGCCCTTGACGTAGATCTTCCACGAGCACGAGCCCGTGCAGTTCACACCGTGGGTCGAGCGCACGATCTTGTCGTGCTGCCAGCGGTTGCGGTAGGCGTCCTCCCAGGTGCGGTCTTCACCGGTGGTGACGCCGTGGCCGTTGGAAAAGGGTTCGCGGGCCTGAGCAAAAAAGCTCAGGCGGTCCAGAAAATGACTCATGGCATGGCTCCGTTGGATTCGGTTCGGGGGGCGTGCTCAGCAGGGCACATCGGCATCGCGGCGGGCGTAGAACCACCAGGTGGCCACGATGCACAGCAGGTAAAAGGCGATGAAGGTCAGCAGGGCCAGCTCGGGGCCGCCGGTGCTGGCGATCGACGAGCCGTAGCTCTTGGGAATGAAAAAGCCGCCATAGGCCGCCACCGCGGCGCTGAAGCCCAGCACGGCAGCCGATTCGGTGTTGCCTTCCTTGACGGCCTGGGCCTGGGCCACTTCGTCGTTGCGCGGCGCGCGGCGGGTCTTCAGGTCAATGAAGATCACCGGGATCATGCGGAAGGTGGAGCCATTGCCGACGCCGGTGGTGAAGAACAGCACCAAGAACATCAGGAAGAAGCCCGTGAAGTTGCCCTCGACCGGGCCCCAGGGCAGTGCGAAGGCGCTGCCCGCCCCTTTGGGCAGGAAAAACAGCACGCCCACCACCGCCAGGGCCATCACCACAAAGTTCCACAGCGTGACCCGGGCGCCGCCCAGCTTGTCGGCCAGCCAGCCGCCCACGGGGCGGATCAGTGCGCCCACCAGCGGGCCCAGCCAGGCATAGGCCAGCGGGTTCACGTCTTTGAACTGCGATTTGATCAGCAACGGAAAGCCAGCGGCATAGCCGATGAACGACCCGAAGGTGCCCAGGTACAACAGGCACATCACCCAGTTGTGCTGGTTGCGGAAGATGGCGGCCTGTGCCGCAAACGAGGCCTTGGCGTCAGCGATGTCGTTCATGAAGAACCAGGCGGCCACGGCGGTCAGCGCGATCCACGGCACCCACACGAAGGCCGCGTTCTGCGCCCACACCTCCGTGACCTGACCCGCCTTGCTGATGTGCTGGGGCTCGCCGCCCAGCACACCGAACACGCCCACCGAGATGATGATGGGGCTGAGAAACTGCACCACCGACACACCCAGATTGCCCAGGCCGGCGTTCACGCCCAGGGCTGAGCCCTTGCGCTCTTTCGGGAAAAAGAAGCTGATGTTGGCCATCGACGACGAAAAATTGCCGCCGCCCAGGCCACACAGCAGGGCCAGCATCAACATGGTGGGGTAGGGGGTGTTGGGGTCTTGCACCGCGATGCCGATGCCGATGGCGGGCAGCAGCAGCGAGGCGGTGGAAATGGCGGTCCAGCGCCGTCCGCCCACCAGGGGCACCATGAACGAGTAGAAGATGCGCAGGGTGGCGCCCGACAGGGCCGGTGCCGAGGCCAGCCAGAACAGCTGGTTGGTGGAGTACTTGAAGCCCATCAGGGGCAAATTCACAGCCACCACACTCCACAGTTGCCAGATGGCAAAGGCCAGGAAAAGGGCGGGCACGGACAGCCACAGGTTGAGCTTGGCGATGGCCTGGCCCTGCGAGGCCCAGAAGGCCTTGTCTTCCGGGGTCCAGACCGCCAGGGTCTTGCCGGGGCGGGCGCGCTCGGGCGCCACGGTCTTGCTTGACATGGGGATTCCTTTTGAAAGGTTGTGAGGGGCCGCTCAGGCAGGGTTGCCGCGCAGCACGTCGCGGCTGCGCACTTCGGTGAAGTACATCCAGATCAGCGAGACCCAGACCACGCCGTACAGCAGCATGAAAGCGCTGGAGCGCACGCCAGTCAGGTCGAGCAGCACGCCGAACAGAATCGGCAGCACAAAGCCGCCCAGGCCCCCAGCCAGGCCAACCACCCCCGAGATGGCGCCGATGTTGCCGGGGTAGTCGTCGCTGATGTACTTGAACACGCTGGCCTTGCCGAAGGCAAAGGCGATGCCCAGGGTGAACATCAGGGCGGTGAAGCCATACACGTTGAGCCCGATGTGGAAGCTGCGCACTCCGGTGACGGTCGTGATGCTGAAGTCGGTCTGCGGGTAGCTCAGCAGGAACAGGCAGATCCAGCTCACCCACAGCACCCACCAGGTGACCTGGTGCGCACCATGCTTGTCTGACAGGTAGCCGCCAATGGCACGCAGCACGCCCCCGGGCAGCGAGAAGCAAGCGGCCAGCAGGGCGGCCCAGCGGATGTCCAGGCCGTATTCGCCCACGTAGTACTGCACCATCCACAGGCTCAGGCCCACATAGCCGCCAAACACGATGCTGTAGTACTGGCAGTACTTGAGCACGCGCGGGTCCTTCAGGGTCTTGAGCTGGGCGCCCCAGCTGCTCTTGTTGGCCACGAGGTGGCTGGGGTCGCTGGCGCTGCCGAACCAGAACAGCACGGCCACGCCCAGCATGATGACGGCGTACACCTGGGGTACCACCGCCCAGCCAAAGGCCACGATCAGGGCCGGTGCCACGAACTTGTTGACCGCTGCGCCCGAGTTGCCGGCGCCGAACACGCCCATGGCGAAGCCCTGCTGGTGCTTGGGAAACCAGCGCGCAACGTAAGGGGTGCCCACCGAGAACACCCCCCCGGCCAAGCCCACGAACAGACCCAGGACCAGAAACTGCCAGTACTGGGTGGCGTAGCTCATGAGCCAGATCGGCAGCACGCACGCCAGCAGGGTGCCCATCATCACGATGCGGCCGCCATAGCGGTCGGTCCACACCCCCAGGGGCACGCGCACCAGCGAGCCGGTGAGCACCGGCATGGCCGTCAACAAGCCGAACTCGGTGGCGTTGAGACCCAGGGTTTTGCGGATCGGGATGCCGATCACGCCAAACATCATCCAGACCATGAAGCACACCGTGAAGGCGAGCGTGCTGACGGTCAGTACCGACAAGGCTTTGCCGCGCGAAGACATGGGGAAACCTCCTTTTGAGTGGTCCCCAGTGTCAAAAAATCAATGCGTCCTGAACATCCTGCATCCGGGCAGGCACCATCCTCCGGAAGGAGTAGCCCGAGCCTCAGCTTTGATCTGGATCAGTCACGGCGTACACCGCGGCCTGCACCCGTGAGCTCAGGTTGAGCTTGCGGAAGATGTGCTGCACGTGGATCTTGACCGTGGTTTCGGCGATCTTGAGGGTGCGCGCAATCTCTTTGTTGCTGGCGCCGCGGGCAATCTCGCGCAGGATTTCGCGCTCGCGGGGTGACAGCTTGGAGGCTGCCAAGCCAGGCTCGGGCGGTCGCGCTGGCGCCTCGGCCGGCAACGCCTCGGGTGCTGCCCCGTCGGTGGGTTCGGGCCCTGGCACAGGGGCGGCGGCCACGGCCTGCCGGTAGGCTGCAAACAGCTTGCCCGTCATCTCAGGCGAGACGACCGACTGGCCACTGCGCACGCGCTGTATCGAGGCCACGAGTTCGTCGCCATCCACCGTCTTGAGCAGGTAGCCGCTGGCACCGCGGGCCAGGGCCTGCGACAGGTCTTCGGCATCCTCGCTCACCGTGAGCATGATGACCTGAGGTGCGGGCGACAGTGCCATCAGCTGCGGCAGCACGTCCACCCCATGCACGCCGGGCAGGTGGTTGTCCAGCAGCACCACCTCGGGCGCGTGCTGGGCGGCCAGCTTCAGGGCTTCGCCCGCGTCGGTGGCCTCGGCCACCACCTGCAGGCTGGGCTGTTGAGACAGCAGGGCCACCAGGCCGCGGCGGAACAGTTTGTGGTCGTCGACCACCAGAAGTCGGATCGGAGGAGGCAGGGTCATGTCACAGGGGCTTTGGGGGGCTGAGCTGCAGCGGGCTGTGGATTTTGAGGCAGGCGCAGGGTCACACAGGTCCCCTGATGACCCGATTCAAGGGTCAGTTGCGCGCCGATGCGCTCGGCGCGTTCGCGCATGATGCGCAGGCCCACATGGGTGCCATCGGGCGGGCCGCCCCGAGCGTCAAAGCCCAGGCCATCGTCCCGGATGAGGACCTGCCATTGTGGGTGGGTGTCCACGCACACCTCGACCTGGCGGGCATGGGCATGCTTGCGGATGTTGGAAAGCGCCTCCTGCACGATGTGCAGCACCTGTACCTGCACATCGGGTGCAATCGGCAGGCCCTCGCCGTGGATGGCCAGGCTGGGACGGATGCCAGCCTGCAGCTCGAACTTGGACAGCGTCTCGCGCAGGGCCGGCTCCATGTCCTCGGCGTGGGTGTTGGTGCGAAAGTGGAGCAGCAACTCTCGCACGTCGCTGTAGCTTTCGCGAATGCCCGCGTCCAGCTCATCCAGTGCGGCCTCCACCGCAGCGGGGCGAGAGTCGCTCATGGCGCTGCGCAGCAATTGCATCTGGATCTTCAGAAAGGCCAGCGACTGGGCGATGGAGTCGTGCAGCTCGCGGGCCAGCATCTGGCGTTCATCGGCTACGGCTGATTCACGTGCCAGCGCGGCGCTGCGCAGGTTTTCCATCGCGCCGGCCAGGTGGCTGGCCAGGGCCTCGAACAGGCTGCGCTCTTCGGCGCTCAGCGCCGTGTCGTGGCGGTAGAACAGCTCGATTTCGCCCAGCACGCGCTGGTGCCAGGTCAGGCTGACCGTCACCAGGGTGCGAAAGCCGGCGCGCTCGCAATGCTGTTGCACCCGCTGGCTGGTGCCGTCGGCTGGGGTCTGTCGCGCCGCATCCAGGATGGGAATCACCTTCAGCGGCTGGGCGATGGCACGTTCGGACGAGGCTCCGCACAGACAGTCGCCGGTGAGCACGCAGTGCTCTTCTTCCACCATCACCTTGGGCAGGCAATCGCTGGCCAGCAGCACATAGCGTTGGTTGGCCTCATCCGACCAGCGTATGGCCACCGCGTCGGCCTCGGCAATGCTGCGCAGCTGGCGTGAGAAGCCCTGGGCCAGGGCTTGCAGGGTGTCGGCCTGGGCCACAAAGGTGGCGGTCTCGTAAAGGGTCCGCAGGCGTTGCTGCTCCAGTTGCAGGCGTGCCGTCTTCTCACGCACCTTGCCCTCCAGCCCGCTGTAGAGGTCTTGCAGGCGCTCGGCCATGCGGTTGAAACCCTCGGCCAAAGCCCCGAGTTCATCGTGGCTGGCCACCTCCACGCGGGTCCCGAAGTCACCCTGCTCGATGCGGCCCAGGCTGCGCTGCAGACGGCGCACCGGGTCCAGCACCAGCACATGGCCCACGTACAGCAGCACCAAGGCACTGAGCAGGGCCAGCGACATCATCACCAGCTGCAGCGTGCGCAGCAGGGTGGTCCATTGCGCCAGGTGCAGCTCGATGGCTGAGACAAAGCTGTCCACCTCATGCACAAAGTCGTCCACCTGCAGGTTCAGCCCGGGGCCCGGCCGCTGGGTGGCCAGTTCACGGGCCAACTCGCGCAGGGGTTGCCAGCGCCGTTGCACCAGCTCGAAGTGCGCTCGCGTTGCCTCATCCCAGGGCACGGCCAGGGGGCGGGCAGGATCGCCGTCGCGCAGCAGGCTCAGGCTGGCGTCAAAATCCCGCAACTGGCCTTGTACCTGTTGGTTCAACTCGACCCGGCCTGCGTCGGGAACCGGGGTCTGCAGGCGCAGGGCGAGCCGATAGCTTTGCATGCGCATGCGCCCGGCCTCGTTGACGGCAGCGGCACCACCCTCCAATTGCCAGGTCACCCACAGCGTGAGTCCCACCGAGGCCAGCGCCAACACCAGGAACAGCCCGCCAATGCCCATCAGCTTGGAAGCCAGACCCAGGCCCGAGAGGCGGGCGCGCAGCCGGGTTCGTGCCCGCCCTGAGGTGGTTGGCATCGGTTCAGGCCCCAAGGGCTCCGGCGGCAGGCTCAATCCATTCTCCAATCGTTTGAGGCATGGATTGTGCGCTTTGGCGAATTGCAGACGCCCCTCATCCGCCGGTTTGCGCCATGAATCGCATCACATGCTGGGGTCGCTCTTGAAACAGGTGGCGCTCGGGCTTTGCGGCGATGCCCGCATGAAGCGCCTGCAGCAACTCGGCATCGCTGGCGCCAGCCCGCAGCATCGGGCCCAGCGGCACCCGGTCGTTCTGCCCCAGGCACAGGTACAGGGTGCCATCCACCCCCAGGCGCACGCGGTTGCAGGTGGCGCAGAAATGCTGCGACAGAGGCGTGATCACGCCCAGGCTCGCGCGCCCGTCCGGGCTGGCCCAATAGCGCGCCGGGCCACCGCCCTGGCCCATCACGCAGGGCAGCAGGCCCTGTTGTTGTGCCAGGCTTTGACCCAGGGCACTCAGGTCGGGCGGTGTCACAGCCTGGCCCGTGCTCCCCATGGGCATGGGCTCGATCAGCCGCAGCACATGGCCGTTGGCCATGGCGAACGCCAGCACGCTCTCGACCTCGTCGAGGTTCACGCCCGCTTGCACCACCATGTTGAGTTTGATGGGGCTGAAACCGGCGGCCTGGGCCGCCTGCAGCCCCTCCAGCACACTGCCCAGTGCGTCTCGCCCGGTGATGCGGGCAAAGCAGCCCCGGTCCAGGGTGTCCAGGCTGATGTTGAGGCGCTGCAGGCCGGCTTCACGCAATTCGTTAGCCAGCCGGGCCAGTTGGGTGCCGTTGCTGGACAGGGACAGATCGCGCAGGCCAGGCAACGCAGCGATGCCACGCACCAGCCCGGTCAGGCCGCCCCGCAACAGCGGCTCACCGCCGGTGAGCCGCACCTTGGACACGCCGCTGCGCACGAACAAGCCCAGCAGGCGCAGCAACTCGGGCGGGCGCAGCCAGTGAGCCGGCTCTTCGTAGCCTTTGAAGCCCTTGGGCAGGCAATAGGTGCAGCGCAGATCGCACCGATCGGTGACGGAAACGCGCAGGTAATCGATGCGCCGCCCGAAGGTATCGACCAGGGCAGGCAGTAGGGGGTCAGACATGGTGCTTGACTTTAGGCATGACGGGGGTCGCGCGCCATTACCCGGAAGGAGGATGGTCTGGACCGCTGCGCCCCGGGCGCCTGGTGCATCAGGCCATCACGTCGGCGGGGCGCAGGGCGCCCAACATCCAGCGCATCAGATCCTGCACCGGGCGGATGTGCCTTCCAAAAGGCAGGCGCCCGGCGCCTCGGAAGAACAACCCCTTGCCCGGGTCACCGCGCAAGGCATGACCCAGGGCCCGGTCGATGCAGAACTGGCCCATGCTGGCGTCACCGTCGCGCAGGCCACAGTGGGCCAAGCAGTCAAACGCCAGTGTGCAGCGCGGCTTGGGATGGGCGACCGCCTTCAGGCGGGGTTCGAGGCGCAGGTACTTGTCGAGCCATGGTGTGCGCACGGCGCGGGCGGGCAAGCCGGCCACACTGGTGAACTCCACCAGGTCTTCGGGGCGGGCCTCAGCCAGGACCTGCTTGAACGCCCGATCGGCATCGCACTCTTCGGTCACGGCAAAGGCGGTGCCCAGCTGCACCGCCGCCGCTCCCATGGACTGCCAACGGCGCAATTCGTCCCGACTGCCGATGCCGCCGGCCACGATCAGGGGAATGTCACGCTCCAGACCGGTGCTCTGAAAAAAGGCCTGTACCTGGGGCAGCACCACGTCGAAGTCAAAGCGGGGGTCTTGCAGATCGGCCACACGGGCCGCGCCCAGGTGCCCACCGGCCAGCCGCGGGTGCTCGATGATGATGGCGTCAGGCAGCCGGCCTTTTTTGTCCCATTTGCGCACCAGCAACTGCACGCCTCGGGCGTCCGACAGGATGGGTATCAGGGCCGTTTGCGGATGTTCGCGCGCCAGATCGGGCAGGTCGAGCGGCAGGCCAGCGCCCACCACCAGGGCATCGGCCCCACAGGCCAAGGCCTGGCGCACGTAGGCCTCATATTCGCTGAGGGCCTTCATGACATTGACGGCAATCAGGCCCTGGCCCCCGGCCACCTCTCGCGCGCGCCGGATCTCGCGCGCCAGCGCTTCCAGGTTGGCGGCATCGATGCGTTGCTTGGCGTCGGGTTCGTGCTCAAGATGCCGGGTTTTCTCAAACAGATCGGCATGCTTGCGACGCAGGTCGACCGATGAAATCGTGCCCATCGCGCCCAAGCGGGCCACAGCCCCTGCCAGGCCCCCCGCTGATACGCCCACCCCCATGCCCCCCTGAACCACGGGCAGCAGGCTGCGGCCTTGGAGTGACCAGGTCCGTAAATTGTTTTGCTGGCACAGGGCCCGCATGGACTGACTGGGGCAGTCGGCCTCGGGCAGTGAAGAAATCCCGGACTCGAGGGCCGGGGCGGAACAGGCTGACGGTGCCATGGGCACTCCTTTACAACGAAAGCGGAAGGTCGGTCAGGGAGGGGCGGCGGTCTGCGCGGCGCCGGCCCAGCACCTGAACGATGTGAACGCCCTGATTTGTATGAACCAGGCGCGGGTGAACGCCCATGCCCCAGGCGGGTTCGTGCATGTCAAACAACTTGTTGACCAGCTCGGGGGCGCAGTCCTGCGGGCGTACCCAGCCGACCTCGCCCCCTCTCTGGGCCGACGGGCAGGCAGGCCATTGGTGGGCCATCCGGGCGAACTGGTCTGGTCCGGTCTGGGCGCAGGTGAGAGCCAGCAAGACCCGTTCGGCCTGCAGGCGCAAGGCATGGGCATCCTGCCCAGGGGCCTGAGTGAACAGGATGTGGCACAGGTCAACGCAGGGGCCGGGTAACGCAGGCAGCTCCGCGGGCGTTTGGTGCAGGGCTCGTTTCGGTCGGTTTGGCATGACGAAATGCTCGGTCCAGAGACAGCCCCGGGCACTGCACCTGGCAGCTCCGGGTCAGGGCGCGGTGCCTTGTGCCCAGGTTGTTTTCGAGACCGGTGCCGGTGTGTTTTCTAGGCTTTTTCATAAGATGCATTTTTTGTGAATCATATTAAGACTGCCAGTTCTGTCGACCCATTTTTGAAGACCCTGCCCCCAACAAGGCCTCAGGTTCGGTGGTGTCCCGGGGGCTGAAGTTGCCGTGGTCAGGCCCTGTCCGAGGCGCGTGGCCGGTTTGTTGCGGCATGGCGAGTGCGGCCGCACTGTGTGACCTCGGGACATCGGGACCAGACACGGAGCGTGGGCACACAGGGTGCCCGTTATTCATCGATTTGCCCCTTTTTCAAATCAATTGCTGCCTGTGCTCTGCCGGCGGACGATCCGAAGAGGAAGCTCCCTGCCGTCGTAGTGCGCCCCGACCATGGCGGCGTGAAGGAGCCGGTGGGTGGGCTGCGTATCCAGTTGCAGGCCGATCTGAGCTGCATCACGGTTGTACAAAGGCACCGGTGCAAGGGGCGCCGCTCAGTCCTCGGCATTCGGCGTGTTGGGGGGAGTGGACTGCGTTGCAGGCCCCTGCTGTTGAACTCACACAGATGAAAAAAAAGCCGGCTCAAAAGAGCCGGCTTTTCGCCTGGAGCACGCGGAGATCAGTAGCGTCCGCCGCCGTATCCACCTGTGCCATAGCCCACATCTTTGCGTTGGGTGGCGGTGTAACCGGCCGCGCTGTAGCCGCCGGACTTGTTGCTGTCTTCACGTGGCCGGGCCAGGTTCACCACAATCGAGCGGCCATCGACCG
>Ga0209913_1000925_pt1 | contig 19974 bp, 30 predicted proteins | sample PersoiDNA2013203_FD_185805 | JGI IMG/M metagenome (GOLD analysis project Ga0209913, IMG submission 185805) | Permafrost soil microbial communities from the Arctic, to analyse light accelerated degradation of dissolved organic matter (DOM) -... | ecosystem: Environmental > Terrestrial > Soil >... | reverse complement strand
GGGTGGCGATCATGGCGTCACCAGCGGGCTTTCCTCTGCAACCTGGCAAGAGCCGCAACCGTCACCGCACGCGCCGCAGAACTCTTTGCCAACTGCCACGGCGTCGACTTCTCGCTGCAGGCTCGGCACATACCGCACCCATACGCACACTGGGCCGTCTTCGGTGTCGTGGATCGAGAAGATGAACCAGCCATCACCAGCGGGCCGTGTCGGCGCCCAGGCCGTACAATCCGCGATGCCACTGGCGAACCATGCGGCTTGCAGCTCATCCGGCGCGTCATCCTCGAAATTTCGCTCACGGACTTCCAGGCCCCGGTCGGTGAACCAAGCGTATGGAATGAGCTCGTCATCAGTGGAGGGCCAGGCTGGGTGTGTCCAGCAGCCAGTTTCGTCACGTTCCACTGGCAGCGATTGGATCAAAACGATTTCTTCAGGCATGACTTCGTCCTTGCCGCTATAGCGGCTGACTCTATGGCTAAATGTGAAAAATTCTTAATGGAGGGTGTGAGTTATGGAAAACACAATCAAACGACCAATGTTCATTGTGGGCGCGTCATTTCTAGCCGTGGGCCTGGCCACCTCGATCCCCGGTATCGTCTTTATGGTCATTGGGATCTCTCAGAAGCCGAAGAACTGACATTCCATATGTAGCTAGCCGCTATAGCGGCTGACTTTGAAGGGGGAGGGGGATAGTTGAAGCGAATGAGTGAGGCGCTAATTCCAGCGAACTTCGAGTTCTGAAATCTGTTGCTGCAACTGCTCTATGAGTTCAAACCAAGAATCGAAACCATTTGATTCGTCCTGCACCAAGAACAGGTAATAGCCACCAGCTTCACCAGCGCGGTCATCCAGAATTTTTATCGTCCAACCGGCATATTCGCCAGTTAAAACTGTTCCAGTACGGATGATCTGCATGTGTTCGCCGGAATCCAGTGATTGTTTGAAATGGTAGCTGCACTTTTTACATCACCTTGGGAAATGTTGGTACTGCGTATCCTCCCTCGTTACCAGATCATGGGCATTCACAACCGTCATGCCGGCCTGTTGCTCCTGGCTCAACGCCTGCTGGACCGCGTGAATAATTCGCTCTAGATAGGCGTAGTCGGGGTTTGGCTCGGTGGCATCGTTGGTCAGGTGCCACCACTCATCACCGAACAGCTTCGTCATCAGCTCGCTGCGAGCGCCGTGGAGATGATCAATTGATGGTGAGTCGCGCAGATCCTCAGCCTCATCGAACCGTTCACGCGCCTCGTCCGGGCCGTAACAAAATTGGCGTCGCTCTTTCAGGACAAGGCGCTGCGCTTCACTTGCAAGCGCATCACCACTGAACTGGCGCGGGTTCATCGCCTGATCGAAGTAGCCGATGATGTAGCCGGTATTCAGCTCGCAGAAGAACTGCCCGATGTTCAGGCCATCCCACATGCCGCCCCAGTAGGCCGTCCAGCTCTTGCCCCAGCAACTGACGGTGATCTTGTCCTTGCATGGGGCCAGGTCCTCGAGGAAGACGGTGATCGGGTCGAGATTCGGCGCGCCGGTGATGACCAGCTTCGTGACTGTCGAGCGCTCGACCTGTAGCGGCGCGACGATTTGGTTTTCTGTAGGCATGGGGAGTCCTTGCCGGGCCATGCCCGGGCGGTGGAGTGGGGAGATACTTACATCCGCCTGTGAAACATCTCCTGTCGTCGAGGCATACGCCGCGATCGATAAGCAGAGGTATTGATGATTCGCAGACCGAACTGGATTGAGCTGATTATTGCCATCCTCCGATTGATCAAGGAGATCATCGAAAACTGGCCGAAGGGGTAAGCTGGATACTGATACCCGAGGCGGCACATCGGGCGTTCCCAGAACTGGGAACGCCCATTTTTTTCCTATGCAGCCGTCAGATTTGCTGAAGAAGGCGCCGGCCGATCCAGCGAACCACGGTGACGGCCTTGCTGTTGCCGATCGCCTTGTAGCGGGGGCCGTCTGGGCATTCGCTGGCAGGCTTGCCGCGTCGGCCATGCCCTGGAGGCGTTCGCACTCGACCGGCACTAGACGTCGCACTGAGCTGGTAGAGGACACAACGTTGGGCCCCAGGGCTGAGTCAGTGTTGTCGACCTGCTTCCCATAGTTGCAGGTCAGTGTCTGGGCTACTTCGCGACATGCGACCATGAGCTGCCCGCGGCCGGTGCCGTCTTCGCTGCCGTCGAAGCCTTCAGCCTTCAGCGTGTGGGTTATATCGCCAGTGATGCACACGGCAACCTGGCCGCCTGCGTTGGCGTGGCTGCCTGAGTGATTCATTGCGCGAAGGGTAGGGGCAATCTCCCCGGCATCTGCGCCGTGGTCCTTGCAGGAGAAAGCCAATACTGCGTTTTCCTGGCCGTTGTTCCGGCCCAGGGCAAATGCAAGTTTGTAGCTTACGCCCGGGTCTTGCGTGCCATGCACCACCAGCAAGCCCTGCTCGGCATCCTGATTGGTTGCGCTTCCGGCCGCTTTCCCGTTCGCTTGTAATGTTCCCGCCACGACAAGAAGACTTTCGCGACTTTCGTGGTCGCCGTATGGGTTTGTGGTGAGAGGCGCTGAGACTATGAAGGTCTCGGTTTCAGCATCCATCCGTGTCCCGCCAGGATGCGCGCTGAGAGCTGTTGCTACTTCGGTCTGTTCGCAGTTGGCGCCGCCGCCGAATGCGGTTGACTGAAGATGACCCGCTACTGCGTGGTCGACATCGCTGCCACCGTCAGTGCTTCTAAGAGTGCTGGCAGGAGCCTCCGCCTTCTCGCCTCGGCGCGGCGCAGTATCCCGGCGCACGCCTTCTCGCTCAAAAAGTACCTCGGTGGGATCGAACCCGTCTCGAGCACTTGCGACAACGAACACACGGCGTCGTCGTTGGGCCAGGCCGAAATATTGGGCGTCCAGGACCCGCCACGCGATTGTTCTTTTGGGTCCATACACACAACCAGCGTCCTGCCATTTTTTCCCTGGAGGCTGCAGCTCGCAGTCTTCCCCAGCAAGCGCGCCAAGAAAGCATCCGAAGGCGTTCCCTTTGTCGCTGAGGACGCCGGGGACGTTCTCCCAGGCGATGACGCAGGCGGGCTTACCGTTGATGGCTCGAACATAGTCAACTGCATCTGCAAGCTCCACGTATTTGATGGTGAGGGCGCCGCGCGGGTCGGTTAGGCCTTCGCGCATACCGGCAACCGAGAAGGCTTGGCACGGGGTGCCGCCGACCAGCACGTCCGGCGCAGGGATCTTGCCGGCCAGCACCAGGGCGGCCAGCTTGGTCATGTCGCCGTGATTCGGAACGTCGGGGTAGTGGTGGGCCAGGACCGCCGAGGGAAACGGCTCAATCTCGGCGAACCAGGCGGCGCGCATGCCCAGCGGGTGCCAGACCTGTGTTGCGGCTTCGATGCCTGAGCAAACGGAACCGTAGGTAATGGGCATAGTGGCTCCTGGCCGGTATAGTTGGTCTTTATCTAGTGAGGGCGCAGGGATGTGGAATTGGGTGGTGGAAAATAATGGGGTTCTTGCACTAATAGTGGCGGTACTGGTTGCAGTCGCTGCGCTTGTTCAGTTTTTTTGGATAAAAATCTCAGAGGAGCACGCTCGACAGTTTGCGAACTATCACAAGCTGCTCGAGGACCTTAATGAAAAGAAAGACCCGGATGGCAAAACTAGTGGGCAGTACCTTGATAGGCAGATGGCGATCATTTATGAGCTGCGAAGTCTTAGTAGGTATCACGCTATCAGCCTAAGAATTTTAGATCGGTGCTTAATCTCTTGGGCGTCGCTGAACAATGCCGGTTATGCCCCAGTAATTTCCGAGGCTCAAAGAACCATAGCCTTTATCAAAAGAAGTCAGCATCGACGGTTCCGACGTTGTGTAAATCTTGATGATTAAGGTCGTTCATTCTCCGCAGAAACACGCAATGGCCTCGTCGTGGTCGGCGAACATGTCGAATTGAGTGTCGGAGTAATCGAGCATCTGCTGGTAACTGGGACGGTCGCTGCGGAAGCGCGCGCCGTCACCGGTGAATTTGCCGCCGGACACCACTGAGCTTTCCATGCGTGCCCACCATTCGGCTTTGGACCGGTCGCTGGCGATGATCGAATAGACCTGCTTGGCCCCTTTCAGGAAGCAGAGGTCGCAGTTGCCTTCCAGCGTCCTGCCGTTGATCGTTGGCAGCATCAGGTCAAACGGCTGGGCGGCTCAGAAGTCCGTTACGTCCTGCACTCCGACACCGGCATCAGCCAGCGGCATCACCATCGTGGCCCATTTGCTTTCGCTGGTGCTTTTCCGGTGCCGGATCTTCACGACGCGGCGCGGCTCATCGGCGCGGATGCCGGTCATCATGTCCGCCGGTGCCTCTTCGGTCGATAGCCCGCAGCATGAAAGCAAGGGTGACGCACGAGGCGGCTGCCGCGCTGGCGTTTGGCTTGCCGAGCTCGAGAATCATGTTTTCGATATCTCCCTCGATCCAGTTCACGGCGTTTAGGTGGTCTCGCTGAGTAGCTATCATTGATAGCCTCCTGCCGGCGGACAGATTGCCTCCATCTGCGTCATCGCCAGCCCAATCCTCAGCTTGAGGCTGGCGCGCTCCTTGATTCGTTGCTCCTCGCGTCCTGCCAAGTCCTCTGCTGTGTACTCATGGAACAGGTCAGCGTGCTGCTTCTTCCCAAAGCTCGGCAAGTCCCAGCGCCTGTCAGATTCCCTGGCCTGAGCGCTATCCGCGTAACTGGTCGGCATGTAGGCGCTCCTGGCGCCGAGCGAGGGCGCAAGCTTCGTTGTGATCGCGGCGAAACCCCACGACTTTTTGGTCCGGGTATCCACCACATGGAAGAAGTCACGCCCCGTCGGCTTCACCACCATTCGGAAGGTGACCACCGGCTCAGGCCGCCCAATCAGCCGGTAGAAATCAGCAGTGGCGATACGGGAACGCTGATGCAGGCCGTCGACGATGTCGCGGCGCGATTGGATGCTGTGGTGCATGGTCACCTCCAAGGTGGCGTGTTGTTCACCTGTATTCGTCAACACTCATGCCTCCCGCTGGTTGCCGATGGGCGCGGGGGAGGAGTGCTGACGTAATAGAGGCGGGGAAGGGGGGCTGCGGGAGTGTTGGCAGAAGAAGGTCAACAGTCTGCTAGGATTCAAGCCGCAGTTCGGGAGAAAGGCTGATCCTTTTGCCCGCTATGAATGACTACTTAGGGAAAAGATATGTCGGTGTACTCAGTTACCATCCCCTGTTTCGCGCAAATGCTGCGATCGTTATCGGCTCTTTTGTCTAAGGGCGAGGCCGCAGCTCTGGAGCGCGGTTATGACCCGCAAATTCTGCTTGGCGCTCGACTAGCACCTGATATGCACGATCTGGCCCGACAAATTCAGTACGCTTGCACTCAAGCCCAAGAGGCGGTGCAGCGACTTACACAACGGCCGGTTGGCTCGCTCACTCCTCCGGAAAACTTGGCGGCAGCGAAGGAGCTAATCGAACGCACTTTGGCTGTTCTTGATTCGGCGGACCGCGCTCAAATAGAGGAAGGTGCTGAGCGTGAAATCGCTATTGAGTTACCAAATGGCATGGCCTTCGATATGACCGGCAGCGAATACGCTGTGAACTGGGCTACTCCACAGTTCTACTTTCACCTGGTCACGGCTTACAACATCTTGCGCCATAACGGTGTACCTCTCGGGAAAGCCGATTATGTACAGCACATGTTTGCTTACCTGCGTCAGTAACCTCGCTGTTTGAATCCCGGTAAAACACCCAGGCCCGCTACTGGCGACAGCCTGGGTTTGTTGCGTCAGCGGTGTGGCCCGTTGCCCGCTGCTGATTGCTGGGCTGGCCGGTCGTCTTCGTGGGTGGGCGGCGAGCTTCCTCCTCACGGCGTCAAACAGCGTCTGTTCGCCATGGATCACAGGTCCTTACAACATGCACGCTACAGCTCTGAATGCCCGGCTGAGTGGGGCAGGGTGCATGAGGTCCGGCGCGTTCCCAGCCGAGGCTATCGGGACCGCTAATTCAAATCTTGTGGAGCTGGCCGTGACCCGCTACTGGCGTCAGTCACCGGCTTGAATCGAATGTTCTTCCAGCCGCGGGCCTTTCGGCTTGTTCTCCCGCTGGATAACTGTTCTTGGCGCTTTACGCTGCACGCTCGGGTCAGTTGCCAACCCTCTGAACCGTTTAGGCCGGTTCATCGCTGCCTTTGAATCTGGGCCGGTGGTGATCCGGCAAGGGGTGTCCCTAAAGAGCGGCGAGCTTTTGGCTCTGGCGATTCGCAGTGGCGTCTCGATGGATGCAAATACAGGCACTCCCATATTTATCGTAAATAGGTATTCCCATAATTTTTATAGGAGGCGATAAAAAACCCGCTCAGTGGCGGGCTCATTTACGCGTCGAAGTACTCGCGCCAACCGATCCTGACTGCGCCACCTTCCAAGTGCTCAATTCGGACACCGGCGGTTTCACTGATCTCATCAAGCAGTCGCTTCCAGTCCTCAGGGCTTCCGTGATCCAGCCTCGCCACTGTCACCGCTTGCACCTTTTGAACGCCTGGCGCGGCAATCAGCGATTGCAGGCGACGGCCTGCCGCCTCGTAGGACGAGGGTGGTTGTGACGTAGTAAACGCGGGACGGGGCATGTGGTATTCCTTACCAATACTGTATATACGTACGGTATTGGTGTTGCCATACATTGGCAATAGATCTAGGGGTAAATTCATGCATAAATGCATATTTCGCCTGGCTGGGTATTTTTGGCTGTCATGAAAAAGCCCGCACTGGGCGGGCTTGAACTCAACTGGAGCGCTACGCGTCCAGGGCTACGATATGTATCTCTCCGATTAGGTCGCTCGCCGAGCGGATATTATCGCGCGCATCTGATGCTTCGGATTCTGAGCCGAAGGGTCCGACCGCCACGAATTTCGCTGACCCTTTCGTGGTAGGGAGTCCCAGCCGCTTTACTGACCGGGTCGCCTCTGCGTGCTCCCATGGCTCGCACTCTACTCGTACAGTCCATCCTGATGTCAAAGGTGTTTGTGCAGATGGGGATTGCAGCACGTCACCGCCGCAATGCTTGCACTTGATAGCGGCTTTTTTGATGGTCTCAGCACAGAGCGGGCAGGGTCGAGTATCTGTCTCAGTTGCGGCTTGCGGTGCATAGGATTTGCCGCCGAGCAACACCATGAGCAACCCAGCGAGCGCGATCATGGCTCCGACGATCGTATGGATCTGTCGGTCAGCCATGAGCCCCATGTTGTTCACCCTTCCGCCGGCGCCAGTCGGTACGGACACATCCATGCTCAGCGCGAAGATCAGCCAGCAGACGCCGACGATCAGCGCGAACGTCCCAAATCCTTTCATTGGATCCCTCCCATTATTGAGCCCGCACTTTACCATTCGTGGCGTACAGCCACCATTGGTGGAGCAGGGAAGGGCAGATACAAGAAGCCCGGCGCTGGGCCGGGCTTCAAGCAAACACCGAGAGTCGCATCTACCCGGGCAAGTGCAAATCGCCACGATGGACTATGTGCACTTTATTACCATCCGGGTCACGCAGGTAAGCGCCATAGTAGCCGTCCCCATAGTGCGGGCGTGGCCCTGGTGAACCTGTATCAACGCCGCCATTGCTAAGGCCTGCGGCGTAGGCTTCATCCACAGCGTCTGCATGTGGCGCGGAAAAAGCCACCATGCTGCCATTTCCCGCCTCGGCCTCTTTGAGATCGTAAGGGCAGTAAACATAAAAGCGAGGCAAGGGCCTGTTGGGGTTAACCCAGCATGCGGAAGCAGGCCCTCCATCGGGGGTTACAACCCGGCGGCATAGCCCAAGAGGGATCAATATGGCGTCATAAAACGCGGCAGCCTGATCAAGATCGTTTGTTCCAACGGTGATGTGACTGAACATCCGCGACTCTCCATCACTTTTGATGCGGGAACTCTATCGTCCCATTTTGTACGCAGAGGCGGACAGCCACCATTGGTCGCCCATAGTTCCATCATACTGAACGACCCCTGCAACCTGGACCATACTCCCGTATATCACTATTAGAGGCTTTCAATGATAGAGGCGCAGCGAAGACTGGCCCTGACAGCCTGGCGCGAGCTTTCTGCGGTGGCTGGAGGTCGAATGAACGCAGAGGATAAATACTTCGAATTGCTGAGGCGGGCCGACGCCATGGAGCGAGCGGACCTCATCACCAGTGATGAGTGGAGAAGGCTTGTGCAGCACGCGGGAGCATTGCTTTGCAGCACTGCACAATGTATGGGCGGACCAGGGTAGGGCAGATACAAGAAGCCCGGCGCTGGGCCGAGTTCGGGTTACTAAATTTTTTGGTGAGTACATTGTGCGGATCTGTATGTCCTCGTCTTTGCCGCCTTCTATTTCAGTTTGCTGGTCACAACTGTTGAGTTTCAGCTATATTAACTATTAAAAATTTATCATTAATTATTTTCAATGTCGATAAGTCCCGCGTCGCAATCTATTGGCGCTGCGTGCTAAGTCACGACAATTAATGTGCCATTGATATTTTTCACTGAGTATCTATAGGCGCACAAAGCCCGAAGAGCTATTAGTGATAATATCTCTCCGGGCTTGTTTTTTGAAGATTACTCTTTAACAGGCGCCAAATAGCGTCGCTGTGAACAGAACCGCTCCGTTCAGATAGACTGTCGCTTTCAGACCTGTGGGTATAAATGAACCGCATGTTTCAGCACAGACTTTAAGCTGGCCGCTTACTGGAATTGATACCGGTGAAGTCAGGCAGTAGTCACCATATACAGGGATGGTAAAGCAGATTTTATTTGTGGCCTGATTATAGCTGGCACCAACGCACACCGACAATCTAAGAGCTAGAACGCCTTCCAAATGGGGGGGTGAGCCAGCCTTTGCTGCGAACCCGACTACGGAGTAATCAGCCACATGTTCACTGGACGCCGACTTGTTCTGATCTTTGCAGGTACAATCGCTCATTGCAATATCCTCTTCCTGAGGATGTAAGTTTAATAAAGTTTTTGTGGTGGCACTCTAATATCAAATCGGAATCTTAAATTTTTAGCACCATTGATTTCGCTATAACGAGTATTTGCAGCAAGTGCGCTTAACTTTTACGTAGTCTCGGCTATAGATAAAGGTTTCATTGTTATTACGGGTTTATGATTATTTATCGCATCGTCCATTGCGATACTATGTTTCGTCGAACTCACGGTCCGGCAATGCGGCAGGTATTCCGTCCTGAGCAGCGCCGGGGATTCGCAGGCTGCCGTAATGAACCGCAGGCGCTATCGGCAAGTGTCTTCGAGACAATGGTTGAGCGCTTGGGTGAGCTGGGAAATAATAGACCTGCAACGAAAATCCCGCGCGTCGGCGGGCTATCAATGGTTGCCTCCATAGAATTGTTCAATCCGGCCCCTGGGCTTTCAGCCTGGCAGGCCCTGCTTGATATGCCCGGCGTTCTCCCCGATCGCCTCCAGGGCGCCACGCACGTTATCTCCGACCTAGGTATTGCCTTGGCTTTCGACGAGCAGCGTCAGCTCCATCAGTGCGGCCTCCAGGGCGAGCTGGTTCTCGTAGATTCGTTCCAAGGTATCGGTGAAGGAGTATTCGGGGGAAGGCATTGCTTGTCTCCATTCGATGATGCGAGGAGCTTCGATCAGGCAAGTGCAGCCGCCCAAGGCAAATTGCAGACAAAGAAAAGCCCGCGATGGGGATTAGCGGGCTTAAAGGGATGTTCTCTAGGAGCTGGGGTAACCATAAGCGCTCGACTGTGAAAAGGAAGTGAACGGTTTCGATGAGTGGGATGCCGCGGTTGCCTGAGCGAACGGCATTGCCGGGGCGCATGTTCGGGCCGCGTAACCCGAGTATCAAGGTCAGAGCCGAGCTAGATATCGGTTAACAGGCTGCTCGGCTCCTAAGTAGATGTCCTTCAAACTTGTACTACTCTCAATTTTCCAGACGTACCAATTCTTGCCGATGCCACGGAGGGAGTATGAAAACAACAAACGGTATTCACGTTTACGAGCCTGGCGAACAGCCCGAGCTTCCCCCTGGACTGCCCAGCACTACTGATGTCGAATCCTCATTTGGATTCAAAATTGTGAAAGATGGTCAAGGGTTGAAATGGGCGGCAGCATCCGAGCAAGATTTTCGATCTTCCGAGGCTGAACGCCTAGGGCTCAGGCCGGACCAGATCGAAATTACAATGGTATGTACTCAACAAGGGCCAACGCAGTGTTACGGAAATTGCAATGGCTCAATGTGCGTGCTGGTTTACAGCCCCCAAGGTGCCTATTACTACTGCGCTTGCCGATAGGCCTACGCGTAATAAAAAGCCCGGCGCTTGGCCGGGCTTCAATCATGAAAGCGGATGTACGTCGGGAGGGGCTGCATCGATTTCCAAATGGTCGGAATAAAGTTCGCGGCCATCCGCTATCACAGTTATTTTAAGTCGTCCGACACTGGGAACCGCGAATGGGCTTATGATTCCCATGAGCGTCAGTGTCATAGTCTTCCTCTCTTTCGGCTCAATCGAAAGATTGGCCTCCAATATTTGATGAATTTGTGACTCATCAAGCCCCATCCGAACTACTTCCGTCCCCGCGAAGACTGCAGAGATCTGGATTGATCGGAAAGAGGAGGTCACCGCTGAAAAGTTCAAGGTTGATCAAAGCACCGTTTCCGGTTGGGTTTACCAAGGATGCGGTGGCGCCATTCACCGCTCACCATGAAACCGATGGCGGCCTGAATACTCAGGCTAAGTGGGTATCCCTCCTGGTGAAGTGGGTCAAGAACGACCAGACCCGGGCGAGCAATATTCGCCAATTCCCGAAGCCACAAGCCATCTCCCGTCACACTCTGACCGAGAGCCGCGATTACAAAGCAGGCACCAAGGAGAACGCCAATGGCACGTTCCGTCTCTGACCTAGGCCCGCACCTGGACCGCAAGTTCGGCGTCATTGGCCGTCAGCCGGCGCGCTGTGACACACACGGGGAATACTCGGCGGTGATGCTCAGGGCTGGCGGTGTTTCTGGTTGCCCGATCTGCGCCAGTGATAAGAGCAATATGGAAGAGCTTGAGCGCAAGCTCTTTCAATTCCGGACGCTGCAGCACGACGCCGCCAAGATCCCCAAGCGTTTCGCAGATAAGTCATTCGCCGGCTTTGTTGTGTCTTCGTCCGCCCAGCAAGTCGCTTTGGACGCCTGCATGGAATACGTCGACAACTTCTCGAAACACAAGCGGGAAGGGCGCTGCATGTTGCTCCTTGGCAAGGTCGGTACCTGAAGGAAACCAACTGGCATGCCTTCGCCCTGCTTCTTGAGGATGGCACGCCCATCCCGGACGACATCAAAGAGGCACGCACAGCCGCCCGCGCAACCATCAATCGGTTGAGCCCTCCACCAGCGTCTTGAGTTTCCGCCGAACACCGCCACCCGCCATGAGCGGGTTTATTTTTGCCTGGAGAAAAGCAATGGCACGACTTTCCGAATCACTCGCCGGCGGCCGTAACGCGTTGGCATTCCTGGACATGCTCGCCTGGGGCGAGGGCACCAGCACATCTCCGGCCACGGCCATGGATGGTTACGACGTGATCGTCACCGGCGCCGATCGTAAGCCCGAGGTCTTAAAGGACTTCACAGATCACCCGTTCGCCAAGGGGCGCGTGTCGAAGGTCATCAACAGCAAGGGGCTGACGTCCAATGCTTCCGGTCGGTACCAGCAGATGCTGAAGGACTGGCCGCACTACAAGGCGCTGCTCAAGCTGCCGGACTTCAGCCCGATCAGCCAAGACCTTCTTGCGCTGCAGCACATCCGCGAGTGCCAGGCTTTGCCCGACGTGGTGGCCGGGCGGATCGAAACGGCTATCGCGAAGTGCCGGAACATCTGGGCCAGCCTGCCCGGCGCGGGATACGGGCAGCGCGAACACCTCCTGGAGGATCTGCTTAAGCAGTACCGGCTGGCGGGCGGGGTGATGTCGTGACGCCTGGGCAGATCCTGGCCGGGATCCTGCTGGCAATTGTCATCGGATTTGGCGGCGCCTGGCAGGTGCAGGACTGGCGCTACGAGAAGCGGTTGGCAGATCGTGATGCAACCCAGGCTCTCGCGGTTGCCAAGTCCGTGAGCGAGGCCCGAGAAGAAGAACAGCGCCGCCAGTCGGCCACAAACAAGGCAGGAAGTGATGCGCGAGAAGAGATCAAGGTTGCAAGTGCTGATGCCGGTGCTGCTGACGCTGCTGGTGACCGGCTGCACGTCGAAGCCGGTAAGTTTGCCGCCGCTGCTTGCAGCGATCCCGGAGCTGCCCAGCGAGGCGCGTCAGCCACCGGCGCCGCAATGGTGCTCTCCGAGTTGTTCCAGCGGGCTGACAAAAGAGCGGGAGAGCTGGCAGCGGCGTATGACCGAGCCCGATTAGCTGGGCTTGCTTGTGAGAAGAGTTATGACGGTGTCAGTTTACGCCCTGAATGAAAAAAGCGTGCGCGGTCGGAAGTAGAGCATCGAAAGCTCGGCTGCGGAAGTGTAGATCAAACGAAGCCTGGCGCTCAGAACGAGATAAAATCATGGGCAAAGAAAAGTCCGCTCAATGGCGCGCTTCGTCATGTGGCGCAGTACCTTCACCAGCCGACCCCGACGGCCCTCCTTTTCGCTTGAAAAATAGCTCTAGCTCATCAAAACGATCAGTTTTATCCTTGGGGGGCGCCAGCTCCAGACGCGCCGAGAATACAGAAAACTCTACTAAAACAGCTAAGCGTGCTATGCCGCGCGTCAGCAGCGACTGAGCGTGCTAACCTCTCACTGCTGGCGAACAGAAGCCGGGCTCTATTTAGCGAACAACGGAACCCCCCCCCATCGCACTCTCAGTGTGCCTGCTGGCAAGTATTAAACAAGTGCGCGGGGCGGTACTGAAAATGGATCGTTCAACCGCTAATTGATGACAAACCTATGATATCTCTTCCTTTTTTCTCAAAGAGGCTTACTCCTTCGGCGTTAACCAAGGCCTTGATTTGTTTCATTGCCCTCGTCTGTTTATCGATGGTTTTCGCTACTGGCTGGCAGATGAACCAGTCCAAGCTTGAGCGCGTAGCTACTGTTAAAGTTGCGGTTTCTAATATTGTTCGTGCCGCTGAGCAGCAAGCTCAAGATACTGTTAGGCTGGCAGATAATACGCTGCGTGATCTCGCAGAGCGCGTAGAGCATGACGGGATCGGCTCCGAACAGAAAGCTCGGCTGGCCAAACTTATGGCCCAAGATGTAGTGAATATAAACGGAATACAGGGGCTATTCATCTATGATGCCCAAGGTAATTGGATAGCTAATTCATTTTCTCAAGGCATACAGACTAAAAACAATAGCGATCGCGCTTACTTTATTTATCACAGAGATAATGCTGATGAGTCCATTCATATAGGTTCCATTGTGGAAAGCCGGACTACCGGGGACATGATTATTCCAATCAGTCGCCGCGTTCAGTCTGCGGATGGTAAATTCGCTGGAGTTGTCCTAGCAACGGTGCCGGTTTCATACTTTCAAGCCTTCTTTGAGCGCATGGATGTCGATGATGATGGAGTAATTTTTCTCGCGCTTGACAATGGTGAATTACTTGCTCGGCGTCCAATGCTGGCTGCACTGATGACGACCAACATCTCGAAAGGAGATATTTTTAGTCGTTTTCTGCCGCAGAGCGACAGCGGTACAGCGGTCATCAAATCTGTAGTCGATGGAGTAGAGCGGATATACGCTTATCGCCGCGTCTCAGGATTGCCCATCGTCGCCGCAGCCGGTGTATCCTATCAGCATGTGTTTGCGTCTTGGTGGTCATATGCATATCGATCCATTGCTTTGATTGGCGTTATCATTTTGACTCTAGTTGTGTTGGGTGGCTTGTTGTACCGGCAAATTCGGCAGTTGATCGCCGCAGAGAACGAGCTGAGCATCGCCAGGACCGATTTAGAAATCATTGCTCGGACAGATAGCCTCACGCAACTCGCAAATCGACGCTGCTTCGACATGGTTTTGCAGAAAGAGTGGGCGCGGGCCAGCAGAAACCGTTCAAATGTAGCTCTTATTTTGTTGGATATTGACTGGTTCAAGCAGTTCAATGATCACTATGGACACCTGCAAGGTGACGACTGTCTGAAGCAGGTTGCCGAACTCCTCACACTCAATGTAAACCGGGCGGGTGACCTCGCAGCACGTTTCGGAGGTGAAGAGTTTGTCATTTTGCTACCTGAGACAGATCTGGCAGGGGCGCTCAGGATTGCCGAGAAAGTCAGGTCATCGATTGCACATGCGCTTATAGAACATTCGGCAAGTCCAATTGGTTATGTCACGGTCAGCGCTGGCGTTGTGGCAGTTTATGCCCCCGAGAAGGACAGTTATGAGGTCGCCTTGGCTGAGGCGGATCGATTCCTTTATTTTGCTAAATCAAAGGGGCGTAACCGTGTAGATGGTCAATTTATCCAAGGTAAAGACGAATCTACTCATCTCGCCGAACCTCAACCCTCAACCACTAAAATTTGAAATCAGCAATTGTATTGCTTTTGTAAATGTCGAGCTCGCTCTCCAAGAGATGATCCCTGATGGCTCAGTCTGCTGAATCATAGCAAATGTAGATTTACCGATAGACAACTAGTAGCTTTAGGAAAGTGTCAGGCAAGTCCCGAAATGTGATTATTTTTGACCTCGCTCAATCGCTCCGCAATTCTAATCAGCTCTACGGCTGACCATTTGAGGTCGGAGGCGATGCCTTGCAGATCGCGCTTCAGGACCTGCTCTTCCTTACCAAGTGTCATGTTGCTTCCTTTCGAACCAAGTTGAACCTACTCAGGTTAGGCTCGCGTCACTGCCTCCCTTACCTCATCCGCTACGCCACAGCCGTTTCACAATGTCTTACAAGGGTACTGCGTGCATGGGGTGCTAGGGGTTGGGCGTCACAAGATCGGCCCACTCCTGCATCATGGCTCGGCGCTGCTCCAGGTATGCGGCGTGGTTGTACACATCGCGGATGAAGCTGCTATCAGCATGGGCAAGCTGCCGCTCGATCCAGTCTCGGTTGTGCCCGCGCCCGTTCATCTCCGTGGAGAAAAGGTGGCGGAAGCCGTGAGGGGATTGTTTGCCAGTTAGGTCGCACAAGTCCAAGGCATTGTTGGCGTAGTTTGTGCCGATCGGTGCTGTCGGGTCGCTGCGGTTCGTGAAGACATAGCGCAATCCGCCAGTGATGGGCAGCATGCTTTTAAGCAGCTCGACGGCCTGGGTCGGCAAAGGCACGGCATGTTCGCGCCGAGCCTTCATCTTCGCCGCCGGCGTCGTCCAGGTCGCTGCATCGAGATCAATTTCAGACCACTCTGCATGCCTGACTTCGCCAGGGCGCGCTGCGGTGTAGATCATCAGCATGACCGCGGACCGTAGCTGATGTCCTGACACGGATTGCTGAATGGTGGCGATGGTTTTAGGTAGTTCGCTGAACGGTAAGAATGGATGCGGCCGGTTCTGGGCTCCTTTCTCGGTGACAGCGTGCATCTCGGCCGTGGGGTTCGATTCTATAATGCCTGTAGCGATGGCATAGCTGAATACCTGGCCCATACACTGCCTGATCTTCACGGCAGTTACCACGGAGCCACGCTTCTCGATCCGCCGTATCAGGGTGATGACATCGGCGCGCTTGATTGAGTCGATCTGTCTGGCGCCAAATGCAGGGAGCGCATCCAGTTCCATCAGGTTGCTGAACGTCCTGCAAGCCTTGTTGATTGCTGCGTCGCCACGGCAGGCCCTTGTCGAACCAGCCGGGGATGACGCGGTCGGTGAAGTGCGGGTACAGCACGATGTCATCGCCGTGGTAGGGCAGGTCGAGGTGGTAATCCAGCAGGCCGCCGTCGCGGTAGGTGCCCGCGCCAGCGCCAGGCAGGTCGCGCACGCCTTGCATCACCATGGGGATCGAGCCGGACGCCAGCAGCGCCTGGCGCAGGTTGCCCAGGTTCAGGTCGAGGAAGCGCGACGGGAAATCCTGCAGCGCATGCACCGGCGGCGCCTGGCGTGGGTCGTGGATGATCAGCCGTTCGAAATGCCGCGCCAGCCGTGCCCGGCCGCGCAGGTTGTCGGCAATCACCGACGACAAGCCCAGGCCCAGGCGCCCGCGGTGATCGTCGGCGAGCAGGCCGTGGCTCTTGACCACCATGATGTTCAGCCGGTAGTCGGGGTTGTCCAGCACCCGCGCATCGCGCCCGGCCAGCAGGTCATCGAGCATGCGCCGGCAGCTCTGGCTGACCTCGGCCATGGTCACGCCTTTGGCAAAGCGCTGTTCGTTGTACAGGCGGCCGAGGTCGAGCAGGCCTTGCACCGGGTCGGGCAGGCAGGCGCTGGCAAACCGCCAGGAACCGATGGAGGCACCGATCAGCGCGCGTTCGCGCGGCGCGCGGGGTAGCCAGTCACCGAACAGCGCCAGGTCCAGACCCTGAATGCCCAAGGCCTTGGGCCCGCCCGCCGCACCGGGAAGGATACCGACATCGGCAGGCGTGAGGCCTTGCTCTCGAATGCGCGCAAAGGCGCGCTTGCCGGCCTTGAGTGTCAGGGCGGGAAACTTGATGTGGATGGCTGTCATACCGGTCTCTGTTGAAGCGAGCAGGGCAGTATAGAAAATCTCGCACGATGAGTGAAAAGGGCTGGCTTGAATTGCCATGGTGGCAATTCAGTTTCAGTTAAGTTGCCACGGTTACGCTGGTGCCATGTAGGACATTAATCCCGAAACGGAGGCTTACGTGAAAACCCTCACGATTTTGTTCTCCACCCGTATCATTGCCCCATCGCCCATTTGGGCCACGCCCGTAACCGGGCCACCCTCAAGGAACATCAGGACACGTAATGAAGGTAAATCTACGCGCGGGCAGTCAGGTGGCGTTGGTATTGCTGCTAACCAGCTCAAGCCTGTCGGCCCATGACCTTGGTCAGGACGAAGCCTTGCACCTGCGCCAGAAGGGTGTCATCGCCGCGCTGGAACACTTGCTGGGCCCGGCGTTCGAGCGCTACCCAGGCGCCAAACTGCTGGATGCCGAGCTTGAAGAGCACAAGGATCGTCCTGTGCGCTATATCTATGAAATCGAATTGCTGACCGTCGAAGGGGTGGTGCGCGAAATCGAGCTCGACGCCAGCACCGGTGAGTTGCTCAAAGATAAGGAAGACGACTGATGCGCCTGCTGTTGGTGGAGGACAATGTACCGCTGGCCGATGAACTGCTGGCCGGCCTGCAGCGCCAGGGCTATGCCGTCGATTGGCTGGCTGATGGGCGCGATGCTGCGTACCAGGGCCGCAGCGAACCCTATGACTTGATCATCCTTGACCTCGGCCTGCCCGGCTTGCCCGGGCTTGAGGTGCTGGCGCAATGGCGCGCGGCCGCGCTGGCCACCCCGGTGCTGATCCTCACCGCCCGCGATTCCTGGGCCGAGCGCATCGAAGGGCTCAAGGCCGGGGCCGACGATTACCTGAGCAAACCGTTTCACCCCGAAGAGCTGCACCTGCGCGTCCAGGCGCTGTTGCGTCGCTCCCACGGCCAGGCTAACCAGCCGACCTTGCAAGCGGCCGGCCTGCACCTGGATGAAGGGCGTCAATGCGTGCTGCGCGACGGCGCCGAAATCCAGCTGACCGCCGCCGAGTTCCGCCTGCTGCGCTATTTCATGCTGCACCCGGAACAGATCCTCTCGAAAAGCCATCTGGCCGAGCACTTATATGACGGTGAGACCGAGCGCGATTCCAATGTGCTCGAAGTCCACGTCAACCACCTGCGCCGAAAATTGGGCCGCAGTGTGATCGAAACCCGGCGCGGCCAGGGTTATCTGTTTGGCGCCAGTCCTGCATGAGGTCGATCCAGCGGCACCTGAGCCTGGGGTTGATCAGCGTGATGGTGGTGGTCGGTGTGGTGCTGGCGCAAACCAGCCTGTGGTTGTTCGAAGCCGGTTTGCAGCGCTATTTGGAAGCCGGTTTGCGCAACGACAGCGAGAACCTGCTGGTCGCGCTGGTGCGCGGGCCGAATGGCGTGCAACTCGACGAGCAACGCTTGTCGCCGGCCTATCAGCGGCCGTTCTCGGGGCATTATTTTCGTATCGATTTCGCCGACACCCACTGGCGCTCCCGCTCATTGTGGGACCAGGAGCTGCCACGCCTGCCCGAGGTCGGGCTCAAGGGCAACCTGCAACTGGGGCCGGAAGGCCAGCAACTGTTGGTACTGCGCTCGGACTACAAGCGCTTCGGCCAATCGATCTCCATCAGCGTGGCCCAGGACTACACGCCCGTGCGGGAAAGCTTTCGGCTGATGCGTCAAATCGGCCTGGTGCTGGGGGTGGCGGCCCTGTTGCTGGTGTTGATCCTGCAACGGGTCACGGTCCGTCGCGCCTTGCGCCCGCTGGAAATTGCGCGCAACCAGATCGCCCAGTTGCAACAGGGCCAGCGCTCGCAACTCGACACCCAGGTGCCGCAGGAGCTGGAGCCGCTGGTGGCGCAGATCAACCACCTGCTGGCCCACACCGAAGACAGCCTCAAGCGTTCACGCAATGCCCTGGGCAACCTCGGCCACGCGCTGAAAACCCCACTGGCGGTGCTGTTGTGCGCGGCATCGAGCGAAGCGCTCAAGGATCAGCCGCACTTGCGCACGTTGTTGCGCGAGCAGCTTGAACAGGTGCAACAGCGCCTCAACCGCGAACTCAACCGCGCGCGCCTGGCCGGCGAAACCCTGCCGGGCGCCTTGTTTGATTGCGCGAAAGAACTGCCGGGCTTGCTGGCGACCCTGAATATGGTCCACGGCGACCACCTGGACTTGAGCCACCACGCCGCCCCAGGCCTGCAATTGCCCTGGGACCGCGAAGACTTGCTGGAACTGCTCGGCAACCTGCTGGACAACGCCTGCAAATGGGCGGATGCCGAGGTGCGCCTGAGCGTCAGCGAGACGCCGCACAGTTACCTGTTGGCGGTGGAAGACGACGGCCCCGGCATTCCCGAAGCCCAGCGTGACCAGGTGTTCAGCCGTGGCACGCGCCTGGACGAACAGATCGACGGCCACGGCCTGGGCCTGGGGATCGTGCGCGATATCGTCGAGGTGTGGGGCGGGGTGTTGCAGTTGCAGGAAAGCGAACTGGGCGGGCTCAAGGTGCTGATCGAACTGCCCAAACGCTGACGCTGATCAAAAGTTTGGGAGAGGGCTTGCCCCCGATAGCGGTGAATCAGTCGATGTAGCCTTTGACTGACACACTGCAATCGGGGGCAAGCCCCCTCCCACATTGGATCTCCTTCAGAGTCGGTATCGGTCACTCACACTTGGAAATGATCCATCTACCGTTGCTGCTGATTGGCCAGGCGGTGACCACCTGGATTTGAGTCACCAAACGCTGACGCCGATCAAAAATGTGGGAGGGGGCTTGCCCCGATAGCGGTGAGTCAGTCGATGTAGCCTTTGACTGACACACTGCAATCGGGGGCAAGCCCCCTCCCACATTGGATCTCCTTGAGAGTCGGTGTCGGTCACTCACACTTGGAAATGATCCCTCAACCGCTGCTGCTGATTGGCCAGGCGGTGACCACTTGGATTTGAGTCACCAAACGCTGACGCCGTTCAAAAATGTGGGAGGGGGCTTGCTCCCGATAGCGGTGAATCAGTCGATGTAGCCTTTGACTGACACACTGCAATCGGGGGCAAGCCCCCTCCCACATTGGATCTCCTTCAGAGTCGGTATCGGTCACTCACACTTGGAAATGATCCATCTACCGTTGCTGATTGGCCAGGCGGTGACCACTTGGATTTGAGTCACCAAACGCTGACGCCGATCAAAAATGTGGGAGGGGGCTTGCCCCGATAGCGGTGAGTGAAGTGCGCCCCAAAAGTTGGACAGTGATTGTTAGGCTACAGCGGACCGGGCTCTGTACGCTACAGGGCTCAGTCCGCCAAGTTTCGTTTTGATTCGCTTATGGTTGTAGTAATGGATGTATTCAGCCAGTCCTGCCTGCAACTGAGCCACGCTCTCGAAGCTTTCC
>Ga0209913_1000924_pt1 | contig 19977 bp, 18 predicted proteins | sample PersoiDNA2013203_FD_185805 | JGI IMG/M metagenome (GOLD analysis project Ga0209913, IMG submission 185805) | Permafrost soil microbial communities from the Arctic, to analyse light accelerated degradation of dissolved organic matter (DOM) -... | ecosystem: Environmental > Terrestrial > Soil >... | reverse complement strand
ATCTTCTCTTCTTTGGTCATTGCCGCACCTGGGCTTTGCTCGCCATCGCGCAAAGTGGTGTCAAAAATAATAATTTGGTCTTGTTTCATCATCATTACCTAACTTTTTAATCAGTTTAATCTTTAATTAACATCTAGTTATGCGTGGGCTCAAATTTAAGTCGGATTCAAATTTAGTTGCGCTCGAATACTAGCATCTCGCTGCAGTGGATAAATGCAGCGTCATTGAATACATGGGGTGGGGGGGGAGTCTGCGCGCTAGCGCAGTGTGTGTGAACGCAGCGCTTTAACACGCGCAGCAACACGTAACGCAAGGATTTTGCGTAAAAATAACGCGCTAGCCATCAAGCTAAGCGCATAAAAAGCATTTGAAATATTAAAATTCAACATAGTGATAGAAATATAGTATTTTTTGCTGTATTCCGCAAGCATTTCAGTATTTGAATTGATTTAACGGCATCATTATGCAAAAAAATTATATTTATATGCAAAACTGGTATTTTAACTTATTTGAATAAGTTGGTATTGTTCGGCATCTCAATCGAGCAATCTCGTAAAAAAAGGAATATCAATGAAGCTCAAATATAAACTATTACCTCTACTTATTTTTCTAGCAACAACGGATGCTTCAGCAACCGATGGCTATTTTTCTCACGGCTACGGTGTAAAATCACAAGGGATGGGTGGCGTAGGCATAGCCTTGCCACAGGACGCCTTGGCGGCAGCTACCAATCCAGCGGGCATGGGCCTTATCGGTGATCGCGTGGACTTTGGCTTAACCTGGTTCCGCCCGGTTCGTGAAAGCCAATTGGTTAACACGGCTGGTGGTTCGAAAGCTTTTGATGGTACTTACAGCGCCAATGACAGCGAAAATTTCTTCATTCCAGAGTTTGGTTACAATCGTCAGCTTAATTCAGATGTAACGCTGGGCGTCAGTGTTTACGGGAATGGTGGCATGAATACCAATTACAAGAATGGAATTCCGCTATTTGGCAGTTCGGGTCGTGCTGGCGTTGATCTGGTGCAATTATTTATTGCACCAACCGCTACCTGGAAGCTGACCCCATCGCAAACGGTAGGCGCATCGCTCAACATCGCTTACCAACGCTTTGAAGCCACCGGCTTGCAAGGTTTCGCTGGCATGAGTACCTCACCGGCCAACTTAACCAACCGTGGCCATGACAACTCTTACGGTGCTGGCCTGCATTTAGGCTGGATCGGCCAGATCAATGAAGCAGTCACGCTAGGTGCAACTTATCAAAGCCGCACCTACATGAGCAAATTTGATAAGTACAAGGGCTTATTCGCAGAACAAGGTGGTTTCGACATTCCTTCAACCTATGGTGTTGGTATTGCTGTAAAAGCCACGCCAGCGATCACTCTGGCGGCTGATGTGCAGCGGATCAATTACAGCGAAGTTGCGTCCGTAGGTAATGCGTCCCAGCCGAATCCAACTAACGGACTAGGCGCGGATAATGGAGCTGGATTTGGTTGGCACGACGTGACTACAGTCAAACTCGGCGCAAGCTATGCCTACAGCGACAATCTGACACTGCGTGCTGGTTATAATCACGCCGACCAGCCCATCCGCAGCTCAGATACTTTTTTCAACATTTTAGCGCCAGGCGTAATTAAGGATCATCTGACATTAGGCTCTACCTGGGTACTGCCCAACAAGGCTGAGTTATCATTGGCCTATGTGCACGCCTTTGAAAATTCAGTGTATGGTGTCAATTCAATTCCTAATGTACCGCTTGGCGGTGGCAATGCCAACCTAAAAATGTATCAAGATTCACTTGGTATCGCCTACGGTTGGAAACTTTAGTTTAAAATACAGCCTTAATAAAAAGGTCGCATACTTAAGGTATGCGACCTTTTTCAATCTACTCTGAATAAATAACTATGTTAATCGACTGGAATAATTTCACGCCTTGGACTGCGCTTGCAGGTGGCGCACTCATTGGTATCGCCTCAGCGCTGTTTGTGCTGTTCAATGGCCGCATTGCAGGCATCTGCGGCATTGTTGGCGGCTTATTCAGGCCACAGGCACATGATATTTACTGGCGGGTCGCATTCGTTGCAGGCTTGATTGTAGCGCCGTTAATCTGGCAATTATTTAGCCCACTCCCCACGATTGAGATTGACGCCAGCTACAGCTTGCTTGCGATCACTGGTTTGACTGTTGGCATAAGCACTCGGTATGGCTCAGGTTGCACCAGCGGTCATGGTGTGTGTGGAATCTCACGTTTATCACCACGCTCTTTTATTGCCACGCTAGCGTTCATGTTCGCGGGCTTTTTAACGGTGTATGTCACGCGTCATATACTTGGAGCATAGAAAATGAAAAAGCATTTAGGTAACATCAGTGTTGTGTTCTTTGCCTTGATATCAGGCATCATCTTTGGGCTAGGTCTTATTCTCGCCGGCATGGCAAACCCGGCTAAAGTACTCAATTTTCTGGATCTAACCGGCTTATGGGATCCTTCTCTAGCGCTAGTCATGGGCGGTGCCATTGGCATCGGCCTAATAGCATTTACCTTCGCAAAAAAACGTCACACCAGCTTTTTAGGGTTAAAAATGCAATTACCCACTTCTCGCATCATTGATAAACGCCTAGTGCTAGGTGGTTTGGTATTTGGTATTGGCTGGGGATTGTCTGGCATTTGCCCTGCCCCTGCATTTGTTTTGCTTGGTACAGGCAGTATCAAAGGCATTATATTTGTCATTTCCATGCTGGTTGGCATGGAAATTTTCGAGATCATTGAAAGCTACCGAAAAGCAGATTAAGTAATAAGACTGGTTATCTGATTTAAATAATTGATGAAGCAAAAGTCACTGTTTACATTGTGGTGTAAGTCTAATTTGAATGGCCGCTTTAAAGAAATCCATGCTTAAAATCGTGGGTCTACTCGCCGCTAAGAGCCAACAAGCCAGCAGTGAGTCCTGACGCGCTAGCTAGGATTCTGAATAAAGATTATTATCTATGGCTGGAATTTTACGCATAGATTCGCATTATTCAAGAATAGGGACTGGCTTTGGTTGAAAAATTAAGTGTCGTTTCAAAATCACGAAATTCTTTGCGGCTTTTTTCTATAGCACTTGTTCTATCAAGTCTGATGGTCTGGGGTATCGAACATATCATTGTAGCGCGCGGCTTCCAGAGCTTTCAGGAAAACCTCAATCGCAATGCCACTCGTCTGGCTGATGGTAAGAATAAATCCGTGGTTCTCGGCTCAATGATCATGATGGGTAGTATTAACCCCATTATCAGGGATACCGCACAGGGTGCGCTAAAACCAAGCAATCCAGAAGTGATGGCACTGCTGACACGGCTTGAAGAAGCTTATGGTCTCAGCAATATTCGCGTGATCAATCGAGAAGGTGAGGTAGTAGCGTACTACACAAAATTAAGTAAATCCGCCGTAGGTAAAAACAGAAGCTCTCGCCCTTATTTTGTTGCGGCCATGAAAGGTGAGGCCAGCATGTACGCGGCACTAGGCCATACATCAGGAGAGAGAGGCTTTTACATTGCGGCGCCTATCCTTGAAAAAGGTGCAATTATCAATGTGTCATCGCTAGGTTTCGACGGCAAGCCCGCTCCGGAAGTCACCAAGGCGGCGGCTTCTGGCGTTGTCGGCGCAGTAGTCGCCAAACTTGGCTTTGATGAAGTGGATCGCCTGCTGAAAGAGGAAACCGCTGCTTTAGCAGTTGTGTCACCGGAAGGGGTCGTGTTTGCTTCCAACGTTGCCGCATGGCAATTTCAGGTATTAGGTCGCCAGAAAAATATCGATTTATTAAAAAATGAACAACGCATCAATGCTGCTTTCGAGAAGAATGCTCCGCGACTGCTGAAGGTGGACGACCATGGCTGGCTTTGGGAGAAAGGACACTCATTGAAGATGACTTCTGCCTCCATCGACTGGAAAGATCCTCAAGGTTCATGGCGTCTGGTCGGCTTTGCAGACCCCCGGAAATTTTTTGGCAATATGGCGCGCATTTTTGTAGGTGTGCTTTGCTTCGCTTTCATTTTGTTATGTGATGACTGGTGGCGGGCACGGCGACGCGTTGCAGAGCGAACGGCCGAGCTTGAAGAAGCTAACCTCCATTTAGCTGCGCTATCGCATACCGACGGACTCACAGCCCTCTCCAACCGCCGCCACTTCGATAAAGTTCTCACTGAAGAATGCTTGAGAGCCAAACGTAGTGGGCAGCCGCTGACACTTATGCTGATTGATGTAGATCACTTCAAAAAATTTAATGATCACTATGGCCATCAGGCCGGCGATAAATGCCTGCAAAGCATTGCCGGCACACTGCAGATGAGTGCTCAGCGTGCCGGGGATATGGCGGCACGTTACGGTGGTGAAGAGTTCTGCTTACTACTGGCAGACACTAGTGCGGAGATCGGGCCGCAGCTTGCCGAAGCAGTTCGTCATTCTATTGAGTTACTTAGCATTCCACACGAGCTATCACCACTAGGGATTGTCACTGTGAGCATTGGCGTAGCTGTTATGGTTCCAGATAGCAGTCAGGATGCTGAGTCTTTGTTGCGTTCTGCAGATAAGGCGCTCTATTGCGCCAAGCATGATGGCCGTAACCGCGTGGTGTTGGCTAAATAATGAATTGCAGATTAAATTGAGCAGCCTTTAAAATTTTAAATATGCATAGTAAACTTTATCTGCAAGATCACTTATTATCTAAAAGATCACTTACATCATGCGCGTCGTTATGCGAAATTTATTACTTGCCCTAAATATAAAATCAATCACAGAAATCTGATACCCATCAAAGCAACAACACTCTGATTTATCCGTATTAATACTAATGATTAATACTCATGCCACAAGTGGAACTTAAGCTGTTATCTAGGGACAAAATACTGACTTGCTTTACAAGAGCCGTCGAGTTTTAACTTGTCTGATTTTGACTTATAGTGCCGTATGTGACATTATCCGTACAAGCTCTAATTTGCTCGGATACATACCAACCCCATGTTTATATGGCGCCTACGGCTCATGTAAGACAGCTTATTAAGAATGCTCTCCGTAAAACTGCCGAGCCAGTGCGACTCATGCAATATCGGTTGAACGCAAGTTTGGTCACTAAAATCAATAGCAGAACATTGACCACTCGGCGTGAAGAAAATATCAAAAATAAGAAAGAAAACATAGCATGGACAACACATCAGACAACAGAGTATCAACTCAATACCAAGCATGCTCTGCCGATTAACAACGCCATAGATTCAACAACGGGACGTGTTATTAAAGTCGTGAAGTCAGAACATTTCAACATTATTATTATCGGCGCGGGCCCTAGCGGACTGTCGGCAGCCGTACGTGCTGCCGAACACAATGTCTCCTATTTACTGCTAGAAGCAGAGCAAGCTCCGGCCAGCACCATCCGCAATTACCTACGGGGTAAGCTCGTCATGGCTGAGCCGCGTGGCTTACCATTACGCAGCCCTCTGCCTTTTGGTGCGGCATTGCGCGAAACCGTGCTTGAAACCTGGGAAAAAACAATTGCTGACCACAATATCAATGTGCGTTACGGGGCTAAAGTTGTAGATTTGCGGCGCAGCAAAAAATGGTTGGAGATTGAACTGGCTGATGGCGGAAAGCTCACAGCTGACCATGTAGTATTGGCGATTGGCGTGCAAGGAAATTTACGTAAACTGGGAATCCCAGGTGGCGATTTACCTCAAATTCAATATCAACTAGATGACCCAGAAGCCTATCAGGACGAAACTATCGTTGTCATTGGTGGTGGCGATAGTGGTGTTGAGAACGCGCTGGCGCTGACTGGTCGCAACCAAGTAATCATACTCAACCGTGCTGAGGACTTCAGTAATTGTAAGGACAGCAATCTCAGTCAGTTGACCGAAGCCCGCAAGAGAGGCGCGCTAGACTGGTTGCTAGAAACTAAGCCGCAAGCCATTGAGACGAATGCCAAGGGTGAGTTCCCGATTACGGTGTTCGCTAACACCCCAAGCGGCGTCGAACGTATCCCCTGCCACCGCGTCATTGCGCGGCTTGGCGCTCTGCCTTCGCGCCCGCTACTAGAAAGTTTTGGTGTTGGCTTTCCAACAGCAGACCTTGCAGCGCACCCGCTGCTCTCAACCCATTACGAATCGAATGTGCCGGGTCTTTACATCATAGGTGCGCTCGCGGGTTATCCGCTGATTAAACAGGGAATCAATCAAGGCTATGAGGTCATTGAATACATTCTAGGCAACCCTGTCGAGCCTGCCGATACTGCATTGCTTCGTGAGAAATTCGCAAATTTCTGCACTGACCGCGGTATCGATGATGTGTTAAAAAAGATTCAAAAAAGCGTACCGCTGCTGACGATGCTGACTACTTTGCAATTGCGCGAATTGGTACTGGAAAGCAATATTTTGCTACCAGAGCCTGGTGAAGTCATCTTCAAACGTAATGATTACAGCACGACCTTCTTCTTTATTGTTGAAGGTGATCTGGATGTTTTGATCGATGAAGATAATATTCCAGACGCGACGCTGAAGGCAGGCGAGTTTTTTGGCGAAATGGCGTTGATTTCTGGCCGCCGTCGGACTGGCACGGTACGCGCACGTTCGCGCTGCGTGCTGATTGAAACACCACGCCGAGTGATGCAAAAATTGATTGGATCAGTACAGTCAATGCGCCGCATGCTCGACGAAGTTGCAATCAAAACTGCTGTGCATATCAGTATCGGGCTCTCGCTCAGCGAAAAAGATATCAATGATCTGGCAATGAACGCAACGCTCAAGAACTTTGCTGCGGGCGAGGAGTTATTTCACGAGGGTGATGAAGCTGATGGACTTTATCTGATCCAACGCGGCTCAGTGACGGTATCACGCATGATAGCTGGTCGTGAGGTCGTACTATTTTACGTAGCGGCAGGCCATTATGTAGGTGAAATGTCGATGGTTTCTGGTGAACCGCGCTATGGTACGGTTCGCGCTGCGATAGAAACGCAGACAGTGTTGATTGAAGCTAGTCGCATGCGCGACATCATTGCCCGTAATCCAGAAATCCGCAGTGTTCTCGACGCTCGCTACATGCAGCACTTGCAGGAACATGAAATGCGCCAGCAGATCGAGTCTGTGCAGGACAGCAGCGGCTCTTTGAGTCAGCAAGGCACGCCCTCCAATCTAGTTTCTTTTCTGATTCAGCAAGGCGTAGGCGAAGCCACCGATGTATTGCTAATAGATGAGTCACTCTGCATACGCTGTAATCACTGCGAACAAGCTTGCGCAGATACCCATGGTGGCGCAACACGGCTGGATAGGGATGCTGGGCCTATTTTTGCTAACATTCGGGTCCCCACTTCCTGTCGCCACTGCGAACATCCGCACTGCATGAAAGATTGCCCTCCCGATGCCATACACCGTGCGTCACATGGCGAGGTGTACATTGATGATAGCTGCATAGGCTGTGGCAATTGCCAGGTAAACTGTCCTTATGATGTGATTCAGATGGCTGTCGTGCATGACCAGCCAGAGCGTAGCTTATGGCAAATGATGCTGGGTATTCAACCGAAGTCTTCACCAAAGGTCGATGGCCCCAAGGTGGCGGTTAAGTGTGACATGTGTAAAGATATTACCGACGGCCCTGTGTGCGTGCGAGCCTGCCCAGTGGGTGCAGCATTGCGGGTAAACCCAGAGGCACTGCTTAGCTATGCAAGTGATGCGTCCGGTGATGCCACCTTACTAGGTTCAGACGAAGTTTAATGAGAGTATTCTGATGCAGCGCAGCAATATTTTTGACTATAAACATTACTTCTACTTCAAAATAGCGGTCGTTGTGATTCTGCTCGGATTTGCGGCCTACCTGCTTTTTGAACCAACAGTCGGCCACTATGGCGGAAGCTGGCTAGGCTATGTGCTTGGCACGCTATCGGCAATCATGGTGTTGTGGATGGCCTGGTACGGTGTGCGCAAACGCCGCTATCGCGGTACTGGCGCCACGCAGGGTTGGTTGTCTGCGCACATTTATCTAGGCACAGCACTCACCGTACTGGTTACCCTGCACAGCGGGTTCCACTTTGGTCTTAACATCCATACCCTTGCCTACGGCTTGCTGCTGGTCGTGGTGGTCAGTGGTTTTTTTGGCAACTACACCTACATGATCTACCCACGCCAGATGACTGAAAATATGGGTGAGGATAATCTGGATGGCCTGTTGCTCCGCATTGCCGAGGCTGACAAAATGGCTCGTCAAATTGCACTTATCATGCCAGACAACATTAACAACGCCGTTGCGCGTGCATGTAGTGAAACTTCTATCGGCATCGGATTACTGGAACAGCTCAGAGGATATCAGCCCAATTGCCCGACCGCGATGGCCGTAGAACAGCTGACACTGATGGGCAAAGATCTATCCACAGAACTGCGCAAACCATATCGAGAACTCTATTCCATCATGGTTCGACGTCAGTCTCTGGTGAAACGGGTGCGACAAGATTTAATGTATCGCTCACGGTTAGGGTTCTGGCTGTACTTTCATGTTCCGTTCACCATCGCCCTGTTGGTGGCTATGATGGCACACATCATAGCCGTATTCTTTTATTGGTAAGTTATGATTCATTGCCTTTTAATCAAAGTCTCTAATAACAAGCGTGGTCTGCCTGTACGCAGCTATCGTACGCTAACGGCGGATGAGCTAACCATTGGACGCGGTGTAGAGTGCACGATCTCCCTCCCTGACCCACGCATCGCCTTGCATCACGCAGTCATCAAACGGCTAGAAAATGGCCAGCCGCACCTGATGGCGGTAAATGGTGAGTTGGAGGTAGATGGCGCAATGCAGCAAAGCATTGCACTCACGCATGGTAAAAAAATCATGGTTGGGCCTTATCAGTTGAAAGTGGAGCCGGCACCGCCAGATGTCAGCCTTTCTATCTCGCTGGAACTGACTCACCACCTGCCAGATGATTTTCAAGACCTAAAATCGAGAACCCACGAGCCATTGCAAAATGCACTGTCCTTCAAACGACGACTATCTATGTGGATGGCGGCACTGATAGCGCTCATTTTTCTGGTATTACCACTTGCGCAAAGTTTAATTCCACAACTCCATGCATCCATGGCGCAACTACCTTTCGGCTTTGACCGGGTATGGAGCCCAGGACACATTTCCAATGCGCACCTACATTTTGGCTCCCAATGTGCCAATTGCCATCAGACATTAACGCATAAAGTGTCCGATCAAGCTTGTATGACCTGCCACCGCGACACTGCGCCGCATATTACAGATTCAAAACTACAACAGCTTGCATTCAATCCGACCAAGCGGCTTTCTTATGGTGTACGTTGCGCCGAATGCCACCTTGAACACAAAGCACCCCACCCACTGGCACGTCAGGATAATGCTACATGCGTGAAGTGTCACGGTAATATCAAGGCGACTAATCCAAAAACCAAACTGCCAAACATTCACGATTTTGACCTTGACCATCCAGATTTCAAGCTCACGTTCAGCATAGGCCCCACCGCAAAGGATATCGAACGTATTCCACAGAATGAAACCGCACGCCTCGTAGAAAAGTCCGGCTTGAAGTTTCCTCACTCCCAGCATTTCGGTAAAGTGCAAGGACCAGATGGCGTATGGGATGTGCGCGAGCTAACATGTACAAATTGCCATCACCCAGAAGGCAAAGAAATGCGCTTCAAGCCTGTATCTTACAACCAAGACTGTCAGGCTTGCCATGCAAGCCAGCTTGTAGTTGGCCCAGCTAAAGCCGCCATACATCTCCCTCACGGCACAGAGCAGAACGTCATCAACACCTTGAAAGTGCAAGCACCAAAGCAATTAGCACACTACGCTGAAATACTGAAGTCAGATGGCTGCAGCTATTGTCACGAAATAAACGAAACGAAAAAAGACGATGTCTTACCATGGCGTATTATGCCGCTGCGTATCAGCCAGGATTGGTTTAGCAAAGCACACTTCAATCACGCTTCGCATCGCACCCAGCAATGCCAGTCTTGTCATCAAGTCGAGCAATCGGACAGCAGCGCAGATGTGGCGATGCCTGATCGAAAGTCCTGCCTGCGCTGTCATTCTGGCAACAACCCAAAACCAAAACGTATCGCCAGTGGCTGCATGTCTTGCCACGACTTTCATAGTTCCCATACAGCTCAAGCGATCGAACCAGTGGCTGTACCTGCGAAGTAATCAATAATGTTCAGACTACTTCTGACTATTATTAAAATACTCTAAAGCCATTACCAGCAATATCGGCCCATAGAAAAAGTAGCGTGTGAGTTAATTTGGTTTAATTCACAGAAAAATTAGTTCACGGAATTAGTTCATAGAATTGATACACTGGATTCATTCTTAGCACAAAAAAATAGCGCATCATGAATGCGCTATAGCCCCCATTTAGAACATCCAGTAGTGGTCAACAAGCAATGCGGCAAAAAGTAGTGTTAGGTAGAGTATTGAATACTTAAATGTACGCTTGGCCAAGTCATCAGAATATTTTCGATATAGTCCAATCACATAAGCCATAAATATGGCATTTAAAATAACGGCTGAAACCAGATAGATCAAGCCGCTCATGCCCATTCCATAAGGCATGAGTGATACCGCAACCAAAATAATGGTATACAGTAAAATATGTAAGAGCGTAAATGCTTCGCCGTGAGTAACAGGCAGCATAGGCATGCCGACTTTTGCGTACTCTTCACGTCTGTACAGTGCTAATGCCCAGAAGTGCGGTGGCGTCCATGCAAAAATTATTAAAAACATAATAAGCGACTCAGGAGCAACAGCATTATTAACCGCCGCCCAGCCTAATATTGGCGGCATTGCGCCTGAAGCGCCGCCTATTACAATATTCATGGGTGTTGCTGGTTTTAAAAATACGGTATAGATAACCGCATAACCAACAAACGTGGCAAAAGTAAGCCACATTGTGAGCGGATTAACGAAGAAGTACAAAATAGTCAAGCCCGTGCCGCCAAGAATGCTGGCGAAAACTGTAGTCTGCGTTGAAGAAACCTGACCGGTAGGAATTGCACGGCCTCTAGTTCGCGCCATAATCGCATCAATTTTGTGTTCAATCAGGCAGTTGAAAGCTGCCGCTGCGCCAGAGGCAAAGGCAATGCCAACGGTAGTTGCTATCAATAAGGGTATCGGCACCATGCCAGGCATGGCGAGAAACATACCAATAATGGCAGTAAATACAATGAGTGACGTCACTCTTGGTTTACAAAGTGAGAAAAAGTTTTTGAAGCTTAAACCTACGTTTTGCAGGTTAGTAGTGGCACTGGTACTCATTTAACACTCACATTGTTTGTCATTTTATTTATTCGGTTTAATTTAAAAAATATACTGATTTTTGGTAAAGCTTTATTTCTTAGCGCCGGTTATTTTTGAATTCAGCATGACTAAAATAATAACGAGTAAGCCCGCAGTAAAGTTATGCGCAACCGCAAGCACTAATGGTAAATGCAATACCAGATTAGCGATTCCAAGACTGATTTGTGCCATAAGTACAAGCAGCAGCATGACTCCCAGCCGTTTTAATTGCCAATATTTCAATACATTTAGCGCCACCACCCCTAAGTAGATCAAGGTAAGTAACGCGCCCAGCCTATGCGTCCATTGAATTGCAGTAATTGATGCAAGCGTCAGAAAACCACCATTTGCACTTTGGCCAAGTTCGCGCACTAAATGAAATGCATCTTTAAAGTCCATGGCAGGAACCCACACGCCATGACATGTAGGAAAATCCGTGCAAGCTAACGCAGCATAGTTAGTACTTGTCCAGCCCCCTAAAAATATCTGCATGAACAAAATAACCAGTGCGAAGCGTATGGCAAGCCTTAATGGAGAAGATTGAATAATGTTGGCCGAACAATGTCCCCAATGGCGATGCGCCAACCAGACTAGTATGGCTAAGGTAGACATGCCGCCTAATAAATGTGCGCTAACGATTGCCGGTTTCAGCAACATGGTTACGGTCCACATACCTAGCATGGCTTGAAAACCAATGAGAACCACTAAAAATGTTGGCAACCAGGCGGATGTCTTGATTTCACGCTTAGCTCGCCAGCCGAATATGCAAATAGCCAAAACGATTAAACCCAGTGTGCCGGCTAAATAGCGATGCGTCATTTCTCGCCAAGCTTTTCCCACCATTACAGTACTGTGCGGATAGGCGATCTGTGCATGCTGAATAGCCGTTTCACTTTGCGGTACGGTAAGTGCGCCATAGCAACCAGGCCAATCTGGGCAACCCAAACCGGCATCGGTTAGCCTAACGTAGGCACCTAGCACAACAACACATAAAGCCAGAATTGCACCTATTACGACTAACACTCTAAATAGTTTAAAACTGTTTGAAGTTGGGTACATATTAGCCTGCCCATGAATATCTGAGTAGTCTGGTAACGTCTTTGCGCACATCGGCAAGTGGTACCTCGGGCTGATAACTCATCATTAAATGACCGAGTGGATCAACTAGATACAATCGATTACTTGTCGTGAAATCCTCACCATTAATCTGAAACTGTTCAGAGAGTTTTGTAACATTTGAAACAGGTTGATTGATGACGATTAAATCTGGATAGTCATGTTTAATATGTGTGACATCTAGTGTTGTCGTGACTAATATTCGCTGAGCGCGATCACTGTCTTTGTAAAGTGACACATGCAATTGGCGCATATCATGCAGTTTATCTAAACAATTTTTTTCACATTCGCCTGCAATATAAACAATACTCCACTTGTCCTTCCACAACAGTGCCGGCAGCAATGAGCCATCATTACTTTTAAGCTCGCCATGTGGTGTTAACAGGCGCGGTGGTCGCACCAACTCACCCAGGCTGGCGCCACTGGGTTTCCAGTCCAACTTATACATCAAAACAACAACAATGATAGGTACGATAAAAAATACGAGCATCAACAAAAGCACCTTACGGCCCTTGCGCTGCATTTCTTGTTCAGTGATTTGTATGTCGTTTTGCATGTAAAACTCTACTTAAAAAGTGTAAATATAAATAATAAAACTTAAGCCAGGCATATTATCGGTGCGTTATTGTTTAGGTTTAGTAACTGGACTAACTACAGTGATGCTCATATAAAAGAATATTAATAGCGTTGCCAATGCAAAGCCAAACCACTGATAAGCATAGCCAATATTGGTGGCAATTCGTTCTACAGGCACTTGCCAGTTCCGTACAAATCCACCAGCATCACTAGTTTGGTCTAATTTTATCGCCAACTCAGAAACTGCAAATGGCACAATATGCTGATAACTACTCATATTCATATTTTGCCAAACCGCCTGCCAAGCTTGGCTGTTTTGGCTCAAGTCAGCATTAGCCGTATTTGTTTTGGCTTCTAACGTAAAAATCTTTTTACTTGGCACCCAAATTTGACCAGTGATCGTTTGTGTGCCTGTCGGCGTACTAAATTTAGGCAGTTCGGTATGCGTATCTTTGCCTAAAATCCATCCGCGGTTGACCAGCACATATTGCGCTGAATGATCAATCTTTAATGGCGTAATCACATGATAACCTACTCGATTACCTTCGACTTGGTTGTCTAGTAAAAACTGATATTTAGTCTCATATACGCCAGTCACTTTTACTTTTTTATAATTCCAATCATCCACATTTAAAACATGATTCTTTGTAAGATCCATTGGAAATTGAAGCGCGCTATCAGTTTTAGCAAGATTATATGCCGCTTGTATGGCAAGCTTTTGTTGTGCTTTGTGATATTGCCATAATCCAAATTTAATAAATAATGGTATACATATTACAGTCACAACAATACCTATCAGCGATGGCCTAAAAATGTAACGCTGCATTTTAAATTGAATTTGTTTCATAATTGCATTTGTTGCTTGGCCGTCTCATAATGCTTGTTCAAGTTTAATTAGGCAAAAAAATATGTTAATAAAAATCATCATTGTTTTAGCTCTAATTGCCATCGTAGGTAGTTTATTTTCAGCACTGTTCTTTTTAGCCAAGGACAAAACTGGAAGTGAAAGAACTGTTAAAGCGCTAACCATCCGTATTGGGCTATCAATCACATTATTTATTCTATTGTTGATTGCTTACTATTTCGGTCTGATTGGTCAGCCGCATCCATAAAGCTATCACCGTTTCGTATCTAAAATAAAAAGGGCGATGCAGAAGCATCGCCCTTTTTATTGGCTTAACTTACAACCAATATACAAATATAAATAGACCAAGCCAAACCACATCAACAAAATGCCAATACCAAGCAACACCTTCAAAACCAAAATGACTCTCTGGTGTGAAGTGGCCTTTCATGCAGCGAATCAAGATTACAATCAGCATGATTGTGCCTAATGTCACATGAAATCCGTGAAAGCCAGTAAGCATAAAGAATGTGGCGCCATAAGCACCACTGCCTAAAGTTAATCCCATTTCAGTATAAGCTTCATGGTACTCATTTGCCTGACAAACCAAGAATGCAATACCTAACGCAACAGTCAGCGCCATGCCAATGATTAATTGTTTACGGTTGTTTTTAATGAGCGCCCAATGCGCCCAAGTAATTGTTGCGCCAGAAGTCAACAACAGTGCTGTGTTAATAGCTGGTAAACCCCATGCAGCCATCGGTTTCAATACACCAGGTTTATACTCAGTGCCTAATATCATGCCACCAGGACCTGAAGAAGGCCAGGTTCCAAGAAAATCTTTGTATGGCGTAAATAATGGGTCAAAAGCAGCTAGATCGGGCACAGATATAATACGCATATAAAACAAAGCACCGAAAAATGCCGCAAAAAATGCAATTTCAGAGCAGATAAAAACCGTCATACCAACACGAAAAGATTTATCTTCCCATTTAGTAAACTTACCTGAGATGCTCTCATTGACAACAGCTCCCATCCATTTAAATACCATGAATGTGATGATGAGTGCTCCCATAATCATCATCCATTTACCAGGAGCTTGTAGATAAGCTAAATCTTTGCTTTTATCTGTAGCTACAGTAAATATAAAACCAGATGCAAGAGTTAGCAAGCCCGCAGATATTATTGCAGGATAAATACTACCGTGCGGTACGTAATAATGATTGTCTGAATGTGTCGCCATGCAATGACTCCCGTGCATTTTATAAATTTATTAAAATCTCAATGGCTAAACACCGCCATGACCTCACCTTAAATTACTGCTATCCAACCCTGAACTACTATTATTGCTATTCTTAATTTTTAACTGCCGGAAAGAATGCATATGACAAGGTCATATCAGATATATCTTTTGGCAACTCCGGACTCACAAAAAAACGTAATGGCATTTCTTTTTCTTCGCCTGGTTTCAGCGACTGATTAACAAAACAAAAACATTCAATTTTTTTCATATTAGCCGCAGCAATACCCGGCGTAATGCTTGGTATAGCCCGACCAGTTGCCACTTCATTCGTCGTATTTTTTGCCACAAAAATCACTGTTTCAATTTTGCCCGGGTGCAGCTTAATGCTTGGTTGTTTTGGATAAAAATTCCAACCTAAGCCAGGCATTACATTGGCGGTAAACTGAATATTGACCCAACGCGTATTATCAACTTTTGCCGTGGGTATTAATGCTGCAGTATTGCTCGTTTTACCATTCAAGCCCGTTAAACTACATAAAACACCATACAAAGGCACAAGTGCAAAAGCAAACAATAATGAACCTATGACCAACCAGACCAGCTTAGTGACAAGCTTTTTATTTTTTAAATCAATCTGCTCTTTAGCGGTTAACTCTTCATTTATGTTTAGTGATGCCATATTGTAAACATTGACACTACATACCAAACAAATGCAATGCCTCCTAAAATATATGCAATTTTCTTACTACTACTTTTCGTTGCTATTTCTTTATTGTCCATATCTGTCCAAATAAACCCGGCTTAACTATTTAAGATTTAGCCGGATTTTATATTTTATTTAACAATCGGTTGCTCAGTAAAGCTATGGTAAGGTGGTGGAGATGGCAATGTCCACTCCAGGCCTTTAGCACCTTCCCACACTTGATCTGTCGCCTTTTTGCCGTTGCCTCTAGCACAACTTACAATGTTGTAAACAAATAGCAGTTGTGAAAAACCAAGAACAAATGCTGCAATTGATGAAATCATATTAAATTCAGCGAATTGTAATGCGTAGTCTGGAATACGACGTGGCATACCAGCCAAACCTAAGAAGAACTGTGGGATGAAAGTTAAGTTAAACGAAATTGCAGTTAACCAGAAGTGCAGTTTACCTAATTTTTCACTATACATATGTCCTGTCATTTTAGGTAACCAGTAATAAGTACCAGCCATAATACCCATGATACCGCCGGCAAATAACGTGTAGTGAAAGTGGGCCACCACAAAGTAACTATTGTGATACTGCGCATCGGCTGCAACGTCAGCAAGCATCAAACCAGTCAGGCCGCCGATACCGAATAAAATAATCCAGCCTACTGTAAACAACATAGGAGTTTCAAAACTCATAGAGCCTTTCCACATGGTTTTAATCCAGCAGAAAAACAATACCGCTAATGGCAATGAAATCGCCATCGTGCTATACATAAAGTAAAGCAATGCTGGCACTGGCATACCCGCTGTAAAGAAGTGATGCGCCCAAACTACAACCGATAATGCACCAATTGCCCAGAATGAATACACTTGCGCTTTGTAGCCATACATTGGCTTGCGTGTAAATGTTTCTAGAATTTGTGGAATGAAACCCCATACAGGAAGTAACAAAATATAAACTTCTGGATGACCAAAGAACCAGAACAAATGCTGGAACATAATCGGGTCACCGCCGCCAGCTGCATCAAAGAAGTGTGTTCCAAAGTGACGATCAGTTAACAACATAGTCACTGCACCGGCCAATACAGGAATGGTCGCAATTAGCAAGAAAGCAGTAATCAACCAACCCCATGCAAACATAGGCATTTTCATCAAGGTCATGCCAGGCGCACGCATATTGAACAAAGTTACGATAATATTAATTGAACCTAATACAGAAGAAATACCTAACAAGTGAACTGCAAAAATTGCAAAGTCTACACCGATACCACCTTGTACTGACAGAGGTGGATAGAATGTCCAGCCTGTAGCCAGCGCACCATCACCGATACCAAATAATGCAAGTGTGAACGGTAAAGTTAAAAGAATCGCTGATGGTGGTAACAACCAGAAACCCCAGTTATTCAAACGTGGCAACGCCATATCTGGCGCACCAATCTGCAATGGGATCATCCAGTTTGCGAAACCTGTTGCAGCAGGCATTAAAGCAGCAAAAATCATAATCAACGCATGTACGCCAATCAGCTGATTAAAGAACTCTGGATTTAACAATTGAAGACCTGGCTGAAACAATTCAGCACGAATCGCCAAAATCATACTACCGCCAACAAAAAACATAATCAGCGAGAAAGTAAGGTACATCGTGCCGATATCCTTATGGTTGGTGGTTGTTAACCAGCGCATAATCCCTGAAGGATGTTCAGCATGCTCTTCATGATGTGCGACCGTTGTTGTACTCATTGCTTTCTCCTAATTACTAAAACTAAATAATTACTGTTTTATCAAATTACACTTATTATTTACTGGCGAGCTTCTTTCACTTGCGATGGTTGTAGCATGTCACCTACGTTGTTACCTAAAGCATTACGCTCATAGGTAATAACTGAAGCAATTTCCGTGTCATTTAGCATTGCTTTCCATGCTGGCATCACTCGAATACCGTTTAACACGCGATCTAAATGGCTATCTTTCAGGTATTTACCATCAGCGCCAAAAATCGGGCCATTTGCAATTTTGCTGCCTGTTAATGGAGGGAAAGCTGGAGGCAATCCTGCACCAGTGACTTGATGACAAACTGCGCAATTCTTCTCGTACACAAGCTTACCATTGGCAATAAGATCGTGTTTTTCCCATACTTTATCAGCACCAGCTGAAGCTTCGGCAAGCTCTTCTTTTTTAGCAGCAACCCACGCTTTGTATTCAGCCATTGGCAATGCATCAACGACCACTGGCATATAGCCATGGCCCTTACCGCATAGCTCTTTACATTGGCCGCGATAAGTACCCGCTCTTTCAACTTGCACCCAAGTTTCACGAATAAAACCAGGTACAGCAACACGTGAAGATCCAAATTGCGGCACCCACCAGTTATGCAATACATCGGTTGACGTCATTAAAACACGTACTTTTTCGCCCACTGGCAGCACTAGGTGGTTGTCTACCTCAAGCAGGTAATGCTCGTCTTTTACACCTTGATAGCCTTTTTCTGTCTGCTCTTTTGGTGTTGATAAATTACTAATAAATTTAATACCTTGAGCATCGCCATCCATATATTCATACTGCCAGCGCCATTGCGAACCAGTGATTTTAATCACCATGGTTGCTTTATCGCGCGTATCTTCCATCATCAACACGCTGTGATAGGCTGGAATACCCATGATCACGAAGTCGATGAGCAAAAGAATAGCAAATGGAATCAATGTCCAAAAAATTTCAACTGCGGTTGATGGTGCTTTGTCTGTAACCGGTTTAAAGTTTTTGCTTTTACGATGTGAAAAAATGGCGTAAATCATAATTGCCAGAACGACCACAAAAATTGCCATTGCAATCAACATAAATTTATTATGCACATGCAGTGTATCTGTAGCCATTGGTGTAGCAGGCAGAGGGAAATTCCAAGCGTAATCAGCACACGCATTGAGTGAAGCAAGCATTACTGCAAAACCTAGCCCAATTTTTTTTAAAACTTGCATAAAACATGCTCCAAAACTAAATTAATGAATATCTTTTATTTTTTGTCTGAGCTCACGTACCAAAAGGGTGCGTTGCCCATCATTTATAAAATTTCTACCGAACTCAACCTCTTTACCGTGCGAACTAATAAACAACCCACTTTTACCATTAACTTCGCGCACATTGACTTGCGCCCAATACCGTTGAAAAACGATAGTAGTGCTTTCTTTATAATTTCTTTTTTCAACCACTACATTGTCATTTTCAATCGTGATACTTTCAAAATCGCCTGAATGTAAATAGATATAGTAAAAAGTATATGCAAACGCTACTATTTCCATCCCGGCAAATGGCAGTACCAGCCAAGCACCCATCTGCGTAAAAACTAACGCCACTAACAACACCACAACTATTATTGCCCCTAACAACTTCACGCTACCCTCTGGTGAAAGTGAATTGCTAGGTCTTGCTATGATTTTATAATGCAAATCGGATACCGCCATAGACTGCCCTTGTGCCAAGAAAACCTTAAAAAACTAGGTTCTCGTACATCTTTTAGACATGCGACATTTTGACGCAGGTCAAAAGTAACATAAAAAACATTCCGACTCAAGAAAATTGTTACACTTCAGTAACAATTTGATAAACTTTTTAACGGCTGAATTTTAAGAGTAAAGATCACAATTACCTGAGCAAGTAAATTGTGTAATAAGGGGAAACTGCTGGCAGTTGCAATATACATAATAGCTTTGCAATAAGCCCAGCCTAAGATAAGCGTAAGGACAATGTAAACCAGCTATTGTTAAATTAGCCGATATAACACGAAGTCATACTATGGGAACGTGGGAATGGCTGAGCCATATATACTGTATTAGATAGCGCTTATTGTGTAACGTAGTACAAAGCTGAAAGCATTTACTGTCATTACTTGAATCAGCAAAAAAAGCTGTTGCCAAAATGATTAAGGTCAGTCTTTAATACCTTCTATCGCACTAATTTAAGAGGCATCATGAAACGAAAAAACACGCTAAAAAGCGTGTTAATTGTTGTATTTAATTGATTTTTATATGACGTAATACTGTTTAAAACTAACTACTGGTGCGGGAGGGGGCATCGAATATCAGCCTGTGAGCATTGTATTTACTAGTCCACTGTTGACGCGCATTTAAAATTGACCAGATAAGCGCAGTTATGCGCGTTGAATTTTGACCAGGTAAAACCAGTATCCTGCTTATTTTATGAGCAGGAGTA
>Ga0209913_1000922_pt1 | contig 19986 bp, 18 predicted proteins | sample PersoiDNA2013203_FD_185805 | JGI IMG/M metagenome (GOLD analysis project Ga0209913, IMG submission 185805) | Permafrost soil microbial communities from the Arctic, to analyse light accelerated degradation of dissolved organic matter (DOM) -... | ecosystem: Environmental > Terrestrial > Soil >... | reverse complement strand
GGCCAGGCCGCTGGCCTTGGCCGTCAGGGCCAGGTTGCGGTAGGCGATGTTCTTGAGGGCCGCCTTGTTGGCCTCCCACCAGGTCCAGTTGCTGCTGGCCCGCACATAGCGCACGGCCAGCGAGAGAAAGGTCGAGGCGTAGGCATCGTCCGAGTCGGAGGGCACCAGCGTGAACACCGAGGGGTTGGCCCGGCCGAACGGAAAATTGACGTCCTGGATGGTGCTGCTGGCACTCACGTTGCGCAGGTACAGGTCGAGGTAGCTGCGGATGTACAGCTCCAGATCCGGGGCGCTGAGGCGCTGCACCAGCGGCAGCAGGCCGAGGTTGGTGAAATACCAGTTCAACCGTCCGTTCGGTGCGATCTCATAGCCACCCGCGTAAGGTCCGGCCGTGATGCGCAGGGCCTTGAGCTCGGCCACGACATCGATGGCGGTAGCGCTGGTGCCGGAAGGCACGCAACTGACCTGGGCCTGCGCGGTGTTCGCAAAGACCAGGGGCAAAGCCAGCAAGGGAGCAGCGGTGAGCAGGCGACGGCGGAGCATGGATTTCCTAGCGACCCCCACCGTGCCGGAACAAGAGAATTCCGCTGGGTCGGGGTCAGATGGCCCGCCGGGCCTTCATGCATCGCAGCCGCGCGAAGCGCGTTGCGGCATGACGCCTTGGAGGGTGACGCCATTCTGTGGAAATACAGGCTTCGATTCGCGCAAGGTGCGCTGCCGCACAGACGTTGCCGGGCGGTGCGCCAGCGCCCCGGACCAGGGTGATGCGCTAGGCCGCCCCCCGGGTGGGCGCCAGTGGTGGCGCCAGGCTCACGATCCAGGCGTACAGGGCCACAAAGACCATCATGTCGAACAGCGCGCCAAAGCAGATGTAGAGCACTGGCATGAAAGCCACCGACAGGTGTTGCAGCACCACCAGGTGCACCAGGGCCTGGTGCGGCACCATCAACACGAAGTACGCCATCAGCAACACGGCATTGCGCAGCTTGACCCACAGGCTGATGTTCAACGCAAAGTAGCCCAGGCCGAGCAGCACCGGGATGGCCACGATCAGCACGTCGCCGGTGTCCAGCACGTCGCCCAGGTGGTCGAGCACGCTGTGGGGCAGCGCGTCCGGAGCCCACCAGAAGTAAGCCACGGCCACGGCCTGCACCACCGCCACCACACGCACCAGGTACTTGATCGGCAAGGCCTTGCCAGGCCAGCGCCCCGACACCAGCCAGGCCAGCAGGCACAGCGCCGCACCCAGCCACACGCCCGATGACAGCGACAGGGCCCAGGACGCATCGCCAGGTGCCCAGATCAGGTCCAGCCCGTGCCCCTGCGGCCTGTCGCTGGCCGCGTCGGCTGCGCTGCGCAGCCTCAGGGGGAGGTGCAGCCAGCCGGCCCAGGCCAGCAGGTAGGCCTGCCAGAAGGCGTACAGCCAGGTCTGCGCCGCCAGCGCCAGCCCCGACAGGGCCAATGGCAACAGCGTCATCTGCAGCAGCAGGCGCGGGCCCGGCACCAGGCGCTGGATGGAGCGGTGCGGGCTGCCCAGGCGGTGCTCGGTCTGGGCCTGGGCCAGGATCTGACGGGCCTGCGCAAAGGCAGCCTCACGCACCTGGGGGGGAGCGTGGTGGGGGGTGGCGTCGAGGGATTCAGGCATGCCGTCCGCTTTCATGGAAAGTCGTGGAACAAACCCAGGGTCAGGCCGCTGCGCACGTAGTAAGGGTTGCTGTAGCGTTCGGCCGCCACCAGCCAGCCCCAGTCGGGGCTGATCCAGTGGCGCCACGAAGCGCTGAACTGGCGGCTCTGGAAATTGACCAGGGTGGTGTTGGCCGCGATGGCCTGGTAGCCCTCACCACCGTAGGCATAGCGCACCGTGCCCAGGTCTTGCCGGAAGTGCCCATAGGTGAGGGCGGCAAACTGCTGGTGCGTGCTGATGCCGCCGGGGTTGCTGCGGTTCAGGCGCAGGCCGGCCTCCACAATCCAGGGCTGTTTGAAGTAGTAGGTACCGCCCAGGCTCAGGGCATGGTCGATGTGCCCATCGGGGGCCTTGTAGTAGGTGCCCCCCAGGCTGGTGACCCACTGACGGCTGCCACCCCATTTGCGACTGGCCGTCAGGTCCACGCGCACCCGGGGCAGGTAGAAGGCGCCGTCGCCTGCGCCCAGGGTGAGATTGCCATACCAGTCGGGCGAAAGCGTCAGCGTGTCGCCCACCGCCAGGTACTTGCCGTCCTGCCCGAAGGCGTGGCGGGCGGCCAGCTCGCCCTGCCACACGTGGGGGCCCGCCTCGTAGGTGCCCACGGCACGCTGGTCGCGCCAGTTGCCGTAGCCAGCCGTGAGGTGCTGGGCCGAGGTGCTGAGCTCCAGCCGGCGCACCGGTGCGCGCGCGCCGACCGGGGGCTCGGCAGGCAAGGCCGTGGCCTCGGCGGGCTCCAGTTGGGCCGGCGCGTTGTTCAGGTCCTGCGCGTGGGCGATGCCAAGGCCCATCAGCAGGGGCCAGGCCACCAGGCCCATCCAGGCGCAGATCCGGCGCGGGCGGTTGTGGGCGCTGCTCATGCGTACAGGGCCTGAGCCGTGGGGGTGCGCAGCGCAGGCACCGGAAACGCGGGCCAGACCGTGGCGGCCTGCTGAGCGGCTTCGAAGGCCACCGACTCGACCAGGATGGCCGCGATGCGCTGGGCACTCTGGCCGTCGCCGAAGGGGCTCTGACTCAGTTGCATGCTGCGGTAGATCTGGGGCTGGGTGAGCAGGGCATCGGCATGGGCCGTGATGGCCTCCACCGAGGTGCCCACCAAGACGGCCCCGCCGGCCTGCACCAGCTCCTGGCGTTCGGTGCTCTGGCGCGCCACCAGCACCGGCTTGCCGAAGGCGGAGGCCTCTTCCTGGATGCCGCCCGAATCGGTGATGGCGAACTCGCACTGCAGAAGCAGGCTGATCATGGTCTGGTAGCCCAGCGGCTCGCACAGGCAGATGCGTTCACGCACCTGGGCCGGCATGCGGGACAGCACGCTGTTCACATCGGCCTGGACGGTCGGGTTGGGGTGCACCGGCCACAGGGCCACGGTGTCTTCGTGGTTGGCGATGATCTGGGCCACGGCGGTGGCCACCGAGCGGATGGGCTGGCCCCAGTTCTCGCGCCGGTGGGCGGTGATCAGCATCAGCTTCCTGCCCACATGGCGCGCCAGGAAGCTGCGGATCGGCGGGGGCATGCGGTCCTGCGAGGTCGGCTCGCTGCGGCTGAGGCGGTCGCGGGTCCAGCAGGCGGCGTCGATCACGGTGTTGCCCACCTCGAAGATGCGGGCCAGGTCCACCCCTTCGCTGAGCAGGTTGTATTTGCATTGGCGGGTGGGCGCGAAGTGCCAGCGGCTCAGGCGGCCGATCAATTCGCGGTTCTTCTCTTCGGGAAAGGGCTCACGCTCGCCCGTGCGCAGACCGGCCTCGACATGCCCGACAGGGATGTCGTGGTAGTAGCCCTGCAAGGCGCCCACCAGCGCCGTGGTGGTGTCACCCTGCACCAGCAGCACATCGGGTTTGAGCTGCAGCAGCGCGGCGTCGATGGCATTGAGCAGGGCCGAGCTGAGGTGGGTGAGCGAAGGGCTTTGCCGCTGCAGGGCGATGCTGATGTCGGGCTTCATGTCAAAAAACCGGTACAGCGCCTGGGCCACCTCTTCATGTTGCCCGGTGTGCAGCACCGTCACCTTCTGGCCCTGGGCCTGCAAGGCGCGGTAGACCGGCGCCATCTTGATGATCTCGGGCCGGGTTCCCATGCAGAGAAGGTAGTTCTGGGGCGTCATGTCTTTGGCTCCTGGTGGTTGTGAGCGCGGGCACCGCGCTTGCAAAAAATGAGGCTTGGCAGGGAGGTATCCCCAAGGGGCAGGGGCGGGTTCAGAGGCAGGAGGCATCGCTGGCGGCCTCGCTGACTTTGTTCTTGCGCAGGATCTGATGCACCACCTCGTCGGTGACGATCCAGTGCGCCGAGCCGCGGGCGGCGGCGGTGTCGCGCAGCCAGCAGCCCGCGGTCTCGAAGTCGCGCGCCTTCAGCGCCACGATGGCCACCAGGCCCCAGGCAAAGTCGGTCTTCGACTGGCTGAGCCAGCTGGCACGGTGTTGCCGCATCCAGTCGCGGTAATGCAGGCGCTGGTCCAGCGCCTGCAACTTGAAACTGAACAGCATGGGGTACAGCTGGGCCACGTACTCGGGGTAGAAGGTGGGCGCCACCGTCGACTGCCCGGGCTGTGTGGAGACCAGAAAGCGCCCGGTGCCGGGGTTCCAGAAGGTGTCATGGATGGAGCGCTCCAGCCGGCGTCGCCGGGCATCGACCTGACCGCAGTCGCGCTGGCAGGGCTGGCTGTAGGACAGCACTTCCAGGTTGTCCATGAACAAGGCATGCGGGTAGACCGGCGACACCAGGTACACGCCCCGCTGTGGATCGATGAGCCGCTGCAGGGCCTGCGCGCTGCTGTCGCGGCTTTTGCGCCAGACCGGGCTCTGCGCCAAGCCCTCGGGCATGGTGTCGAGCAGCTTGAGCCACAGCGCCAGCAGGGTGTCGTCGGCATCGGCGGTCTTGCAGGGGGCCCACACCGGGCCGGCACGGCAGAAGCGGTCGAAGGTGGCATCGGGCTTTTGCCGGCTGACCAGCCAGTCGGCCCAGCGCCGGGCGTAGGGGCCCGCATCCAGACCGAACTCATGGGCCAGCAGCAGGGCCTGCAACGCAAAGTAGGGGTCGATGGTGTCGCCCTGGTGCTGCACGCTGATGGCGCCGTCGGCACCGGCATAGCCGTCCAGGCTCAGCGGGTAGGCCAGGGCCGGCACGGCAGCAGCGGCCTGCCCCAGCAGCAGGGCCAGGGAGGGGATCAAGGCGCGGATCAGGGCCCGGATCAGGCGGCCCATACCACCCCCATGTTGCGCGCCCAGACCGTGCCGTGCGCATGGGCCCCGCCCTCCACCAGGATGCTGTCGGCGCTCACGGTGGTGGGCGCCTCGTGCCGCCCCAGCCGCACCTGGGCCCCGACCAGGATGATGGTCTCGGAGATCACCGGCCCGGCGACGCTGGCACCCTCCAGGATCTGGATCTGTTTTTCGCTGGTCAGCGAGCCATCCATGCGGGCCTCGGCGCCCACCACGATGCCATCGCGTGCCTTGACATCGCCCACCACCTCGGAGCCGGCGCCGACGAGCAGCCGCCCGGTCACGATGAGGGAGCCCACATAGCGCGTGTCCTGGGCCAGGCGGCAGTCCCCGCGGATCAGGGTCAGGTGCTCGGTCTGCCGGATGGCGCCCTGCAACTCGCTGAGCAAAGCCTGGCGGCGCGGCCGCCGGTTGGGCACGCCGCGCACCGCGCCGACCTGACCGAAGTTCACGTCAGGGGCCTGCACCCGCTCGAAGCAGCAGTCGGGCGCCAGGGTGATCGACTCCATCGAGGACACCCGTCGTGTGACCTTGCAGCCCTGCTCCAGCTGCACCTTGCCGTCGGCGTGCGCCCAGCTGCGCACCGCGCTGCGTGCCCCCAGCTGCAGAGCGCCTTGCACCAGCAGGGCATCGAAATCGCTGCCGGCACCGGCGTTGAGATCGCCATGCACAAAGACCTGCGTCGGGCACTGGATGGCCTGGTCGGTGTTCAGATCACCCAGCGCGATCACCGGGCGCTGGGCGTCACGCCAGTCGACCCTTCGCACCTGTGCGCCCACCATGTCGAAATGATCGGCCAGGTGAAGCTGGGGGCTGCGCAGGTGCTCCTGCACATCGGCCCGGAATCGGTCGGAAAAGTGGTCGATGTCGCTGCTGTAGTTGGGCAGCACGCGCAGGGCCGCCGTGTCGCTGGGACGCAGCCACTCCAGCCAGCTGGGGCCGAAGGCCAGCACCAGGAAGACCCCGGTGAGCGCAATGAAGCACAGGTAGGCCAGCGCGGGACTCAGGTCGTCATTCATTCGATACTCGGCTTTCTGTAGCGGACGGTTTTGTCCCACACCATCTCGCGCCGCAGCAGGTGGTCCAGCAGCAGGCTGAAGACCGAGGACGAGATGGAAAACAGGCTCACGACAAAACCCAGCAGGCTCATGGGCAACAGGCGCAGGCGGCGGCGGTTGCCATCGAGCATCACCGCCATGGCCATCTCGAAGAAGGCCGCGAAGTTGCCCACCGTGGCATAGGCCATCAGGGCAAACACCGGGATCAGCTCGGTGAGCAAGGTGCCCGCATTGAACAGGTACAGGCCCATGGCCAGCACCCAGCCGAACAGCAGCAGCGGTGGCAGCGTGAAGACGAACAGCAGCAGCAGACCGTCCACCCGCTCGCGGGTGCTGAGATAGGGGCTGGTGGCAAAGCGGTAGCCATAGCGCAGCAGCACCTGGTTGTGGCCCTTGGACCAGCGCTTGACCTGCTTGATGCGCACAGCCCAGTCTTCGGGCACCTCTTCGTAGCACTCGGACCGGTTGGTGTAGACGGTCTTCCAGCCATTGAGCAGCAGGCGGTAGGTGATGTCGGTGTCTTCGGCCAGGGTGTTGTCGTTCCAGCCGCCCACCGCAGCCACGGCCGACAGGCGCACCCCACCGACGGTGCCGCCGTACTGGGGCACCAGGCGCAGGTTCATGCGGGCCTGCTGGTCCACCTGGTAGCCACCGGCGCGCTCCAGATCGAGCAGCCGGGTCAGCAGGTTGGCGCCGGTGTTGACAGGCACCACCCGGCCCATGACGGCGCCCACCTCGGGGTCGAAGAAGGGCGCCACCAGCTGTTTGAGCAGGCCCCGGCCCGGCACATAGTCCGCATCGAAGATGATGACGATGTCGCCCTCCACATAGGTCAGCGCGTCTTTCAGGGCCGCCGCCTTGCCGGCCTTGCCGCCACGCCGGTGGAAAGGGGTGATGCGGCCAGGGTAGCGGCGCACCCAGTCGTCCACGATGGCCTCGGTGCCGTCGGTGGAGCGGTCATTGACCGGCACGATCTTGATGCGGGCGGCCGGGTAGTTCGAATTGATCAATGCGCCCAGGCAGCCTGCAATCACCGCCTCTTCGTTGTGGGCCGCGATCAGCACCGTGATCTGCGGCCAATCGGCGATGTCGATGTCCAGATAGGGGTGGCGCTGGGTGCCGAACAGGCGGTTCAGGGTCAGCACGGTGTGCCGCAAGGCATAGACCACCATCACCACGATCACCCCGAACAGCAGCGTGGCCACCACCGCCATCAAGGCATGGGGCCAGCTGCCCTGGACCAACACAGCCGGCAGGGGCACGATCGGCGCCTCAGGGGGCAGGCCGCCCTGGGCCCATGCCAAGGCCTGCCGGGCAAACAGCCCGGCCGCCATCAGGGCGCGGCCGATGCGCACAACAGTGCGCCCAGGCCGTGAGGTGCCCGGGTGACACAGGCCGGTGGAACCGCGCATTTGAGAAAGGTGCTTCATGGGGTCCAGTCGCTCCTTGCCTGATCAGCGTTGAGGGGCCATGGCGCCCCGAGTTGTGTCTGAATGTATTTACCGCCCCCTGCAGGGTCTGTGCGCAAGAGCACATTGCGCAGCAGCCCTGCCCAGCCTGGCTTTTCGGTTTGCTACCCTGAGGTAGGCGGGTCAGCCATCCCTGTGGGTTGGCGCACAGACCCCGGCGCCCGGGGTGCCCACGATGACGCATCGCTCTTGCACGGCGCCTGCGCTGGTGCAAGGCCTGGCATTTGACGGAGTTCTCTGAGTTGCGCCGCACGCTGATGCGGTTCCGTCAAACCTTGGGCCCGGCACCTGTGTCGGGCCCTTTTTTTGGAGACAAGCCGCTGCAGCACGGCGGCCCCGGAAGGACACCCATGAGCGCAAACCTGGCCCCCTGGCCCCCCGTCGAACCCAGCCAAGCCGACCCCTCACCCCACAGAAATGCCCAGGCCCTGTCGGCCGATCTTTTGGCCACGCTGTGGGACGGCTATGCCATACCGCCCGGAAGGGTACGGGTGGTGGTGCGGGCCCACCAGGTGCAACTGCTGGGCGAGGTGGACTGGAAATACCAGCAGCAGGGCGCAAGCCGTTGTGCACTGGCCCTGCCCGGCATCCACAGCGTGGACAACCAACTGACCCTGACGCCCGAGCCGACCTGGCCAGGCCCCATGTCCGACCTGGCCAACGTGGCCTGCGTTACCCGCATTGCCCGCGTTGCCCGCGTGGCCCAGACCACACAGCAGCTCACCCCGGCCCGGCGCTGAGGCAAGGGGGTGCGGGGCACGCCGCCCCACGGGCTCACAGGTCGATGGCCGAGGGTGCTGCCTGGCGGATCAGCTCGATGAAGCGGCTCAGGCGCGCCGGAACCAGCCGGCTGTAGGGGTAGACCAGGTACACCGGCAGGGGCGGCGCCTCCCACCCTGGCAACAGGCGCACCAGCCGGCCTGCGGCGATGTCTTCGTCCACCAGCCAGTGCGAGAAGATGCCCAGGCCCAGCCCGCGCAAGGCGGCATTGCGCAAGGCGTACAGGCTGTCGGTGCTGAAGCGCGGGCGGATGGCAAAACTGAACGATTCGCCCGTGGCGCGTTGGCTCAGCAGCACCTCGTTCTGGTAGAAGGTGCGCACCGCCATCCAGGGCAGGGCCGCCAGTTCGCGCGGGTGGCTGGGTGGGGCGGCGGCATCCACCCAGTGGGGCGCGGCCACCACCACGCGCCGCACCTCACCCAGCTTGAGCGCCACCAGGGAAGGGTCTTCGACCGAGCCCACGCGGATCGCGCAATCCACGCCCTCGGCGATGAAGTCGGGCAGGCGGTCGTGCAGCAACCATTCCAGCGACACCCCGGGGTAGCGCTCCAGGTAGTCAGCCACCGGGCCGATCAACTGTTGCTGACCGAAGGCATGCGGCGCCAGCACGCGCAAGGTGCCCTGGGGCTGGGCCGCCTGCCCGCGCAGGCCCTCGTCCATCGACTGCCAGGTCTCCAGCAGGCCCCGCGCCAGCGTCAGGCAGCGCTCGCCGTCCTCGGTCAGCTTCATGGCATGGGTGCTGCGCTGCAGCAGCTTGAGGCCCAGCTGCTGCTCCAACGCCGTGAGGCGCCGGCTGATGGTGGGCTGGGTGCTGCCCATCTGGCTGGCCGCCGCCGACAGGCTGCCCGCTTCGACGATGCGCACAAAGGTGTCGAACAGCTCAATGCGGTCGACCTGGCGGCTGGCGGGCAGGGTGTTTTTCATGCGCCAAGCGTATATCAATTGTTCAAATCGGGACACTACCAAGGCCACTGGGGGATCTCTACAGTTCATGGCATCGCTCTTGACCGGAGAAATCCATGACTTCCATACCCACCGTGCATGAACCCGAACGCCAGACACCCGCCGTGCCGGCGCTGAGCCAGAAACACCTGGCCCTGCTGGCCGCAGGCGCAGGCTTCAGCGTGGCCTCGCTCTATTACAGCCAACCCATCCTGGGCGTGCTGGGCGCCGACCTGCAGGCCAGCGCCAGCCGCATCGGCCTGGTGCCCACGCTGACGCAACTGGGCTATGCCCTGGGCATCCTGCTGCTGGCCCCGCTGGGCGACCGGCTTAACCGGCGCCGCTTGATCCTGACCAAGGCCCTGGCCCTGACAGCCGCCTTGCTGCTGAGCGCCTTCGCGCCCTCGGTGCCCTGGCTGCTGCTGGCCAGCCTGCTGATCGGTCTGTCAGCCACCGTGGCGCAGGACATCGTGCCGGCGGCTGCCATCCTGGCGCCCGAGGCCAGCCGGGGCAAGGCGGTGGGCACGGTGATGACGGGGCTGCTGCTGGGCATTCTGCTGTCGCGCGTGGTGAGCGGCCTGCTGGCCGAGCAACTGGGCTGGCGCGCCGTGTACGGGGCGGCAGCGGCCTCGGTGGCGGTGCTGGCCGTGGCGCTGTGGCGCGGCCTGCCCGACTTTGCCCCCACCACCCGGGTGTCATACACCGCCTTGATCGGCTCGATGGGCCAGTTGTGGCAGCGCTACCCGGGGCTGCGCCATGCCGCGCTGGCCCAGGGCCTGCTGGCGGTGGGCTTCAGTGCCTTCTGGTCGACCCTGGCGGTGATGCTGCATGCCGAGCCCTTCCACCTGGGCAGTGGCGCGGCCGGTGCTTTTGGCCTGGCGGGTGTGGCAGGGGCCCTGGCCGCACCGCTGGCCGGGCGCATCTCGGACCGGCGCGGCCCCGAGCTGGTGACCCGCCTGGGCGCCGGCCTGAGCGCCCTCGCCTTTGCCAGCATGGCCGGCGCCGCCCTGCTGCCGCCGCAAGGCCAGTTGGTGCTGATCGTGCTGAGCGCCGTGGCTTTCGACTTTGGCGTGCAGGCCACCCTGGTGGCCCACCAGACCCTGGTCTATGGCCTGGAGCCAGCCGCACGCAGCCGGCTCAACGCCTTGCTGTTCGTGGGCATGTTCATCGGCATGGCCACCGGCGCCTGGCTGGGCAGCCTGGCCCTGGCCCAATGGGGCTGGCTGGGGGTGGTGGGCCTGGCCACGGTGGCCGCCTTGGGGGCCCTGGCGGTGCGGCTGGCGGTCAGCACCCGGCCGGAAAATCTGACCAAGACAGGTCTGGCCCAGGGCTGACGCGGAAGTTGGCGGGGCAGGTAGCCGCATGGCAATAGTTCAAGCTTGAGGAGCAGCGCATCCGCCACCCCAGCAAGTTGACCAACTGCAAATGCCCCACTCTCTCATCCATGATGTTGCAGCCCAATTGGAGCTTGGACAGGGTGATCCTCCCTACCGGCACGGTCAGCCACCTCGGCCTGCGTCAACCGCCAGGCCAAGCACTCTTGCCGCAAACGAGTGCACCGCAGCGCCAAGATCTCAATCGGTCTTCAACGCCGCCTGCAACATCTCGATGAAAGCCCGGGTCTTGCTGGGCATCAGGCGCCGGCCCAGAAACACGGCCCAGGCGGGCTCGGGGGGCAGGCACCAGGCGCTCAGCACTCGGCGCAGTTCACCGCTGCGCACACGGGCCTGGGCCATGGTGTCGGGCACGGCCACGATGCCGCAGGCGCCCACCGCCATCTCCAGCAGCAGGCCAGGGGCGTTGGCCACAAAGCTGCACGGGGGGGCGCCCTCCCAGCGGGTGTCGCCATGCAGCAGCGTCCAGCGGGCGGGCTCGAGGTTGCGCTTGAGCAGCAGCACACTCTTGTGCTGCGCCAGGTCCTCAGGCGTCTGGGGGTCGCCATGCTCGGCCAGGTAGGCCGGTGCAGCGTACAGGCCGATCGACAGCGTGGCCAGGCGGCGCGCAGTGAGTGAGGCGTCGTCCTGCAATTCGCCAAAGCGCAGGGCCAGGTCAAAGCCCTCGCCCACCAGGTCGACCCGGCGTGGCGACAGGTCCAGCTCAAGTGTCACCGCGGGGTGCAGGGCCACAAAGGCGGCCAGCATGTCGCGCAGCAACAGGGTGGCCACCTCGGGGGGCATGGACACACGCAGCCGCCCCGTGGGCTGCAACTGCCGGTGTTCACTCAAGGCGGTGACGGCGTCGACCTCGGCCGCCACCTGGCGGGCATGCTCCAGCAGCTGCAGGCCGAACTCGGTGAAGGTGGAGCGGCGGGTGGAGCGCGACATCAGGCGCTCGCCCAGTTGCTCTTCGAGGTGGGCCACGCGGCGCGACACCGAGGACTTGGGCAGGCCCAGGCGCTCGGCCGCCTTGCTGAAGCTGCCGGCCTCGGCCACCCGGGCGTAGATCAGCAGGTCGTTGGGGTTGAGCGATTCCATCGGTGGCAAGCGGCGCTCAGGCCTCAGCCCGGGGTGGCAACGAGCGCCGACTCGATGTGGATCTCGCCGCTGAGCAGGCGGTGGATGGGGCATTTGTCGGCGATCTCGAGCAGGCGCTGGCGCTCGGCGTCCGTCAGCGTGCCTTCGATGGCGATGCGCCGCTGCAGTTGGTAGCGCACGCGGCCATCGGCGGCCTTGTCTTCGACATGATCGATCGTGACCCGCAAGGCGGTCACCGCCAGCTGCCGGCGCCGGATGTACAGCTCCAGCGTCAGCGTGGTGCAGGCCGCCAGGGCCGAGTCGAGCAGGTCATGCGGATCGGGCGCCCGGTCTTGCGAGCCCAGGGTCTTGTCGATGTCCGAGTTCCACACGTGGCGACCGTTGCTGAGGGTGGTGAGTGCGCCGTTGGCGCGCTGCAGGGTGGCTTCGATGGTCATGGCTTGTCTCCGTTCAGTTCAGAAAATGGGCGGGTGAGGTGCGGCCTCAGGCCGCTTCTTCACCCAGGCGGCCGTCGCGGAAATCGTTCAGCGCCTGGTAGATCTCTTCCTTGCTGTTCATCACAAAGGGGCCGTACTGCACGATGGGCTCCTTCAGAGGCTGGCCGGCAATCAGCAGCACGCGGGCATCGGCCGTGGCCTCGATGACCACGCCATCGGCCTGGGCCTCATTGCGCAGAATGGCCATGCGCTGCAGCGGCACGGCCTGGCCGGCCACCGACACCTCGCCCCGGTACACATACACAAAGGCATTGTGCTGCGCTGGCAGGGCCTGCTCAAAGCGTGCGCCCTGTGGCAGGTGCAGATCGAGGTACAGCGGCTGGGTGATGGGGCGCTGCACGGCGCCTTGCACGCCATGGCTGCTGCCGGCGATCACGGTCACCGCCACGCCTTCGGGGGTGACAAAGTGCGGCAGGTCGGCGGCCTGGAAATCGCGGTACCAGGGGGTGTTCATCTTCTCGCTGCTGTGCAGGTTCAGCCAGAGCTGAAAGCCCTCCATCACGCCCTCTTCCTGCTGTGGGATCTCGGAGTGGATCACCCCCTTGCCGGCGGTCATCCACTGCACACCGCCGTTCTGCAGCAGGCCTTCGTGGCCCGCGCTGTCGCGGTGCAGCATGCGGCCGGCGATCATGTAGGTGACGGTCTCGAAGCCACGGTGCGGGTGGTCGGGGAAGCCGGCGATGTAATCGTTGGGGTTGTCGCTGCCAAAGGCATCGAGCATCAGGAAGGGGTCGAGCCGGTGCTGCAGCGGCTGGGTCAGCACCCGGCTGAGCTTGACGCCCGCCCCATCCGATGTGGCCTGCCCGCGCACCAGTTGCTCGACGCTGCGCGATTGGGTGACCGGGGTGATCTGAACAGTGCTGGAGGACATGGTGAGCCTTTCGGTGGTGGGTCGGTGATGACGATGACCTGACTTTATTGTTGTTGTGTACTTTGCAGAAGTCCGATTCCAGCCTCACATTGTTGCCCCATTGGAACAATCGTGCACGCGGCCATCGTCAGCTTGCCCGCCCCAACCCGCGTGTGAGCGCCACAGATCGCGACCGCCTTCAGGTTGTCATACAAGCTTGGAAGAATCGCCAGCCTTCTGCAACTCCAACTTGACGGCGACCATGAGCCTGAAACCGACCTGGGCATTGCGCCCCCTGATCCTTGCCCTGTCCACGACCACCTTGCTGATGGCCTGTGGTGGCGGTGGCTCCGAGCTGAGCCTGCCGCTGCCGGCCGAGCCGGTCGGGGTCGGTGCGGCCGACACGGCCCCGGTGCCTGCCGCCACGGCCTATGTCGACACCGGCGCCACCAACAGCCGCAGCAACCCCTGCAACGTGACGCTGGCGACCAATGCCGGCGCCCGGGTGCTGCAAGGCTTTCTGGACCTGTGGACGCCCAGCACCCTGCTCGTCGACGCGGGCGTGACCCTGGCGGCGGCCAATGGCTGCCCGGCCGTCACGGCGTCGACCTGGACCGGCATCCCGGGCGACAGCACCGACGGCACGGTGAAGAACAGCACGGTTCACGCCGGCAACATCAACTACGTCAAGACCGCCACCCAGAACCGCAGCACGGCACAGGCCCTGGCAGCCTACCTGGATGACCGCCGCAACAAGGGCTACAGCGTGAGCGACGGCCTGGGCCCACTGACCAGCCTCTGGCGCCAGGGTGCCCAGCAGACCACCACCATCGCCAGCGTCGATCCGACCCAGGCCGTCAGCCCGGCGGTGAACGACACCGGCAACAACCTCGGCGTGGGCTCCAGCACCAATGCCGACCTGGGCCTGGCGGTGGACTTCATCGGCGGCCTGGCCGATGGCTCCACCGAGCCGCCCAAACGCTTCTACAAATACGCCCGCCCCTGGCGCTGGAGCAGTGATGTGAAGGTGGTGCCGGCGCTGGAGTCGGCCAAGAGCAGCACGCCGGCCACCGATGGCGGCTTTCCGAGCGGGCACACCGCCGAAGCCTGGCGCGACACCCTGGCCATGGCCTACCTGGTGCCGCAGCGCTATCAGGAGCTGATCAGCCGCGCCATGGAAATGGGCGAGAACCGCATCCTGGCTGGCATGCATTCACCACTGGACGTGATGGGCGGCCGGGTGCACGCCACGGCGGTAGTGGCCTACAACCTGTCCAACGTGGCCTACTACACCAGCGCCGTGAAAAGCGCCGCCTACAACCAGGCCCAGGCCTACCTGCAGGGCAAGACCGGCAGCGCCGACTTCAATGCGCTCAACACCTACGCCCACACGGCCAAGACCACCGACAGCAGCAGCGCCGACTACGACCGCTTTGCCAGCTACAGCAGCAACCGCGCGAGCTACTTCCAACGCCTGACCTATGGCTTCAGCCAGATCAATGCGGCCGGCCAGACCAGCACCGTGCCCAAGGGTGCCGAAGTGCTGCTGGAAACGCGCCTGCCCTACCTGTCGGCCGACCAGCGCCGCGTGGTGCTGAAAAGCACCGCCCTCGACTCGGGCTACCCGCTGGGCAATGACGGCGAAGGCTGGGGCCGCCTGAACCTGTTTGCTGCGGCCGACGGCTACGGCAACTTCAATGGCGATGTGGCCGTGACCATGAACGCCAGCCTGGGCGGCTTCAACGCCCTGGACAGCTGGCGCAACAACATCGCCGGCAAGGGCATGCTCAGCAAGCTGGGCAGCGGCAGCCTGCGCCTGACCGGTGCCAACACCTACAGCGGCGGCACAGTGTTGAGTGCTGGCACGCTGGGCGCTGATTCGACGAGCGCGCTGGGCACTGGCGACGTGTTCGTGAAGGGCGGCACACTGGAATGCACAGCCGCCGGGGCGCTGGCCATCGGTGGGGCCTACAGCCAGTCGGCGGGCACGCTGAGCCTGGTGATGAAGTCGGCCTCGCAAGGCGTGCTGACCGTGCAGGGCAATGCCGTGCTCAAGGGTGGCGACCTGAAGATCAGCTTCTCGGGCTACACCCCTGCCGTGGGCACCACCTTGACGGTGCTCACAGCAGGCGCCCGCTCGGGCCAGTTCAGCAGCGTGAGCGTGGCCGGCTTCAGCAAGGTCACGCCGCTGTACCAGGGCAACACCGTGCAGATCCGCCTCGACGGGGTTTGAGCCAGGGCACGGCTGCGCGCGCTTGCAGCGCATCGGGTCCGTGCCTCTGATCCGCCCCGCTTCGGCGGATCTGATCCTGCACAGGCCAGGGCGGGGTTTCCATACTCGGCGGCATGCAAACGACGACGATCCCCCTCACCGATCACCCCACTTCAGCCGCCTCCGGCCCCTCACCCGAAGCCGATCGGGCTTACCTGCGCCGTCTGGGCCTGTTCAGGTGTGCCGTGCCCACCCGGTATGGCGGCCTGGGCGGTGAGGCCCATGAGCTGGCCAGACAGATGACAGAAGTCTGCCAACACTCGATATCGGCCGCCCTGCTGTTCTGGGGGCAGCGCATGGCCATCGAGTTTCTGCTGCAGTCGCCCAATGGCGCGCTGCGCGAATACCTGCTGCCCGACCTGTTGAGCGGCGAGCGTGCCGCCACCGTGCCCTTGCCGCTGGGCCTGCACCGGCTGCAGGCGCACGACACGGGCCGGGGCTGGCAGCTGAGCGGCCAGGGCCTGCAGGCTGTGAACGCGCCGCCCCAGGGCTTTTCGTTCGTGGCCCCGGTGCAGATGGGCCCGACGGCAGGCTGGTGCCTGCTGCGCAGCGAGGAAGACGGCTTTGACGTGCACACCGCCAGCGGGTCCGCCACGCCATCGCGGGCCTGGACGGCCCGGATCGACCTGCGCCAGGTCTTTTTCCGTGAAGACGAGTGGCTGGGTGACAGCGCCCTGGAGCAGGCCGTGCACCCCGTGCGCATGGCCCTGGGCTGCGTGGCCGAGCACCTGCAGCAGCAAGTGGAGTTGATCTGAGGCCGGGGTGCGGGGCCTCACCCACACCCCGCCCTGGCACCCTGCATCAAGCGGCCAATGCCTCCTGCTCACAACCCTGAGCAACCCCAGCGACCCCGACCTCGCGCCCGGCAATCACGTCAGCCAGGTACTGGGCGTCTTCAGCAATGCCCAGGAAGCGGCCCGAGCCCCAGGTGTTGAGCCAGGGCAGGCCCAGGAAGTACAGGCCCGGCACAGGCGACACGCCGCGTTCGTACTTGGGGTGGCCACGCCCGTCGAAGGCGGGCAGTTCGATCCAGCGGTAATCGGGGCGGAAGCCGATGGCCCAGATGATGGTGGTGATGCCGGCGGCCTCGGCGTCCAGTGCCAGCACCTCTTGCTCGGGGCGCCAAGCCTTGACGAAATCGGGCTCGACCGGGGCGTCGATGCCTTGGGCCGCAATGTAGCGATCGATGTCCCGGCGGATGCCCACGTAGACCTCATCGGCGTCGTCCAGGTTCTTTTCCAGATCGGGCAGGAAGCGCAGCGTGCTGCCTTCGATGTCGGCCATGCTGCCGTACAGCTTGACGCCTTCCAGGGCGAACTTGCGCAGATCGATTTCATGGCCGCCGTCGCGCCCGGTCATGTAGTGGTTGGTGCGCTCGCGGGCCTTCTCGCCCAAGGGGTGGCGATCCACCGTCAGCTCGTACACGCCCATGTCCATCAGCCAAGCGGTGGACTCGCGCCCCCGGTACACCCGTGGCGAGCGCGGCGCCGGGCCCACGCACAGGTGCACCTTGCGGCCCGCCAGGTGCAGGTCTTCCATCAGCTGCACACCCGACTGGCCCGTGCCCACCACGAGCACCTCGCCCTCGGGCAACTGTTCGGGGTTGCGGTAGTCCACCGAATGGATCTGCTTGATGTGCTTGGGCAGGCGCTCTGCGTAGGCCGGGATGATGGGCAGGTCATACCCACCGGTCGCGACGATGACGTGGCGGGTGTGGAAATCGCCCGCGCTGGTCGCCACCAGCAGGTCACCACTGTTTTGTCGGCTGACGTGGTTCACGCTGACCCCCTCCACCACCGGCGGGCGGGTCTTCAGCGCAAAGGCCTGTACGTACTCGACGATCTGATCCTTGAGCATGAAGCCTTCGGGGTCGTCGCCCGCGTAGGGGAAGTCGGGTAGGCGGCACTGCCAGTTGGGGGTGACCAGGCAGAAGGTGTCCCAACGGTCCTTGGCCCAGGAATGGGCGACGAACTTCTTCTCGAGCACGATGTGCTCGATGCCTTGCTGCTGAAGGTAGTAGCTGACCGACAGACCGGCCTGGCCGCCACCGACCACCACCACGGGGTAGTCTTTTTGATTCAGCAGGTGTTCCTGGTTCTTGAAGAGGGTAGACATGGATTGGTGCTCCTTGGAAAAATCAACGGGATCCGGGGGTGAAGGCCAGCACCTGCACGCGGGGCGCAGGCTCTGACTCGAAGGCCTGGGCACGGTGTTTGATCTGGCCCAGCTGGTCGATGGCGCTGGAGCAGAAGTAGCCGTACTTCTGCTGCACACGCTCAGAGGCCTCGCTCAAGGCGGCATCGCAGCGGGCCACAAAGTCGCCCAGCGCGTAGTCCGCGCCCACGGCCAGGTGGTCGGTGATGACCAGCGAGGGTGAGTAGCAGCGCTCCTGGGCGCCATCGGGCCATTTCACGGTGAAAAACATTTCAGGCATGGGGATCTCCTCAGCAAAAAGACGGTTGGGAAAGCAGTCGGGCAGGCCGTGCCAGGGCCGAGTACAGGGCAACATGCGCCTGGGCGGCAGCCGCCCAGTCAAAGCGGCGCGCCAGCGGCAGGCCCCGCTCGCGCAGCGCCTGGGCCGTACCCTGGAACAGCACCTGCAGCAGGGCCTCGGTCATGGAGGGCGCCGAGTAAGGGTCCACCCACAAGGCGTCGTCGGGCCCCAGGAAATCGGTGAAGGGCTCTTGCCGCGAGACGATGACGGGCACCCCGCTGGCCATGGCCTCGACGATGGCCAGACCAAAGCCTTCCAGCAGCGATGGAAACAGCAGCGCCGTGGCCAGCCGGTACAGGGCGGGCATATCGGCATCGGCCAGCACGCCACTGAGCACCACGGGCTGGCCGGGCCCGGCCTGCAGGCCGGCCTGGGCCAGCACCTGCTCAAAGCGTTGCCGGTAGGGGCCGTGGTCCAGCAGGCTGGCGCCGCCGGCAATCAGCAACTGGGCCTGGGGCACGCGGGCCCGCAGTTGTACAAAGGCCTGCAGGGCGCCTACGGTGTTCTTGCGCGCCTCGATGCCGCCCACCATCAGGTAGACCGGCCCGGCGCCCAGGCCCAGCCGCCGGGCCAGGTCGGCATCGCTGGCCTGCGGCACGGGGCTGAAGCGGCACACATCCACCCCGTTGTGGATGACCTGGGCCTCGCGCTGAAAGCGCTCGCGCAGCTTGGGTGCCCACGATTCGCTCACGCAGATCAGGCGGTCGGCCTGGCGGATGCTCTGCTCCTCCCAGGCATCCACCACCGGGTCGCCAAAGCCGGCGTCCACATGGTGCACAGTGCGCACATAGGCCCCCACCTGGCCCTGCCGCCGCAGTGCCAGCAGGGCATTGGCGCCAATGCCATCGTGGGCGTGCAACACATCGAAGCCGGCCTGGCCGGCCTCCGAAAGGCCCTGCACAAAGCTGTGGATGCGGGCCTGAACCACCTCGCGCAGGCTGGGGCCCGAGGCCGGCACGGGCAGGATGCGCACAGCGGCCCGGCTGCTCCGAAACAGGGGCTGGCCGGGCACACCGGGGGCATGCACCGTCACCGCATGGCCATGGGCGCAGAGCGCGTCGGCCAGCTCCAGGCAGTGGACCACCCCGCCACGCGGGTTGGTGGAATGGGTGAGCAAGGCAATGCGCAGCGAATCTGCTCTCATGCCAGGCTCCTGACCTCAAGGCCACGTGCCGGTGTGCCCTGGATGAAGGGCTGCTCGGCCAGGTTCCACAGCAAGGCCCATTCGGGGCCCTGCTGCACGATCAGCTGCCGCACGGCCTTGACCTCGCCCACCGCGGCGCAGGCCAGGCCCCGCGCCTCGAAGCGCTGCCGCACGGCCGCCACATGCTCGGGCCGCACACTGAGGATGAAGCCATAGCTCGGGAACGCGGTCAGCCAGCGCAGCAGGGGCACGCCCGCGGGCCGGGGGATCGCGTCCAGATCGACGATGGCCCCCACGCGCGAGCACTCCAGCAGCATCAGGGCCGTACCCAGAGTGCCAGCCATGCTGATGTCCTTGGCGGCCTCGCACAAGCCCGCTTCGGCAATCTCGGGCAGCAACTCCAGGTCGGCACGCAGGCGCTCGGCGGGGGCCTCGGTGGAGGCGTTCCAGTACGGAAACGGCTCTTGCCACTGGCCGCGCAAGTCCACCGCCATCAGCAGTTGATCGCCCGGGCGGGCCAGGAAGCTGCTGAGCAACTTGTTGGCGTGGCCCAGGATGGAAACCGCCAGCTGAGGCCGTTCGGAGCGCAGGTTGCTGTGCCCGCCCACGATGGGCACGCCATAGCGCTGCGAGGCGGCCGCCATGCCGGCCAGCATCTTCTGGGTTTCGGCCCCCGCCCCCTGCCCCCACAGCGCATTGACCACCGCCGTGGGCCGGCCGCCCATGGCGTAGATGTCGCTGATGTTGACCATCACGCTGCTGTAGCCGGCAAACCAGGGCATGCGGGTGATGAAGTCTTCCACCAGCCCCTCAATGGCCAGCAGCTGGTAGCCGCCCTGGCCGTCGGGCAGTGCGGCACAGTCGTCACCCAGGGGCACGGCTTGGTCCATCTGGCCCACGCCCTGCACCAAGAGATCGTCAAAGCAGTTCACCACGGCGCTGATATCGCGCTTGTGGGCAAAACCGCGGCTGTCGCGCAGCGCGGCCACGAGCTCGGGCAAGGCACTCATGATTGGCCTCCGGCTTCCACAAAGAAGCCCATCAGGGGGTCGTGGCAAGGTGGGTAGTGCGCCAGGTCGGCCTGCATCAGGTGGTGCTCGCGGCCATGGGCCA
>Ga0209913_1000920_pt1 | contig 20027 bp, 20 predicted proteins | sample PersoiDNA2013203_FD_185805 | JGI IMG/M metagenome (GOLD analysis project Ga0209913, IMG submission 185805) | Permafrost soil microbial communities from the Arctic, to analyse light accelerated degradation of dissolved organic matter (DOM) -... | ecosystem: Environmental > Terrestrial > Soil >... | reverse complement strand
TTACGCTTTGCGTTAACGAGGAGCGCATTATACAGAGCTTTTAATCCGCGTCAATCATAAATTTGAAACATTTCGTATTTATAACTGCTGTAATATTTGCTTATAAATCTTTGGTTGCGGGAACAGGATTTGAACCTGTGACCTTCGGGTTATGAGCCCGACGAGCTGCCAGACTGCTCCATCCCGCGTCCGATTCGACATATGTTGCGTCGAGAGGTGAGACTATAGCAAACCTTGGCATTCACTGCAAGGAGATTTGTGCTTTTAGTTGTAAATTTAAAGCATTGGCAATGTGAAAAAGTGGCTTTTAGTGCATCACACTTCGAACATAATTCAGGTCATCTTCCGTATCTACGCCAGATACCGGCGTATTTTTACAGATTGCAACCGCAATTTTGTATCCTTGATGCAACACTCTTAGCTGCTCTAGACTCTCGAACTGCTCGATCGCAGATGGCTTAATGCTGGTATATTGTTTTAGGAAGTTTGCACGGTAAGCATATATACCAACATGTCGATAAGCGGGTATATCCAGCGGCAGATCTAAACCAGCCGCGAATGCATCTCTTGGATATGGAATAGGCGCGCGGCTAAAATAGAGTGCGTTTCCATACACATCCAAAACCACTTTTACAACATTTGGATTAAAAAAATCGGCTTTAGACTGAATGCTGTGACAAGCTGTTGCCATAACAGCTTCATGACTATTGGCGAGTTTGATTGCTACATCAATTATTAGAGAAGGATCAATCATCGGCTCATCGCCCTGCACGTTCACAACAATTGCATCATCCTGCCAGCCTTGTATTGAGGCAACCTCTGCGATACGGTCCGTTCCACTCACATGATCGGCTTTAGTCATGACAGCTTGAAACCCATGCTGAGTTACCGCTTCAAAAATACGCTCATCGTCCGTTGCAACAACCACTTGCTTTGCGCCGCTTTGTATTGCTCGCTCAGCCACCCATATCACCATAGGCTTGCCAGCAATATCTAATAACGGCTTACCTGGTAGCCGAGTACTGGCATATCGCGCAGGGATTACCACGTAAAATTCTGGCAAGTCTAGCTTAAGGCTATCCAACTTCTTCATCTTCCGTCAATTTACGCGCCTCATCTTCCAGCATGACTGGAATACCATCTTTAATAGGATATGCCAACCTAGCTGATTTAGAGATCAGTTCATTCGTCGCTTTATTGTAGGTAAGTGGGCCTTTTGTTACAGGGCAAACCAAGATTTGCAAAAGCTTTGCATCCATTTTATAGCCTCAGTTATTTACTTTAAATTTCTTTATGTTGCAACTTATTCAATACGATTTGAATTAAATCTTCATTTATCACAGCAACTACAGGTAACACCCAATAATTCGATTGCGCAAATGCTAGACATTTTACCGCATCCTTTTCTGTCATCACAACAACGTCAGCGGCCACTTGCTTAAAATTGCCGGAATGAAATGCATGATGGTCAGGAAAAGCCTGACTTTGAAAGCTTAAGCCTAATCGTTGGAGCTGTTGAAAAAAACGTTCTGGATTACCAATGCCGGCAATGGCAAATACTTGTTGATTTGCAAACGCCCGTGCATCACACCGCATATTATTGTCGATTAAATTATAAAAAGCCCCCGACTCTAACTGCATTTCAATGGGCACCATTCCGTCAGCTTGCACTGCATTAATTGTATGGGTGACCTTACCGTTACTTACTACGGCATCGACTTCATTTAATCTGGCGACTGACTCACGTAACGGCCCGGCGGGAAGTAACGCACCGTTACCGAAACCTTTAGCCCCGTCAAATACGACGATTTCGACATCACGCTGTAAACGGTAATGCTGCAAACCATCATCACTAATGACGACATTACATTCAGGGTGCGCTTTTAGCAAGGCTTGTCCAGCGGCAACGCGATTTTGGCTCACAAACACTGGGCAGAGAGTATGCTTTGCAATCAAGATGGGCTCATCACCTACGTCCTGTGGATTACTACAAGGAAATACAGGCTGCACCCCTTTGGCATTACCGCCATAACCGCGACTAATGATACCGGGGGTATATCCGGCGACTTTAAGTTGTCCGGCAAGCCAAATCACCAGCGGCGTTTTGCCTGTACCACCTACATTGATATTACCAACCACGATGACAGGAACATTCAAGCGATAACTATTTAGCCAGCCATTTTTATAGAGTGATTTTCTAGTGAAAGTAATAACGCCGAAAACCAAAGAAAGTGGGGTGAGCAGAATATGCCATAAAGTGAAGGTAAGCCATTGCTTTTGTAGCCAGTTAGCCATTGTTATAACCAACAAAATCTAGCCGAATTGTTTATGGTATAACTTAGCATAATGTCCATCTTGTTTAATCAGGGCATCATGTGTGCCAGATTCAACTATCTTGCCTTGCTCCATCACCATAATACGATCAGCATTTTCGATGGTACTGAGACGATGTGCAATAACGATGCTGGTTCGATTCTGCATGAGCGTGTCTAGTGCTGCTTGAACATGCTGCTCAGATTCCGTATCTAACGCTGACGTAGCTTCATCTAATAGCAATATAGGTGCATTTTTCAAAATAGCTCTGGCAATGGCAATACGCTGACGTTGGCCACCAGACAAGCGTACGCCTCTATCGCCAATTTCATTTTGCAAACCATTGGGTAGTTGTTGAATAAATTCCCAAGCATGCGCGGCTTTTGCGGCATCAATCACTTCGGCTTCGGTTGCGCCACGCAACACACCATAAGCAATGTTGTTAAAAACCGTATCATTAAACAAAATCACATCTTGGCTGACTAATGAAAACTGTTGCCGTAAATTTGCCAGCGGCATTGAGCGCATATCAACACCATCAAGTAGTACTTGACCTTGCTGCATCTCATAAAACCTTGGCAACAGATTCACAAGCGTGGTTTTACCACCTCCTGAACGCCCTACTAACGCCAACTTTTCACCGGGCTGAATATTGAAACTAATATCATTTAACGCAGGACGCTTGGCATTGTTATAACTGAGCGTCACATGTTTAAACTCAATTTCACCTTTACTGGCAGGCAAAACTTTATCGCCGTCATCCAGCTCTGGCTTGATGTCAATCACGCCAAATACGCTTTGGGCGGCGGCGAGCGCAACTTGCATATCTTCATTCATCGAGGTTAAACTTTTTATCGGAGCAATTAACATTAGTAGCGCACCTATAAATGCTGCAAACTCACCCGCGCTAAATCGCCCTACCGCATAATACACAACCAAGCCCAATGAAACAGCCGCGATAAGCTCGACCACCATACTGTTTAAGCCTGACAGCCGCGCTAAACGAATTTGCATACGCCGATTTTTAGCAGCTACATTGGAAAAACGTTCATTTTCATATGCTTGTGCGCCAAAAATCTTAACGATACGCTGGCCTGAAATGCTCTCTTCTGCCACTTTAGTCATCTCACCAACAGAGTCTTGCGCCTCATGTGCGGCACTATGTAATTGCGGCCGCATTTTTCTTAAATAAAACGCCATAAGAGGGGCAACTAACACAAAAATCAGCGTCAGCCGCCAATCCAGATACAACATATAGCCCAATATACCAAGCGCAGTTAAAGAATCACGCACCAAAGTAAGTGTAGATTTTGTTGCGGCATTCGCCATTTGCTCGGCATCGTACGTGAGCTTAGAGACCACAATCCCTGCCGACTGCTCGTCAAAATAGCTGATCGGCAGGCGCATGAGTTGACGAAACGTGTCTACCCTTAAGCTCTCAACCACGCGGCGCGCAACCCAGCGCATTGAAAACCCTGAAATAAAGCCCGCTAATGCGCGGACAGCCATCAAACCGAACAACATAAAAGGCAGATATGCAACTTTATCAGCAGACTGCTTAACGAAACCCTCATCAGTTACCTGCTTGATGGTCGCCAAAAAAGCGGTATTGGTTGCGGACAAGACCACCAACCCCAATATGCCGCTTAAAAAAACTGTTTTGTACTTCCATGCATAACCAAACAGGCGCATATACAATGTTTTGGCATTGGTAATATGGCTGGTGTTTAGCTTAACCGTAGTTTCTTTAGATGATTTCGACATGATTAACTTCGAACAGGGCTTAATCGAAGCTTGTGTCGACGTAAGTTTAAATGAATGATATGTATGATTTAAGAACCTGATTTAGCTTGAGTTGCGAATGTAATATGGGTATAACCAGCAACGCGTGAGGCTTCCATAACATTTACTACAGATTGGTGTGTCGTATTCGCGTCGGCATTGATAATAACTGTTGGCTCTTTACCGCCATTGGCCGCAGATTGCAATGCTTCACTAATTGCCGCCACCGAGGTTTCAGCCAAGCCTTTATTATTAACCGTATATTTACCACTGGCATCCACTCCCACTTCAATGGTCAACGGTTTTTCTTGTGTTGCATTGGCTTCCGCAGTTGGTAAATTGATTTGCAACTCACTAGTGCGAGAAAACGTCGCACTCACCACTAAGAAAATTATGATGACCAATAACACGTCTATCAATGGCACGAGATTCATCTCGAGATCATCATGGCGCTTTCCACGTTGAAAATTCATAGTAATCCTTTTGCTAGATTCGTACTTTTAGTTTCGTAAATTAAATCAAAAAATACGAATTACTTGCGTTCACCGTGAAGAATTTCAACCAGCTTAATCGCTTGTTGCTCCATTTCAACCAACAAACCATCCACTTTTGAACGGAAATAACGGTACGCAATCATCGCTGGCACAGCGACTACAATGCCCGCTGCGGTGTTGTATAAGGCAACCGAAATGCCGCGTGCAAACTGAGCAATATCGTGGCCCGTGCTGGTAAAAGCACCAAACAATTCCACCATACCGATCACGGTACCTAGCAAGCCTAACAATGGGGCAACTGTGGCAATAGTACCAAGCGTTGATAAATATCTTTCTAAATTATGTGCAACTGCACGACCCGTTTCTTCAATCGCCTCTTTTGTCACTTCACGTGAGTTTTTAGCATTGGATAGCGCACTAGCGAACACTTGGCCTAGCAAAGAGTGTTGCTCTAAGCGGCTGATCGTTTCTTTGGTAACGCCGCCTTTGGCTAACCAAGTTTGCACTTCCGGCAATAAATTCTTTGGCGCAACAGTATCTTCACGCAAGGCAAGAAAACGCTCACCGATAATTGCCAGCGCTACGACTGATGCAATGATAAGTGGCCAAATTGGCCACCCTGCCGCTACAATAATTTGCCACACAGTACAACTCCTAATAATTAAACGACTTTAAACCTATAAAAACTATCCAACTAAGTCACTATCTCGACAAAGTTTATATGAGCGATACTTTAGCTGTAAGTCAGGTTTTGGGCAAGCTACTCCTGTATTTGATATGCAAATACAACTAAAGCTTAAACTCAAAAAACATGCATCAAGAACCCACTTAGCTATTCAACTGCGGTTACCCATGGCAAAAACTCATCTTGCCAATAATATTTATGCAGACGTCGCCAACTTGCTATCGAAATCTTGTTTTTAACGTGCAAATTATTCACGAAATCTATCTGTAGCGCACCATCATAATCAGAGCGATACATAATGCCGCCAAAAGTTTGATAGCGTTCGACAATTAAGGGTTTGGGATGTCCAAAGCGATTTAAATACCCCGGCGTAAACACACTAACGCTTGGTGCCACCGCAGCAATAAAATCATAAGAGGATGATGTTTTACTGCCGTGGTGCGGCACGGTAAGCACATCACTCTTTAACTTTTCCAGGTTGGCATTTAATAAAGCTAACTCCGCTTCTTTTTCTATATCGCCTGTCAATAAGAGGCTGCCGGCTTGGCTCGTCACCTTGAGTACGCAGCTACGATTGTTGTCGCTCAAGGTCGCGTCGTCATAACTTTCGGCACTTGGCTGTAGTATTTCAAACTGCACTTTGTCCCAAACCCATACTTGCCCGGCAAAACAGGAAATTTTCTTTTGCGTATCTGAAGTTTCGATTTGTGCTGTAAACGAACTAGCTAACCATGTAACAGGCATTAACGCCAACACTGACGCCATACCGCCACTATGATCAATGTCGTTATGGCTCACAATAAATCCATCAATGTTTTTAATACCTTCGCCACGTAAAAATGGCACCACAATACGGCTACCGGCATCGCTTTGCTCGGTATATTTGGGGCCTGCATCATACAATAAAGTATGCGTTGCAGTTTGCACTACCACGCCTAAGCCTTGCCCAACATCCAATACCGTGACTTTCATATCGCCTACATTTGGCTTTACTGGCACAATTAAAAGCATAGGCAAGAATCCAATCAAACTCAACCAACGCATAGGAAAGCCGCGCGGCAACAACAGCCACAGCATGCCTAACATCGCAGGCAATAGCGTCCATGTGGCCGGCGCGTGTTGTTGCCAAGTAGCCATTGGTAATTGATTGAGCCATTTCAGCGCGATCATGCCAATTCCCAAGGCTTGGTATGACAAGTTAAGCGCCGCATCAATCGGCAGAAAACTACCCAACAGCGCCAAAGGTGTCACCACAAAACTTATGAGTGGAATGGCGAATGCATTAGCGATGGGTGAAATAATGGAGGTCTGGTTAAACATCACCAGCAATAAAGGCAACATGCCTATAGTGACGGCCCACTGTGTTTGCAACGCTGCTCTGAACCAGTGAATTTGTCCAATACGCGCACCTAAAGCATAGGCGAGCATCGCAACTGCGCCAAATGACAACCAAAATCCTGGCGCACTGACTGCCCAAGGATCAAGCAGCACCACAATGAACAAGGCAATGGCTAACACTTGAGAAATCACCAACTGACGTCCAGACCATAAGGCAACGGCAAATACTAACAGCATGTAAAAAGTGCTTGCGACGGCACAGAGAAGCCGGCAATCTGTGCATAAGCCAACCCCGTGATAACGCCAGCAATCACCGCAGCTTTACGGGCAGGCAAGCGCATCATCAACTTAGGGCTACGTCGCCAGAAAAAACCGACAAAGCCAAATGCCAAACCCGCTAACATGGTGATATGCAATCCTGAAATCGACATTAAATGGCTCGTTCCTGTGCGTAAAAACACCTGCCAATCCTCAACTGCAATTTGGCTATCATCGCCCATCACCAAGGCTTGGATGATACCAATATAAGGTTTACCAGTTAAAACGCGTGCAATGCGCTGCTTGATATTTTCGCGCAGATGCTCAACTACGTAAGTTGGGTACCAGACAAAAGTGTTCAGTTTTTTGTTGTCTGTGCTGTTCTTAATACTGCCCATGGCGCGTATATTCTCGCTTAGCGCCCATAATTCAAAATCAAAGCCATGCGGATTAACAGTACCGTGTGGACGTTTTAAGCGCACAAGTAGCTGCCAGCGCTCACCGACTTTAAACTGATCTACTTTAAACGGATTTAAAAGTGCCGAAGTTTCTTCAGCGTTAGAAGCTAGTTGGGATTTATTGCCATAATTTTTGCGTGCACTGTATTGATTAAGGCTAATGTGCTGCGGAACAATGGCATCTTTTGAGAGTATTTTTTCTACATCAAATCTAAATCTTACGCCACGTTCTGTTGCCTCTGGCACGCTTGCTACAACGCCGATTACTTTTATAGTTTTTTGCTCCCAAACGTGGGGAAGCTCATCGCTCATACGCCACAGCGCAAAACTACTAGCCCAACAAACGCCAAAAATAAAAGCCGCAGCACTGAATAGGAGCACATTTAAAAATTGGGGTGTATGAAAATAACGGGAAAAGCGTGGGTGATATTGCGTTAAGAATATAAACGCCAAAATAACAGAAGCACACAACAACCAATACAGGTTTGGCAGCTGCGCCAGATGCTGCACGTTCCAAGCACCAAACACAAACATCAGTGCGGCAATAATCATTGCTATATTGTGATCAAAATATAAAGCATATTAAGATCAAGATTAAAGCGCCAAAACTAAACGCACTAAAGTGCTTGTAAGCGGCCATCTACCAGCTGATATTGTCGCCGCATTTTTTTAGCGAGTTCTAAGTCATGCGTCACCACCACCAGACTGAGTTGCTGCATTTGGTTCATCTCTAGCAGTAAATCAAAAACCGCGTGCGCGGTATGACGATCAAGATTACCGGTAGGCTCATCGGCCAATATGCATTGTGGCTTGGTGACCAAAGCACGCGCCACTGCGGCACGTTGACGCTCGCCGCCAGAGAGTTCGCCTGGCATATGTTCTAAGCGATGTTGCAAGCCTACTTTGGAGAGGGTTTCTGCCGCAATGGTAAGTGCTTGTTCACGTGCCATGCGGCGAATGAGCAGGGGCATAGCCACATTTTCCAGCGCCGTGAATTCTGGCAATAAATGATGGAACTGATACACAAAGCCAAGTGACTGATTGCGCAACTGGCCTTTTTTTGTTTCACTCATATTGGCTAAATCTTGGTTGAGAATTCGCACCTCGCCACTACTTGGTACATCCAAGCCACCTAACAAATGCAACAAGGTACTTTTGCCAGAGCCTGATGTTCCGACAATCGCCACTTGCTCGCCAGCATTCACGTTCAGATCTATACCATTAAGCACCGCTACTTCAAGGCCATGATAAGTTTTGTGTAGGGAGCGACAAGATACAATATTATTTGCCATACTACTTAACGCGCCGTTCACCGTATTACTCAACTCACTACTCATATCTCAATGCCTCAGCAGGGTTTATTTTACTGGCTCTCCAGCTAGGGTACAGTGTTGCGATTAAACTCAAGACAAATGACACAATCACAATAGTGATCACATCAGACCAGACTAGATCCGAAGGTACTTCGCTAATCTGATATACATCTTTCGCTAAAAACTGTACATGAAACAAACCTTCGATAAACGGAATAATCGTGTCAATATTCAACGCAATGATAATGCCAAAAATCGCCCCCAGCGCCGTACCGATGATGCCGATTAACGCACCTTGAATAATAAATATGGACATAATACTGCCTGGGCTGGCGCCAAGCGTGCGCATAATCGCAATATCGGCACGCTTATCTGTTACCGCCATGACTAGCGTAGAAACAATATTAAAAGCAGCTACAGCCACGATTAAGGTCAAAATAATGAACATCACACGCTTTTCCATTTGTACTGCTTTGAAAAAATTAGCGTGTTGCTGCGTCCAGTCTGAGACGTAATAAGTGCCATATTGATTCGGCGAGTTATTTAATTGTTCTGAGTACGCTTTAGCAATCACTGGCGCAATGAATAAATCGTCTAACTTCAAGCGCACTCCAGAAACTTTGTTCTCCATCCGGTACAACTTGGCTGCGTCGTCCATATGAATCAGCGCTAAGCCGGAATCATATTCTTGCATGCCAATTTGAAACAAGCCAACCACGGCAAACTGCTTCAAACGCGGCACCACGCCGGTAGGTGTAAACTGGCCTTGTGGCGCCATCACCACTACTTTTTCGCCCATTTGCACACCTAAGCTATAGGCCAGATCGGTACCTAAAATAATGCCGAACTCGCCTGATCGCAGGTCACTCAAATGACCAACCTTCATGTGACTGCTTAAATCAGCCACTTTATCTTCAGCCGCAGGCTGTATGCCGCGAACAATCGCACCTTGCACGCCTTGGTCATAACTCAACATGGCCTGCGCCGTAATATAAGGCGCGCTGGCCAATACATGTGGAAGCTTACGGGAAGAATCAACAATATTCTGCCAATCTGAAAGCGTATTATTGCTACCTGTAACTTCCAAATGTGATGCCACTCCTAAAATACGAGTGCGCAAGTCTTTTTGAAAACCATTCATCACCGACAACACCACAATGAGGGCCGCCACACCAAGCGCAATGCCTATCATGCTGGTCAGTGAAATAAATGAAATGAAATGATTTTTGCGCTTAGCCCGCGTGTAACGCATGCCGACGAATAATTCAAATGCCAACAATTTAGATGCTAATGATTTTATAATTTTTAACATAAGCTAAATTCTAACAGGCTTATAGATCTGGTTAGAAACATATTACACAGCTTATCTGATAAAATTACACTAACTATATACAGGCTCTATCATGTTTACAGGCATCATTCAGACCATAGGTCAAATCGAACAAGTATCCACTTTAGGTGAAGACGTAAAACTCAACATTAGCTGCGCAGGGCTGGATATGCGCGACGTTAACGTTGGTGACAGCATTGCGGTGAATGGCGTTTGCCTCACTGCCGTTAATTTTAGTGAGACACATTTTGAAGTGCATGTTTCCAAAGAAACTTTATCAGTTACCATGGGCTTAAATACCCAGCATGGGGTTAATTTAGAAAAAGCCTTACGATTAAGCGACAGACTAGGCGGCCACTTGGTGAGCGGTCATGTCGATGGAGTGGGCGAAGTGATGCTTTTTGAACAGTTAGGTGATTGCTGGAAGCTTGACATTCGTGCGCCACATGCCATTTCAAAATACATTGCAGTCAAAGGCTCAATTTGCGTAGACGGCGTGAGCCTGACCGTAAATACAGTCATTGGCGATGTTTTTAGTATTAACTTAATTCCGCACACACTGGAAAATACCACGCTACAATTTTTAGCGCCTGGTAGCCAAGTCAACTTAGAGGTTGACCAAATCGCGCGTTATGTAGAACGCATGTCTGAATGGACTTCAGACAACCAACTCAATAAACCAACTGCGTGATCGGCAACACAATGAACAATAGCACTAGTAATAATAGTATCAGCAACGACAACATAAAAATCAGCACCGCCTTAGAGATTATTGAAGAAATAAAGCTTGGCCGCATGGTGGTGTTGGTCGACGATGAAAATCGCGAAAATGAGGGTGACTTAGTACTTGCCGCAGAATTTGCGACGGCTGAGCACATTAATTTTATGGCTAAATATGGTCGTGGGCTTATATGCTTGACCTTGACTGAAGCACATTGCCGTCAATTAAACCTCACCAAAATGGTACAAAAAAATGGTGCGCGCATGGGCACCAACTTTACCGTGTCGATTGAGGCGGCTGAAGGTGTGACTACCGGCATTTCTGCCGCTGACCGTGCGCGTACTGTGCAAGCGGCTGTAGCAAAAAATGCCAAGCCAGTAGATATTGTCAGTCCTGGCCATATATTTCCACTAGCGGCGATGGATGGCGGCGTGCTGGTACGTGCCGGTCACACAGAAGCAGGTTGCGACTTAGCGCATTTGGCGGGTTGTGCAGCCACCAGCGTGATATGTGAGATATTAAAAGATGACGGCAATATGGCGCGCTTGCCAGACCTGATGCTATTTGCCGCGGAACATCAACTTAAAATCGGCACGATTGCGGACTTAATTCAGTACCGCGCCCAAACAGAACGTTTGGTTGAACGCGCTGCGGAACGCATGATTCAAACGCCATATGGTGAGATGAAGTTGATTGCGTATCACGATAAAATTGCCAAAGAAACGCATCTAGCCTTAATCAAAGGCACACCGACACCTGAACAAGAAGTGCTGGTGCGTGTGCATGAGCCACTTTCAATATTTGATTTATTAGATAGCTCCAGCTGCACACATAGCTGGAACACCTTGGAGGCAATGAAGGTCATTGCCAATGCGGAGGTGGGTGTCATGGTGTTATTACATCAACAAGAAACTGGCGACATGATTGTAGAGCGCATTCAAGGCGCAGATGAACCCATCCGCATTAACCTAGAGTTACGCACTTACGGCATAGGTTCGCAAATACTACTGGATTGCGGCGTGGGCAAAATGAAGCTAATGGCTACCCCGCGAAAAATGCCGAGCATGGCTGGCTTTGGTTTAGAGGTAACGGGTTATTTAGAAGCAGATAAAAATAGTTGAGACCAAGCTATTTGCAACACTGAATTTAGCTAGCATAAACAATTATATCCAGAAACAACTATTATATTAGGGTGCAATAAACATATTGGAAAACGTTAATCTCACTGGTCACTTTCTCATTGCGATGCCCGCTTTGACAGACCCATTTTTTGCTAAATCCGTCACGTTCATCTGCACGCATAATCAAGATGGCGCGATGGGCGTGATGATTAATCGCCCTACCGGCGTGACTTACGAAACATTGTTTGAAAAAATAAACGTTGAATTACTCAATAGTACCGTCGCGCAGAAGCATGTGCTGTACGGCGGTCCGGTGCAGCCTGAGCGCGGTTTTGTGCTGCACGAAACCGCCGCCGGCGAATGGGACAGCACCATTACCATTGCAGAAAATACCGCACTTACGACTTCAAAAGATATTTTGGAATCGGTAGCCATTGGCGCTGGCCCAGAAAAAATGTTGCTCACACTAGGTTACGCAGGCTGGACGCCGGGGCAATTAGAGCACGAAATCGCTCAAAACTCCTGGTTATCTGTACAGGCAAAAGATATAGAAACGCTACATAAAATTTTGTACGAAACGCATTATGACGACAAGCTTAATGCGACGCTGGCTTTGTTAGGTGTTGATCCAGCCATGCTATCCGATGTGGCAGGCCACGCTTAATGGCTGTTGCAACGCATGGCCAACTGATTGATAACGAAAACGTTTACGATGAAAAAGTCGTATTAGCCAGTACAGTATTGTGTTTTGATTTTGGCGAGCAACGCATAGGCATCGCGGTTGGCGAGCACTTGTTAGCCAGCGCCAACCCACTCACCACCATAGATAACGAAAGTAACGAAGTGCGTTTTGAAGCAATCAGCAAACTCGTGAAAGAATGGCAGCCAAAATTGCTCATCGTAGGCTTACCGTTAAGTCTGGACGGCACTGAAACTAGCGTAACGCAATTGTGCAAAAAATTCGCCAGGCGGCTAAATGGCCGATTTAATATTCCAGTCATGTTGATTGATGAACGTTACAGCTCGGTTGAAGCGAGTGACATGTTAAACCAAACCGGCATTAAAGGCCGCGCGCAAAAGGTGATGCTAGACCAGGTGGCTGCACAAACCATATTGCAGAGTTATTTTGATGGAATTTAGAGCATTGGATTTAGAACGATGGAATTTAGAACATAAGTGACCACACTTTTGCACCACACCCTAAAAATACAAAAGACCTCAAAATACAAGTAAAATAATGACATGAGTTCAATAGACACCAAACTACCTGACGCAGAAGATCTGCTCCACACCTTAGCGCAAAAACTTCAGCCATTGCTGCAAGCCAATACAGCATTGGTCGGCATTCAAAGTGGCGGTGTTTGGTTGATGGAGAGGCTACTGGTTTTACTAAAAAAAGACATTAGCTCTAACGCGATTGAACACGGCACTCTTGATGTTTCATTTTACCGGGATGACTTTGAAAAACGCGGCTTAAAAGCTGAAAACCGCCCGAGCCAGATTCCATTTGAAGTCGAAAATAAACATATCATTTTAATTGATGATGTTTTTTACACGGGTCGCACTACGCGCGCCGCAATGAATGAGCTGTTTGACTATGGTCGTCCGGCCAGTATTACATTAGTGGCACTGGTTAATCGTGGCGGACGTGAGCTACCGATTGCACCACAGATTACGGCGGCTGATATTACACTGGATGCGTCACAAAATTTGCAACTGATACGAGATGCAGATGGCACTTTAAGCCTAACTCTCCAACCGAGCACTGCAACCACACAAACCAATCAAGCAGATCACAAGCATGAATAACCCTCAATTAGATTCTGACGGCCGCTTACGACACCTTCTCTCGATTGAAGGCTTACCCAAAAAGATATTAAATCAAATATTAGACACCGCAGAATCGTTTGTAGGTATAGCCGAGCGTGAAGTCAAAAAAGTGCCACTATTACGCGGTAAAACGGTATGTAATCTGTTTTTTGAAAACAGCACACGTACACGCACCACCTTTGAAATCGCGGCTAAGCGCCTTTCTGCCGATGTAATTAGCTTAAATGTGAATACTTCATCGCAGTCTAAAGGTGAAACTATTTTAGATACAGTAGACAACTTGATTGCCATGCATGCCGACATGTTTGTGGTGCGCCACTCGCAGTCTGGTGCTGCACACTTTATTGCCAAGCACGTGCCGAATCATATTCATGTCATTAATGCTGGTGATGGACGCCATTCACACCCGACACAAGGCTTGCTGGATATGTTTACCATACGTAAATATAAGCCGGATTTGCATAACTTAAGAGTGGCTATTGTCGGTGATGTGTTGCATTCCCGTGTTGCCCGATCTGAAATTCATGCCCTCACCACGCTGGGGGTGCCTGAAGTGCGTGTGATTGCACCAAAGACTTTATTACCGGCACAGGTTGAAAAATTAGGCGTGCATGTGTTTCACGACATGAAAGCGGGTTTAAAAGATGTAGACGTGGTGATGATGTTACGCCTGCAAAACGAGCGGATGAATGGCGCCATGTTGCCCAGCGCACAAGAATACTTCAAAACTTATGGCCTGACGCAAGAGAAATTAAACCTGGCAAAACCTGATGCGATCGTGCTGCACCCAGGTCCGATGAACCGTGGCGTAGAAATTGATTCTAGCGTGGCTGATGGCAATCAATCTGTGATTTTGCCGCAAGTCACTTATGGCATTGCAGTACGTATGGCAGTGATGGCGATACTTGCAGGTGGAGGCTAAATGACCTGTACGATCAAATCCAACAGCTTAAAAGCTGGCACCCTCAAATCCAGCACTCTAAAATCTAGAAATCGAACATCTGGAATACCACTATGAAAATTCATATCAAAAATGGCCGGGTGATAGACCCTAAAAACAAAATCGACAGCAATATGGATATATTTATTGCTGCTGGAAAAATCCTCGCGCTAGGTCAACCGCCAATTGGTTTTATTGCAAATCAGACGATAGATGCAAGCAATTTAATCGTGTGCCCAGGTTTGGTGGATTTATCTGCACGGTTGCGCGAACCTGGTTATGAATATAAAGCCACCTTGGTGAGTGAGTTGCAAGCCGCAGTAGCGGGCGGCGTAACTAGCCTTGCATGCCCGCCAGATACAGACCCTGTATTGGATGAACCTGGTTTGGTAGAAATGCTCAAGCATCGTGCCAAGCAGCTTAATCTTGCTCATGTTTATCCGCTAGGCGCCCTCACACGCCAATTGCAAGGCCAAGTGCTGTCAGAAATGGGCGAATTACGTGAGGCTGGCTGTGTTGGCTTCTCACAAGCCAATATTGCAATAACCGATACCCAAGTGCTATGGCGCGCTATGGAATATGCCGCAACCTTTGGCTTTACTTTATTTTTACACGCTGAAGAGCCGTTTTTGGCTAAAGATGGTGTTGCGCACGACGGTGAAATCGCCAGTAGGCTTGGCTTAAAAGGCATCCCTAGCGCCGCCGAAGCGCTGGCGCTTGCCAGCATATTACGCATCGCCAAAGAAACCGGTGCGCGCATTCATATTAGCCGTTTATCAACCGCTGAAGGTGTGCAGATGATACGCGACGCTAAAAAACAAAACCCTAATATTAGCTGCGATGTAAGTGCCAACCAGCTGCATCTCACCGAGCATGACATTGGCTACTTTGATTCCAACTGCCATCTAAAACCACCGCTAAGAACTCAGCGCGACAAAGAGGCATTAAGCGCAGGCCTGAAAGACGGCACAATAGATGCGATTTGCTCTGACCATACGCCAGTAGATGACGATGCTAAATTAGCACCATTTGCTGAAGCTGAAATCGGCGCAACAGGCTTAGAGTTACTGCTTGCCCTTACATTAAAATGGGCGCAACAGGAAAAAGTAGATTTATTAAAAGCAATATCGCTAGTAAGCCAAGCTTCTGCGCAAATTTTGGGTGTTCCCGCAGGCAATTTAAGCCGAAATAGTGATGCGGATATTTGTATTTTCGATGCAGCTGAATATTGGGAAATCAGCCCTGGCGCCTTAAAAAGCCAAGGTAAAAATAGCCCATTCAATGGCTTAGAGATCGCTGGAAAAGTCAAAACCACGTTAGTACATGGACAAGTGGTCTATCAATTTAGTTAAGTTTTATAGCTGGCTAAACTATAGCCTGCTAAATTATGCTGGATGTAACGCGGCAACAGATTAGTGAACAAGCCCTATTGCCTGTCGTTCTCGCTAAGCTGGAAATTCTGCATCTTAATTACTCAATCCGCCCTACGCGAGCTAAGTGCAGCGGCAGGACATTGCAATTAAATATAGAGAAAAATTGACTGACCAGCCTCCAACCCTAGCTGAATTAGCGTTGAAGCCCATTGTCGCGATGGCGACACTCGCTCGCATGCCTGAAGTAGAAATTCCTAAACTGGTCGCGCAGCTGACCTCTGACCTAAGTGACGCTAATCTTTTCATGAGCCAGTGCCACCTTTTTACAATTGTTGGTCCCCACGACTTTGCTCGCGAAATGCAGTCTAAGGCATTAAAGCATAGCTCTATTTACAGAATTGCCGGGACACAAAATCCAACCATCAGACTACTTGCACTGATGACGCCAGGTGATGCGATGGAAAATACGCAGCTTGATTATTTAATCGAAGGTTCAGATATAGAACTCGACCTCTTGTATGTTCTGCCTGACCAGCCACTGCCAACCATCATACCTGAGCATGATGTGGCAATCGTTGCATTATGTGATTCCGAAAAAACAAGACCGCTTCTTGAACGAATCGATAAGTTAATAGCACAATGGCCGCGCCCCGTCTTGAACCTTCCCAATCGAATTCAACGCTGCTATCGGGATAATCTTAGCCAATTACTCAAGTCTATACCTGGCCTTCTAATTCCACCCACGGTGCGCGCGAACAGAGTTGAACTAGAAAAATTGGCACAGCTAACGTTGCCTCTTAGTGAGATACTCAGCGATGGTACTTACCCCCTGACGATAAGACCACTCGATTTTCATAGCGGTAAAGAGTTTAGCAAAATAGATACTGTATCTGATTTAGCGAACTACCTGAACACTACGGACGCGCAGGAGTTTTTCGTTTCATTTTATATTGATTACTGTAGTGCTGACGGACTTTATCGCAAGGCTAGAATCGCATTGATTGATGGCCGGCCTTATATCTGTCACTTGGCAATCAGTGAGCACTGGATCGTCCATTATAAGTCCGCAAGCATGGCTGAAAGCATTTCCAAACGTAACGAAGAGGCAAGTTTCATGCAACACTTCGATTGCGATTTTGCATTGCGCCATAAAAATGCGCTACTCGCCATTGCTGAGCGATTAGGACTGGATTACGCCGTTATTGATTGCGCTGAGACCCCAGATGGTAATTTACTGGTGTTCGAAATTGATAACGTAGGCTGGGTACATGCAACTGACTCTGTCGAGATATTTCCTTATAAGCAAGCCCAGATGAGCAAGGTATTTGCTGCGTTTCTGGCCATGCTGGTTAAGACTAAAAAGGAACTTATCCAGAATTGAATACTAGCGCATAATACTCAAAACCAATTCCTCAATATCATATTTAGTTGCATTAGCTATCAACATTAAGCCAGGATTGATATGATTTACATAAATAACCGTTGTTTGAAAGTGAGCCACTTATAATGACCTACAGCTTAAAACCAGCTATTGCCATCTTTTTAATACTTTTTATCAGCGCTTGCGCTAAAAATGAACAATCGTTGACGACGAACAAAAGAGCGAAACTTGTCACAGAGCTAATCAGCGATGGTGCTAGCTGTCGCGTATTCAAAACTCGGCTGGATGCACCGTCAATTATTGATAATGAAATTGAAAGCGTTTATCGTGATGCACTAAAAGCAGGCTGCATTTATAAGGATATTTAAGCGGCTTATTCACGGTATTGGCATCGCCATACCTTAGATGAGTGCAGGTTGGTGTAGCAAGGTTCAGGTTGCAAGCCATTTTTTATGACTTACGACCAAATTAAAGACTAAACGATTCCTAGGCTATCTAAACCTGCAGATAAATCCTTGCCGTGCGTGGCTTTGCCATCTAATTTAATTTTCAGTCGAATATCATTCACTGAGTCAGCATTTCGTAAAGCTTCTTCATAGCTAATCACATCCGCCTCATGCAAATCAAATAGCGACTGATCAAAAGTTTGCATGCCTAACTCACGTGATTTAGCAATAATCGCTTTAATTTCATGCACTTCACCTTTAAAAATCAAATCTGAAATAAGCGGCGAATTAAGCATTACCTCTGTTGCGGCAGCACGACCCTTGCCCTCTTTTTTGGGGATAAGTCGCTGTGAAATAAAAGCTCGCATATTTAAAGATAGATCCATCAGCAACTGATGGCGACGCTCTTCAGGGAAAAAGTTGATGATACGGTCTAAGGCTTGATTGGTACTATTGGCGTGTAAAGTAGCCATGCATAAATGACCAGTTTCAGCAAAAGCAATCGCATAATCCATAGTTTCACGATCACGAATTTCACCAATCATAATCACATCAGGTGCTTGGCGTAAGGTGTTTTTCAGTGCGACACCCCAATTATCGGTATCCACCCCAATTTCACGTTGCGTAATAATGCAGTTTTTATGTTCATGCACAAACTCTACGGGGTCTTCAATGGTAATAATATGGCCGAAACTATTCTGATTGCGGTAGCCTACCATTGCTGCTAACGAAGTTGATTTACCTGAACCAGTACCGCCAACAAAAATCACTAAGCCACGCTTAGTCATGGCAATGTCTTTCAATACTGCAGGCAATCCTAAATCTTCAAACTCAGGAATTTTAGTGGTAATTGTTCTAAACACTAGACCGACTGATCCACGCTGGACAAAAGCATTGACCCGAAAACGTGCAACACCAGGTAAGCCAATCGCAAAATTACACTCATTGGTGGCATCGAACTCCGTACTTTGTTTGTCATTCATAATGGCACGTGATATTTCACGGGCTTGTTGCGCGGATAACACTTGAGTACTGACCGGAGTTACCTTGCCATCGATTTTCATGGCTGGCGGAAAGCCGGCCGTAATAAATAAATCAGACGCTTTTTTTGCCAGCATCAACCGCAATAAATCAAATACAAACTTTTCTGCCTGACCATTTTCCATCATGAACCCTTACGTGGTAACTTTAATTTTCAGTGCCATTATTACAAATTATCCCATAATATTATCTTTATTGGCGGCCTTGCTTCGCGCCTCATTCGCTGAAATGATGTTGCGTTTGACTAGATCCTGTAGATTTTGATCTAGCGTCTGCATGCCAACATTTTGACCGGTCTGAATCGCCGAATACATTTGTGGGATTTTGGATTCTCGAATCAAGTTGCGAATCGCTGGCGTACCGATCATGATTTCATGGGCGGCTACGCGGCCCTGCTCATCTTTTGTCTTGCATAGCGTTTGTGAAATAACCGCACGCAATGATTCAGACAACATAGACCGTACCATTTCTTTTTCAGCTGCAGGAAACACATCAATAATACGATCGATTGTTTTAGCGGCGGAACTTGTATGCAACGTACCAAACACCATATGCCCGGTTTCAGCCGCAGTTAGTGCCAGACGTATCGTCTCTAAGTCACGCAACTCACCCACTAGAATCACATCAGGATCTTCACGCAGGGCAGAACGTAAGGCGTTGTTAAATGAAAGTGTATGAGCACCTACTTCACGCTGGTTAATTAAACATTTTTTTGATGTATGGACAAACTCAATAGGATCTTCAACGGTGAGGATGTGGCCGAATTCTTTGTCGTTGATATAATCGATCATAGCCGCAAGCGTGGTTGATTTACCCGACCCAGTAGGTCCTGTGACCAAACAGAGGCCACGCGGTGTATCAGCAATGTCCTTAAAGATTGCAGGGCAGTTTAATTGCTCTAAGGTCAATATTTTAGACGGAATGGTACGGAATACCGCGCCAGCACCACGTTGATGATTAAACGCATTGACCCGAAAGCGTGCCAAATTAGGAATTTCAAAGGAAAAGTCACACTCCAAAGTTTCTTCATACACTTTGCGCTGGCCGTCACTCATAATGTCGTAGACCATGTCGTGCACATCACTATGGGCCAAGGCTGGCACATTAATCTTACGAATGTCGCCATGCACACGAATCATCGGCGGCAAACCTGCCGAAAGGTGCAAGTCTGAAGCTTTATTTTTAACTGAAAATGCGAGTAAA
>Ga0209913_1000919_pt1 | contig 20031 bp, 20 predicted proteins | sample PersoiDNA2013203_FD_185805 | JGI IMG/M metagenome (GOLD analysis project Ga0209913, IMG submission 185805) | Permafrost soil microbial communities from the Arctic, to analyse light accelerated degradation of dissolved organic matter (DOM) -... | ecosystem: Environmental > Terrestrial > Soil >... | reverse complement strand
ATATGACGCAGGACGTCAAGGGTGCGGCGGAGCAGTTTGCGGCATTGTTTTAAACCACTGCGCTGTGGTGCCGCTAACGGTCAGGTAGGAATGACAATTTGATCGTTAGTGGTCGAAATTTGATATTGCTCATCGAGATGAAATTGCTACGGTGTTTCCTTTTTTAAGGAGATTCCAATGCTATCTGGTACATCCCCATCTGACGTCCAGGCGGCTTCTCAAGTCAGCGCCACCAATACAGTACGTTTTGCCCCAGAGACGGCTATTGCTACAGAATTGGCAAAATCATTGTCCAAAGTGTGCAGCTGTTTTGATGCGACGCTTTCGGTTATTTGCAAAAAAGAACTCTTAGCACCAGAGACTGGGCAGTTGGCTCAGGTCGTCAAATGTGCGCGCAATATGGATACCCCTTTGGGCGAGACTAACCTGACACCGTTGTGGCTTGCTGCCTCCAGGGGTGAAACGGCGGCCGTTGAGCGCATCCTGCTCCATGAAAATCTGGATCCGAATGCAAAATCCAATGGGGAAACGGCCTTGCATGTCGCGCTACGTATGCAAAATCGTGGTGCTGTTGATGTATTGCTCAACGATCCTCGTATTCATACAACAGTCACCAATGATAAAGGCAGAACCGCTATCGAGGAGGCGGCAGAGCGCGGTCATGTCAGGATGGTCAATCAAATGGCATCGCATCCCAAAGCTGGAATCGATAACGCAGAGTACGCTCGATTGATGATGCGCGCCTCGGAAAAACAAATTGCACTGAGCAATCATATTTTCGAAAGACGCGAGCGTATCGCAGACTTTGACCGTCAGAGAGGTCACGATTCCTGAGTAGCGCAGATGGGGATAACTGAACGATCTGCAATGCGGTCAATGCATCGGGAGATACATTGACCGCATTGTCGTTTTTGGAAACTGACTTATTGCTTGGCCACCGAGGCCGGCAAATGACGGCCGTGGAACTTGTGGTAAATCCCGTCGAGCTTGCCGTTGCGATGGTTGGCCAGCACCCAGTTGTTGATCCATTCTTTCAGGCGCGGCTGATTCTTGTTGAGCGCGATGCCCAGATCGAAATCCTTTTGTGCAAATTTCAGTTCCAGATTTTTGTCCGGTGCGCGCTTGATCATTTCCATCAGATTCGACGGCGTGCTGGAGAAAATCTCCACCTGGCCGGTCACCATGGAGGTGATCAGGGTGGCGTCGTCTTCATAGCGCACGATCTCGGCACCCTTGGTCAGTGCAGTGGTCATCGAGTCATTGACGGTGGCGCGGGTCAGACCGATGCGCTTGCCGTTGAGGTCGTTATAATCCTTGATCTGAATATTTTTCGGCCCGCCGACGATGATTGTGATCACCGCGTAAGGCAGCGAAAAATCAACCACCTGGGCGCGTTCCGGCGTGATCGACAAATCGGCGATGACGACGTCGGCACGCTTGGCTTGCAGGGTCGGGATGCGTGCGGCATTGGTGACCGGTACGATTTCCAGTTTCACTCCCAGATCCTGGGCGAACAGGGCGGCGGTTTCGACGTCCGAGCCGGCCGGTTGCATGTTGGCGTCGACAAAACTAAACAGCGGCGAACCCATGGCGATGGCCACGCGCACTTTACCGGCCTTCTTGATGTCGTCGAGCTGATCGGCCATGGCGGCGTGGGCCAGGGTGCCGGTCAATAGCGCTGCGATACAGCTGCGGGCGAAGAATTGTTGTAGTTTCATGCAGGTCTCCTGGGTTGTTGTTGTGGCGATGAAAGGCGGTCTTGATTACAGGCCATTATTGAGAAAGGCCTGTAATTCCGGTGTCTTGGGATGATCCAGCATCTCGCCCGGGCCGACTTCCCAGACCGTACCCTGATGCATGTAGATGATGCGGTCGGCCATGCGCTTGGCGAAGGCCATTTCATGCGTCACCAGCAGCATGGTCATGCCGCCGGCGGCGAGGTTTTCCATCACGCGCAATACTTCTCCGGTCAGTTGCGGGTCCAGTGCCGAGGTGACTTCATCGAACAGCATGACCTTGGGTGCCATTGCCAACGAACGGGCAATTGCTACACGTTGCTGCTGGCCGCCTGAGAGTTGCTCCGGATAAGCGTCGGCCTTGTTGCCCAGGCCGACCTGTTCAAGCACCGCCATCGACACGCTCAATGCTTCGGCGCGCGACTGCTGCTTGACGTGGCGCAGCGCCAGCATGATGTTTTCCTGCACGCTCAGGTGCGGAAACAGGTTGTAGCCTTGGAACACAATGCCGACTTCCTGACGCAGTCGGTGCAGATCGACATCGGGGGCATCAACGCGCATGCCGCAGACTTCGATGGTGCCTGAGTCGACCGTCTCCAGCCGATCGATACAACGTAGTGCTGTGCTTTTGCCGGAACCGCTGGCACCGATGATGGCAATCATTTCGCCTTTTTCGACTTCGAAAGAGACCCCCTTCAATACCTGATTAGCACCAAAACTCTTGAAAACCTGATCCAGTTTAACGATTGCTGACATTGAGCTTCTTCTCCATCGATTGGCTCCAGCGCGAGAGCGGGTAGCACAGCACAAAATAAAACGCCCCGACCAGACTGAAAATCAGGAAAGGTTGAAAAATCGAGTTGTTGATAATCTGGCCGGCGCGAGTGAGTTCGATAAATCCGATCACCGAGGCCAGCGAGGTCATCTTGATCACTTGCACCATGAAGCCGACCGTGGGTGGCAGTGACAGGCGCAGGGCTTGTGGAATGATCACCAGGCGCAGGGTTTGCCAGCGTGTCAGCGACAGGCATTCGGCGGCTTCCCATTGCGGGCGCGGCATGGCTTCGACGCAGCCGCGCCAGATGTCACCCAGATAGGCGCTGGTGTAGACCATCATGGCCAGACCGGCCGCGACCAATGCCGGCAAGGCAAAGCCGTAGACCGATAAGCCGTAGTAGACGATGAACAGCAGGATCAGCAGCGGAATACCTTGGACACACTCGATGTAGATCAGAGTGGGCATCCAGAGCCAGCGACGTGGCGAAATGCGCGCCAGCAGCACCGCAAAACCGCCGATGCTGCCCAGCAGGAAGGCCAGACCAGACAGCACCAGCGTCCACCAGATTGATTGCACCAGATAGAAAAAATGTTGCCAGGAAAAACTGCCAATCATGATGTGCTCCCGCTGTTGGCAGCCTTGGCCGCAGTCTTGGGCTGGTATGGGGATGTGCTCGGCACACGGCGCCGTGCCGCCTCCATGGTTGCGCGCCGTATCACGCGGCGGCGCTTGAACAGATATTCACCGCAGCCCCAGGCCAGCAGCTTGACCAGCAGCGACAGCGCCAGATACATGCAGGCCACCACGATGTAGGTTTCCAGCGAGCGGAAGGTGTCTGACTGCACGGTGTTGGCGATGGCGGTGAGTTCTTCTGCCGAAATTTGCGAGGCCATCGCGGAGGCTTGCATCATGAGCAGAAACTGGCTGGTCAAGGCTGGATAGACGCGCTCGATCGACGGTTGCAGCATGACGTGCCAGGCAATGCGCCAGCGCGACAGGCCGAGGCATTCGGCCGCCTCGATCTGACCGCGGGGAACTGACTCCAAGCCGGCGCGAATGATTTCTGCGGCATAGGCGGCGATATTGATGATCATCGCCAGCACGGCGGCGGCGAACGTGGGCATGTGAATGCCCAGACTGGCCAGACCGAAATACAGCAGGAAGATCTGTACCAGAAAAGGCGTATTGCGTACCGCCTCGATGTAGACCGAACAGGCTTGGGAAATCCAGCGATGATTGCTGCGCTTGAGAAAGGCGATCAGCGTACCGACGGCGACGCCGACGATGATGGCGACTGTTGTCATCTTCAGCGTCAGCCAGGCGCCCAGCAAAAACACCGGCCAGTACGGCGCCAGGGGGGCAAAATTAAGTGAAAAATCCATGCCGATCATGCCCTTTATACGTGGCGTTTCAAGCGGTTCGGCGATGTCATGACGTAGCAACTACACGTAACAACTACACGCAGCAATCCAGCGCAATGGTCATTTGATCGAGTACGTTATTGTTGACGGTCGTGCATCGCTTACTACATCTGCATCACCTTGTTCATGACCGGCAACATTGCGTTGTCTCCTGCCGGAAGATGAACCAGGGCGGCTGTCTTGCTACCAGCCAGTGTCGCGGTTGCTATGGTGTCAAGGTTTGCATCATGCGCATATCCGGCCTGTGCGTCCTTGATTTTTTATCGGCATCTCTACTCTCAAGAGGGTAAAGATACTGTGGATGTACGATAACATACAATGAAAAAATGCGGGTATTCCTGCACTCGATGGCTGAAGGTTTTTACTGCGCGGCGAGGGCAAAAAAAATGCCGGCGCGATGCCGGCATTGTCGATGACTCCTGATTGGAGATCAGTCTTCCAGCAAGCTGCGCAGCATCCATGCATTTTTTTCATGCAACTGCATGCGCTGGGTCAGCAGGTCGGCTGTCGGTTCGTCGGCGGCAGCGTCTACCGTGGGGAAGATCGAGCGTGCAGTGCGGGTTACGGCTTCCTGACCGGCTACCAGTTGCTGGATCATTTCTGCAGCGACAGGTACGCCGTCAGCTTCGGGAATGGACGACAGCTTGGCAAATTCCTTGTAGGAACCTGGTGCGGGATAACCCAGTGCGCGAATGCGTTCGGCGATCAGATCGACTGCCAGCGACAGCTCGGTATATTGGCCTTCAAACATCAGGTGCAAGGTGTTGAACATCGGGCCGGTGACGTTCCAGTGAAAATTATGCGTCTTCAGATACAAGGTATAGGTATCGGCCAGCAGTTTGCTCAAGCCGTCAGCGATCTTCTTGCGGTCTTTGTCGCTGATGCCGATATTGATTGCTGCCACGTTCTTCTTTGCCATTGTTTTGCTCCTTGATGTGATGAAATGCAACACCGCGATTTTATGCCAAATTGGCTACGCTGTAGCAGCACGTCCTTTACGCCGATAGAGAGAAATCGTCAGCGCGACCGCGCACAGCGCGCCCACTGCAGCGAACAGAAATACTTCCTCATAGCCGAATTGGCCGACGATCAATCCCGCCAACGGACCGGTCACGCCCAGCGCCAGATCGAGAAACACGGAGTAGGCGCCTAATGCAGCGCCGCGATTGGATGCTTCCACCAGACCGACCGCCTCCACGCCCAGCGACGGGAAGATCAGTGCAAAACCGAAGCCGGCCAGCGCAGCACCGATCATGGCGACCTCGGCCGAACCGGCCAGCCACAGGATGGTCAGCCCAAGTGCTTCCACGAGGAACGATGCAATAGCGACCCGGAAGCCGCCAAAACGCGAGATCGAATTGGCAAACAACAGCCGCGAGCCGATGAAGAAGCCGCCAAACAGCGTCAGCGAAAAAGCCGCATTGGACCATTGATGGCTGGCGTAATACAAGGTGATGAAAGTGGCGATGGCGCCGAAGCCGATCGTGCCCAGCGCCAGTCCGAGGCCATACGGCAGCACCCGGCGCAGCACCAGTTTGAAGGCCAGGCGCTCACCGCGCACCACCGGTACCGACGGCCGCGGGCGCGCTGCGAAGTAGCCGATCAGCGCCAATGCCAGTGCCGCAAAACCGATCGATGAAAAACCAAACAGATGTTGCATCGCTACGCCCAATGGCGCACCCAGCGCCAGTGCGCCATAGGTGGCGATGCCGTTCCAGGAAATCATGCGTGCAGTATGTGTTGCGCCGATGCGACCGATGCCCCAGATGATGGCGCCGGTGCCGACCAGACTTTCACCGATACCCAGACAAAAGCGGCTGATCAACAGCGTGCTCAAACTCAGCCACGGCAGTTCCACAAACCAGGCTGCCAGAATCAGGAAGGCGCCACTGGCAGCGCAGGCCAGCATGCCGCGGATGACGGTTTTCTTGGGGCCGATGGTATCAACCAGGCGCCCGGCCTGAGCGCGCGTGATGAAGGTCGACAGATATTGCACGCTGATCGACAGGCCTGCGATGAAAGAGCTGTAACCCAGATCCAGATGAACATAGCCAGGCAACACCGCAAGCGGGATGCCGATGGTCAGATAGGCCAGAAAGGTGAACAGCACCGTCGACAGGATTTGCGTAATGACCGCGTGTTGCGTTGGCGTCGCCGCGACAGGCGAGGCAGCAGGAGCAGAGTGTAGGGCGTCTTCGGACATAGTGGGAGAATGAGGTGGTGCGGCAGTCTGAGCAAGTGGCCGTGCGATTTATGTTGCACCGCGCAATTTTACTCTTGTTGAAACAAGCTTGCTGGCGAAGGGTTTTGTGGCCAAGAGCCGATAGCGTTGCAGCAAGAAGACGCACCTGTACAGGCGTACAGTCGTATAATCGCGAGATGCAAAATCTTCTCCACAATCTCAACGAAGAGCAGCTCGCTGCTGTAACCCTGCCAGCCCAATCGGCCTTGATTCTGGCCGGTGCCGGTTCCGGCAAAACCCGTGTCCTGACTACTCGCATCGCCTGGCTGATCCAGACCGGCCAGGTCTCGCCATCGGGCATCCTGGCGGTGACCTTTACCAATAAGGCGGCCAAGGAAATGCTGGCGCGGCTGTCGGCGATGATGCCGATCAACACGCGCGGCATGTGGGTGGGCACCTTTCATGGTCTGTGTAACCGGCTGCTGCGCGCGCATTATCGCGATGCGGGCCTGCCGCAGACCTTCCAGATTCTCGATTCGCAAGATCAGTTGTCGGCCATCAAGCGTCTGCTCAAGGCGATGAATGTCGATGATGAAAAGTATCCGCCGCGCAATCTGATGTACTTCATCAACGGCGCCAAGGATCAAGGTTTGCGCGCCAAGGATGTCGACGCCAGCGATGATTACAACCGTAAATTCGTCGAGCTCTATGATCTCTACGATCAGCAGTGCCAGCGCGATGGTGTGGTCGATTTCGCCGAGCTGTTGTTGCGCAGCTATGAGTTGTTGGTACGCAATCAGCCGCTGCGCCAGCATTATCAACAGCGTTTCAAACACATTCTGGTCGATGAGTTTCAAGACACCAATGATCTTCAGTACAACTGGCTCAAGTTGTTGTCGGGACAGGGACAAGTCAACAGCGGTGCGGTCTTCGCGGTGGGCGATGATGACCAAAGCATTTATGCGTTTCGCGGCGCCAATGTCGGCAACATGGCAGCTTTTGAACGTGAATTCCGCGTACAGAATCTGATCAAGCTGGAGCAGAACTACCGCTCGCATGGCCACATTCTGGATGCGGCCAACGTGCTCATTGCCAACAACAGCAAGCGCCTGGGCAAGAACCTGCGCACCGATGCCGGACACGGTGAACAGGTGCGCGTGTTTGAGTCCAGCAGCGATCTGCAGGAAGCGCAATGGATTATCGAACAGGTCAAAAATCTGGTTGCCGAGGGTTGGTTGCGCAGTGAGATTGCGTTGCTGTATCGCTCCAATGCGCAGTCACGTGTGCTCGAACATGCCTTGTTCAGCGCCGGCATTGCCTACCGCGTCTATGGTGGTCAGCGCTACTTCGAGCGCGCCGAAGTCAAGCATGCCATCGCCTATCTGCAACTCATGGACAACCTGAATAACGACTCAGCCTTTTTGCGCGTGGTCAATTTCCCGACCCGGGGCATTGGCGCCAAGGCGCTTGAATCCTTGCAGGATGCGGCACGTCAGAACGGTTGTTCTTTGTATGCGGCTGTCCCGTATGTGGCAGGCAAGGCCGGTTCTTCATTGGGTGCCTTCATCAAGCTGATCGAAGGCGTGCGTTTTGAAACGCAGCATCTGCCTTTGCAGGAAATGGTGCAAATAGTGCTCGACGCCAGCGGTTTGATCACGCATTACCGCAATGAAAAAGAAGGCGCTGATCGTGTTGAGAATCTGGAGCAGTTGGTCAATGCTGCGACCTTGTTTGTGTCGGAAGAAGGTTACGGTCTCGATACGCCGGCCTTCCTTGGGCCGCAGGCGCAAGCGGTGGCAGGTACTTCCATCACGACCGCCGATGGCGTCGAGATCATTGACGCGGATGCACCGCTGGCGGCAGTGATGTCGCCGTTGTCGGCGTTCCTTTCGCATGCCTCGCTGGAGGCGGGCGACAATCAGGCGCAGGCGGGCCAGGACGCCTTGCAGTTGATGACGGTGCATTCGGCCAAGGGGCTGGAGTTCGATGCGGTGTTTATTACCGGTCTGGAAGAGGGGTTGTTCCCGCACGAAAACAGCGCCAAGGAAGAGGGCGGTGTGGAAGAGGAGCGGCGGTTGATGTACGTTGCCATTACGCGTGCGCGTAAGCGCTTGTTCATGAGTTTTTCGCAGACGCGGATGTTGCACGGTCAGACTCGTTACAACCTGCGTTCGCGTTTCTTTGATGAATTGCCGGATGAGTCCATTAAATGGCTGTCACCTAAAATTCAACAGCAAGCCAGTTGGTTTGCCCGTCCGAAGTCTGCTTGGGATGAGGCGCCGGAATCGGGCAATAACAAGATTGCGCAGAATTTCAGTCGGCCTGATTCGGGCTGGCGTATTGGGCAGAATGTGGCACATGCCAAGTTCGGTGAGGGGGTCATCGTCAACATTGAAGGTGGTGGTGTGAGTTCGCGGGCGCATATCAATTTCGGTAAGTTCGGGATGAAGTTGCTGGATCTGAGCATTGCCAAGCTGGAGAAGGTTTGAGCTTTGTTTGAGTTGATTTTTTGATGTTGATTTAGCTCGCTTTTGCGTCGTTGCTGTGGTTGTTTGATGTTTGTTTTCTTCGGACGAGAGTGCGTTGCCGGGGGCGGCCCGGCAGCCGCTTACTTTTCTTGTCTCGCCCCCCCTCCATGTCAGGATAGTTGTCGCCTCTTCCACAAACCAATGATGGGGAGGAGAAACGATGAAACATCGACGCTATACTGAAGAAGAGAAGGCGTGGGTGCTAAATGAGCTTGGAGCGCCCAATAACCGGACCGTGGTCGAGATGGCCAAGGAAACGGGAATCACGACAGTAACGTTGCGTACATGGCGCAATGAATCGAAAGCCGGAGGTAAGCTGATGCCAGGTACAGGTAAGCGTAGCGGGCGCTGGAGTAGCGCCGACAAGTTCAAGGCGGTTCTTCAGACGGCATCGATGAGTGAGGCGGAGATCAGTGAATATTGCCGCGGCGTTGGAATTGATCCAAGCGAACTGATCTCGTGGCGGCTGGCTTGTGAGCGTGCCAACGCTCCCAGCGAGACCGCATTGACCGTCGATGTAACTGCCACCAAGCAGATCAAACAGTTGCAGCAGGAACTACGTCGTAAGGACGCTGCCTTGGCTGAGACGGCTGCATTGCTGGTACTCAGAAAAAAAGCCAATGCGATCTGGGGAACGCAAGAGGAAGAATGATCAACGCCTCTGATCGCAAGAACGCTGTGGAGTTGATCGAAGAAGCGGTGGCTGCCGGGGCACGGCAGAGTTCAGCCTGCCAGGAACTTGGCTTGCAGGAGCGCACTTTGCAGCGATGGCGCCGCAAGCCGGAAGACGGTCGTCCTGGTGCTAGCCGTCCGACACCGTCCAACAAGTTAAGCCAGGTTGAGCGCGATACGGTGCTACAAGCTGCGAATCGCTCGGGCTATGCAAGTCTGACGCCTCATCAGATCGTGCCGAAATTGGCCGACGAGGGAATCTATCTGGCGTCGGAATCAACGTTCTATCGTGTGATGAAGGCAGCAGGACAAAGTCACAGGAGGGGCCGCACCCGTGCTCCCTGTGCCCGGCCACTGACAACGCATCGTGCCGACGGCCCCAACCAGGTGTGGTGCTGGGATATAACGTGGATGCCCAGCACCGTCAAAGGCCGGTTCTTTTACTGGTATATGGTCAAGGACATTTACAGTCGCAAATTGGTCGTCAATGAAGTGCATGAAACGGAAAGCGCGACACATGCCGGTGTGTTATTGGAACGTGCTTATTTACGCGAAGGAATTGTCGGACGTTCGGTGGTGCTGCACTCGGACAATGGAAGCGCCATGAAGGGAGCAACACTGTTGATGGCGATGCGGGAGTTGGGTGTGGTGCCCTCGTACAGTCGCCCCCGCGTCAGCAACGACAACGCATATGCGGAGGCATTGTTCCGGACGGCGAAATACTGCGCCCTATGGCCAAAACGCCCGTTCGACACGCTGGCCGAGGCTCGTTCCTGGGTGATGCGGTTCGTCGCCTGGTACAACGAAGAGCATCGTCACAGTGCGTTGAAATACGTTACGCCCTCGCAACGGCATCAAGGGCATGATGGTGTCTTGCTACAACAAAGGGAGCGGTTATACAAAGAGGCTAAACGTAGGTGTCCTCAACGATGGTCTGGGGACACGCGCAATTGGCAATTGCCAAACCATGTGTATTTGAACAGAGAGCGAGATCCGATTCGGTAATCCGATCGGGCTTTTGCGGTCGCCTTCTTTTGCTTACCTTTTCTTGGCGAAGCAAGAAAAGTAAGTAGCTGCCGGGCTACCCCCGGCAACGCACTCTCGTCCGAAGAACACAAATCATCAGCAACCCAAGCAAGTCGGGTGCTTGACGCTTTCTGTGCATCGCATTCATACTTCCTCGTCCTCGATAAAAAGAGGAACGAGTTTTGCAGCTCGATCAAGAAGGCGGACATCCGCCAATCGGCGTTTTTCGTCCGCACCATGTGTGCCCTCTTATGGGCGACAGTGGTGGGGAGGCTTCGGCCTGCCGGTTACCTTCTTGCCGGTCTGCAAACCTTGTCACTTGTCGCCCTCCCGTTTTGCAGCGGGGGATGCGGCTTTAACGCTAAAGAAGGAGGTTCTCATGCCTGGCACCAACACGTCTGACCAACACCCCATCCCCCCAACCCACGAAGATTTTCACTGGATTCACGGCCCAGGAAAAAACGAGCGCTTAGCCGATTTCGTTGAACTCACACGCGATGTTACCGCCGGCGTCGTGAGCAGCCTGCAATTAATCTATCGCAGTCATCTGGTACGTGAGATGAATCAGGATTGCGATCCCGGACAGGAATCTGCACCAGCCATTGGCACAACAGATGCGGCCAATTTGTTGCGGCTGTCGTTGGCAGCTGCAACCATGCTGCGCAATGTTGCAGAGGATAGAATCGCCTCACTCAACAAGTGGTGGAACGATTGATCGTATCGTCGCCTCATCCTTGACAGTGAGACAGTCAATGGCGGCGGCATCCCAGATGGGAATCGAAAAAAAACCCGCCAAAAATAGCGGGTTTTTCTGTAGTCAGTCACCTGCCGGTGGCTGCCGGTACAGGCCAGCAGGCCCTGACACCTGACTTACTTGAACAACAAGCGTATCGAGTCGAAAGCGCGACCAAAAATACCCGCCGGACCAACCGATTCCAACGCCACCAGCGGCAATGCAGTGATGGCCTTGTCATCGATCATGATCTTCAGTGTACCGACCTTGGCATTTTCTGAGATCGGCGCAATCAGAGGATCATTGCGTTCAACGCGGGGCTTGATCTTGTCAGCACTACCCTTGGGTACGGTAACGTAGACGTCATGGTTGAAACCAATCTTGATCTTGCCTTGCGAACCCTTCCAGACGTCGGGTGTATCAACCGCCTGGCCCTTGCTGTAGAGCTTGACGGCATCAAAGTTCTGGAAACCCCAGTTCAGCAGCTTCTGGCTTTCCTGTGTACGAACCTGGTCGGAAACGGTACCGATCACCACCGAAATCAGACGGCGCTCGCCATTGGCAACCGGACGTTTGGCCGAAGTGATGAGCGAATAGCCGGCACTTTCGGTGTGACCGGTTTTCATGCCGTCGACAGTCGGGTCGATCCACAGCAGACGATTACGGTTAGGTTGTGTAATGTTGTTGTAGGTGAATTTCTTGACGGCGTAATAGGTTTTGTACAGTTCTGGGAAATCGTTGATCAGGTTGCGACACAGAATCGACAGGTCACGCGCCGTGGTGTAGGTGTCCGGGCTGGGCAAACCGTGTGGGTTGCTGAAATGGGTGCCGGTCAGACCTTGGCGCTGCGCTTCACGATTCATCAACACGACGAAGGCGTCGCTGGTACCGGAGACTGCTTCGGCCACGGCCACGGCGGCATCATTGCCGGACACCGAAATCAGGCCCAACAACAGGTTGTTGATGGAAACTGGCTTGTTCGGTTCGATGAACATCTTGGAGCTGGTCGGGTCGACTTTCCATGCATTCACGGAAACGGTGACTTCCTGATTCAGGTCCAGACGCTTGTCGCGCACGGCGGCAAAGGCCAGATAGGCCGTCATCAGCTTGACCAGTGATGCCGGCTCAACCCGTGTATCAGCATTCTCTGAGGCGATGACTTGATTGCTGGAGGCATCGAGCAGTAGCCAGGATTTGGCGGCGACGCTAGGTGGCGGCAAGGATTGAGCACTGGCGGCGGTGAGCGTCAGGAGGGATGTGGCGAGGGCCACGAGGTATTTTTTCATCTTCGGGTGTAAAAAGGGTTTGCCGCTTAAAAGAGGCGGAACGGTCGTTTGAAAGCGTTGAGTAGGTGTGAAACTGATTGTGAAAATTTGGATTGATTGACTATGCCGCAAACATCGAGGGCCGATTATAAACGCCGCCAAGCTTCTGGATCAGGCTTCCGGCTTATCGATGCCACATTTCGACCACCAGATTTTTGATATGTTGCAGCTTGCGGTGAAAAAAATGATCTGAGCCGGGAATGACGATGACCGGGAGGTCCTGAGGGCGCGCCCAGTCGAGTACGGCCGTCAGTGGAATGGTGTCATCGAGCTCGCCGTGGATCAGGATGGTATTGGCCGGGACTTCGGCCATCGGCCATTTGCCGGCTGCGGTGCCAACCAAGGCCAGGCGTTCGGCTGGGATGTTACGCGGGTCATTGATCTCAGTGAGGCGTTTTTGCAGCTGTGCCTGGACGAAGGTGCCGAACGAAAAACCACCCAGCGCCAGCGGCAGTTCAGGGTATTGTGCGCGCATGTGCGCCAGCAGCAGTGCCATGTCGTCGGTTTCGCCCTGACCATGATCGTGCTCGCCGGCGGACTTGCCTACGCCACGGAAATTCATGCGCACGGCGACATAACCGAGCGCCAGGAAAGCCCGCGCCAACGTCTGTGTGACCTTGTTATCCATGGTGCCGCCGAACAGGGGATGCGGATGCGCTACCAGCGCCAGACCGCGTGCGGCGGGAAATTGCTCGGCATCGGGCAGGTCCAGGGCACATTCAAGCTGGCCGATTGCGCCATCGATGAGAAACGATTGGGTATGAGCGTTCATTGAGGAAATCAGACGGGTTTAAATTTTCAGGCGTTCGACAATCTTGCCACCGACAATATGGGAGTCGATGATTTCATCGATATCTTCCTTGTCGACATAGGTATACCAAGTGCCTTGCGGATAGATGACGACCACCGGGCCTTCTTCGCACCGCTCCAGGCATCCAGCCTTGTTGATGCGCACTTTGCCGGGGCTGGCCAGGTCGAGTTGCTTGATGCGTTTTTTCGCATGTTCCTGGGCGGCCTGGGCACCTTGGTTGGCGCAGCAGGTGCGCTCACCGGGCTGGCGCTGGTTGAGGCAGAAGAAAACGTGATGTTCGTAGAAAGGGGTGTCTGCCATGATGAGCAAGGAGATGAAGAGGGCAAAGCGCTATGATACACCGCGCCGCCGCTTACTTCAGGGCGCCTTGTTTGTGCACGGGGTGATACAGGAACCACAAGGCCAGAAAGGGCCAAAGTATCGACAGAAATTGTGCTGCGCCGTCAAAATTGAGAAATTTTCCTTGTACCCAGGTTTGCAGGGTAGAAACAAAGTAGGGGTTGGCCGGTACGGCATTGGTGACCAGCAGGCTGAAAATCAGCGCCAGCGCAGCGATACGCCGTTGCGCCACGATGGGTGCAAAAAAAAGTCCTGACAACATCAGCGTGCCGATCAGAATGCCGCCTGCCGCGCCTGGCGTGAACCAGACGAAGGCGTTCTCGGGGGCAAAAAACAAGGCACAGGCCAGCGACTTGACGGCAATCACGCCGAGCAGATAAAGGGCTGCCAAGCGGTTGCGCGGGGCCTGTTTGCGCAACAGCAACAGCATGGTCAGCATGGCGCCGGTGAGGCCGCAAGCGGTGACGATGACTTCGGCTAACCAGTATTGTTCGGCTGTGAGCTGGGCTTGGTTGGTCCACCAGGTGGCCAGGTCAATGGGCGTGTCGAGCAGATCAGACAGCAGGCCTGACAGCGGCGGCACCAGGTGACCCAGGCCGAACAGGTGGTTTTGCGGATAAATGAGCGCCAGCGGCCATAAGCCGACCACTACCAGGCCACGACTGGCCTCGCGTGAGAACCAGCGGCGGCGCACTTCGAGCAAGCGGCTTTGCTGCAAGAAATAACGGCAGGTGGCCGCGCCGATGAGTGCCCCTAGTATCGCGCCGCAACTGTTGGTGAGCAGATCGAGATTGGATGGCACCCGTGTGGGCAAGTAGGTCTGTACCGCTTCCATCACGGCTGACAGCGCTATGCCGGCGACGCTGCTGAGCAAGATGGCCTGCCAGGAACGCAGGCGTGGATAGAGGGAATACACCATCAATGCCCCGAATGGGGCGTAGCCGACAATGTTGGTCCATAGATCGAAGCCGGTCCAATAATACGGCAGGCGCGCCCACAGATAAGCGAACGCTGGCAGACCCATATCACGCCAACCTGATAGCGGATACCAACTGGCATAGATGATCAGTAGCGTATAGATCAATAGACTGACGCGCGCAAACGACGATGCGGCAGGTTTTGGCGCGACAGTCACAGCATCCGCCGTGGCTGCGGATGGGGCTTGATGCGCGGTGCTGTGGGAGTCATCCATGGCTGCGAGAGTACCTGATTTCACCATCGCTTGCAGCTTCGGCAACCGTTACAATGTGGCCTATGCATGTTCCTCACACTACCCCGCACATTACCGGCACGGCCGTTCCTGCTTCTTTGTCGGCGGCACGCATCGCTGCTCTGATCGCCGCATCCAATAACGACAATGCCAAGCAGGTGGCCATCGAAGTGGTGGCCGAGACTGGCTCGACGAATGCCGATTTACTGGCGCGCGCTGGTGCTCTGGTAAGCCCGGTGTTGCTGGTGGCGCAGTCACAGACTGCCGGTCGTGGTCGTGCCGGGCGTGTCTGGCATAGCACGGCAAGTTCTGCTCTGACGTTTTCGCTGGCCTGGAAATTCGCCCGGCCCTTGCATGCCTTGATCGGTTTGCCGCTGGCCATTGGCGTGGCGCTGGCGGAAGCCTTGGAAGTCTTCGGTGTGCAGGTTGAGTTGAAATGGCCGAACGACATCTTGCGCGACGGCGCCAAACTGGCTGGCATCTTGATCGAAACAGTGCCAGAAAAGAGAATGCGCACCGAGGGCACCTGGCTGGTCGTGGGCATCGGTATCAATCTGGCGATGTCGGCGCAATTGCAAAGCCGTATCGGCCGGGCGGTTGCCGAGGTGTCCGAATTGCAGCAGCTCGATAGAGAGCGATTGCTGGCGTTGTTGCTCAGTGCCTTGTCGGATGCGCTGGCGCAGTTCGATGCGCAGGGCTTTGAGGCCTTCGTGGCGCGTTGGAATCGTCTGCACGCTTATGCCGGTCGTGCGGTGCGTATCCTTGATCATGACCGGGTGTTGCATGAGGGATCTGCTGTCGGTGTCGATGACAGTGGTTGTTTTCTGCTGGACACTGCCGCCGGGCGCATCGCGGTACTGGCTGGCGATGTTTCTTTGCGTTTGCAGGAGTAGGCCGTGTTGTTGCTTATCGATGTCGGTAATACGCGCCTCAAATGGGGTATCGCGCAAGATGGCAGGCAACTGCTGGCGTACCCCGATGCCGTGCGCTGGCGCCATTTCGGTACGCTTGATTGTGCTGATGTGGCGCAGCTGGCGCAAGCCTGGCAGGGTCTGGGGGTTAGTCGTGTGCTGATCTCCAATGTCGCTGGTGCGGCATTGCGTGAAAGCTTGCAGGGGCAGTTGCTCGCGGCATTTGGTGAGCGAGTGTCGATAGTCTGGTTTGCTTCCTTGCCGGCCTTGGCGGGTGTTCGCAATACCTATCGCAATCCGGAGCAATTGGGATGTGACCGCTTTGCCGCGCTCATCGGCGCGCGCGCCTTGTTTCCTTCGCGAGCCTTACTGGTGGCTACCTGCGGTACCGCAACCACGGTTGACGCGATGACTGCTGGCGGCGACTTTATCGGAGGCATGATTTTGCCTGGATTGGGCATGATGACGGCTTCATTAGCCCGCAATACCGCACAACTGCCACAGGTCGACCAGATTGTCGCCATGACGACGCCATTTGCCGACAACACTGCCGATGCCATTGTGGCGGGTTGTCTGGCGGCACAGGTTGGTGCCATTGAGCATGCTCTTGCAGAGCATTGCGTGCACCAGGGCGAGGTGTTGTGCGTTTTGGCCGGTGGTGCGGCACCGTTGCTGGCGGCACATATGGTGGCGCCGTGCGAAAAAGTCGATAATCTGGTGCTCATCGGTCTGCATGTCGCAGCGACTGACCCGGACCAACCATTGACTGTGCACTCCTTATGCTGAAATTGTTTTTTTGGCTATTGCTGATTGGCAACATCGTATTGTTCAGCAGCGGCTATTTTGCTGCCAGTGCGCCGGAACGTCATGAGCCGCAACGCCAGGAGCAGCAGTTACAGCCGCAGATGCTCACCATTTTGCCGCCCAATAGCGCCAAGCTGGTCGAGCCAGCTACTGCCGAGCAGGTGGCCGCTGGCAACAGCGCTGCAGATGCCAAAACCCCGGCTCAGCCCGAGCTCAAGGCCGACACTATCGCCTGTACCGAGATAGGCAATTTCAACAGTGTCGAAGTGCGCAGGTTTGATGCGCAACTGAGCGCACTTAACTTGAAAATCAAGCCGACCACGGCCAGCATTCAGGAAGTGGCCAGTCACATGGTGTATATCCCGTCGCAGGAGAGCAAGGAAGGCGCCGATCGCAAGGCGGCCGAGTTGCGCCGCCTTGGCATTCAGGATTTTTACGTGATTCCCGACACTCAGCCCAATCCAGCATTGCACTGGGCAATTTCGTTAGGCGTATTCAAAACAGAAGAAGCGGCCAAGGCGTATATCGGCCAGCTTATTCCCAAAGGCGTACGTAGCGCCCGCATCATTGCGCGTACGCTCAATACCAGCAAACAAACTTATCAATGGCGCAACATTGATCCTGCGACTAAGGCGGCACTCGATGAGCTCGCCGCCAAATTCCCGGCGCAGGAAGTACGTAGTTGCGCCAACTGAGGCCAGGCGTAGTTTGCCAGCGACTGGTCGATTCTCCATACCGATGAAAAAAACACACCGTTGTGACCTATTTCGACCACAATGCCGGTGTGCTTTCCATGTAAAATCGCGGACATTCCGAATATCTCTCTGCTCAGGATTTGCGCTATGACCGACTTGACCGATCTGACTGAAGTTGCTCCTCAAATCAAGGCCGAAATCCTGGCCGAAGCCTTGCCATACATTCGTAAATTCCATGGCAAGACGATCGTCGTCAAATACGGCGGCAACGCGATGACCGAAGAGCGTCTCAAACACGGCTTTGCGCGCGACGTGATTTTGCTCAAGCTGGTCGGCATGAATCCGGTGGTGGTGCATGGCGGCGGCCCGCAAATCGACAATGCCCTCAAGAAAATCGGTAAGCAAGGCACGTTCGTGCAAGGCATGCGTATCACCGACGAAGAAACCATGGAAGTGGTGGAGTGGGTTCTGGGCGGTGAAGTCCAACAGGATATCGTGATGCTGATCAACCACTACGGTGGTCAGGCAGTGGGTCTGACCGGCAAAGACGGCGGCCTCATTCGCGCTCACAAAATGCGCATGCCGGATAAGGAAAATCCAGGCCAGTTCCTCGACATCGGTTTCGTCGGCGAGATCGAGGCGATCAATCCGGCCGTGGTCAAGGCCTTGCAGGACGATGCCTTCATCCCCATCATTTCGCCGATCGGTTTTGGTGCTGATGGACAGGCGTACAACATCAATGCTGACGTTGTGGCTGGCAAGATCGCCGAGATCCTGCACGCCGAGAAGCTGATCATGATGACCAATATTGCCGGTGTGCAAGACAAGCAAGGTAATTTGCTGACCGATCTGTCGGCGCGCGAAATCGATGAAATGTTCGAAGACGGCACCATTTCCGGCGGTATGCTGCCGAAGATTTCATCGGCGCTGGATGCCGCCAAATCGGGCGTCAACACCGTGCACATCATTGATGGTCGCATCGAGCACTCGCTGCTGCTGGAAGTGCTCACTGAGCAGGCTTTTGGCACGATGATCCGCTCGCATTGATAGACGTTTGAGTGTGAGCCTGCGCTGCGGCGTATGGAAAAAAGCGCTTCCGGGATTTCCGGCAGCGCTTTTTTTATGCGGCGGACCTCAATGAAGGCGCGCCGTCAGAAAATCCGTTCCACCTTCAGTCCGCGCTGCTGCAGCAATGCCGGTACGCTGTTGGCGCCGGCCAGGTGCAGGATGCCCATGGCGGCAACGATGCCATCCTGCTGTGTCAGTAAGGTGACCAGACGATCGGCGAGGAAGGGATTGCGCTGATCAATCATGACTTCCTTGGTGAAGCGTCCGGCAAAGCTTTCATCGGCCGCCATCTCAACGAGCATGTCTTGCAGACCGTGGAGGTCGCCATGGCGCCAGCATTGTGTGATTGCCGTCAGTTCGGTGGCACTGTGGGCGTCGTTGATTTCTTTGATGGTGTCTTGCAACAGTAAGCTTTGTTGATGGTCATTGAGGGCGCCTAGCAGGGCCAGTTGTCTGACGGCGCCTTCCAGTTCGATCACCGGTTTATGTTGCTGTTGTGCGATGTTGGCCAGATAAGCATCGACTGCCAGTTCCGAGCGATAGCCGTGGCTCTCGGCGTCCTGTACCGTCAACAGGCTGGCAATCATCCAGGGCCGCATGCGCGCAACCGTTGCTGGTGATATATGAAATTTGTCCAGAAGTGCCGTCAACTGCTGCTGGAGAGGTGCGCCCAATACCGTGCCTTGATTCGGTGGATACAGCCCATATTGGAGAACGGCTGCTTGCAGCGCTGCGCTGTTGGCAGGATCGATTTCAAGAGCAAGTGCCGGCGCCTGTTCGAGCGCGTGCATCAGTGCGGGTGCGAGCGGATAAAAATCAGCAGCGCCGACGTGGATGGTGCCGAACAGATACAAGCTATGTTGCCCATCCTGTACTTTGAACAGCGCGCCGCCTAGCTGGGGCGTGGCGCCATCAGGGGTTATGTTCTCGGCGCTTGCTGCAGGCAGATAAAGGCAGAGCAGCCCAGCGAATGTCACTATAATCAGGCGTCGCAGCATTGCATTTCCTATTCATAGGGCTTGCGCAAAATTGTTCCAGCAAGGCATACCGACGCCGCTGGGGCGGCTTTGCGTAAGTCCTGATTCATTCATACGTCTTACCGTGCCGAATACTACACCGCTCTGGCTTTTCGATCTCGACAACACGCTGCACAATGCATCGCATGCCATATTCCCGGCCATTAACGCCAACATGAATGTGTTCATGGCACGCGTGCTTGAACAACAGGGCTTGCCGGCCCATCAGGATGCAGTCAATGAGATGCGTCAACGCTACTGGCGCTTGTATGGCGCCACGTTGATGGGCATGGTGCAGCATCATCAGGTGAAGCCGGAAGATTTTTTGCGCGATGCGCATGCGATCGAGGATCTGCTCAGCATGATCCGGGCCGAGCGCGGCTTGTTGCAATTGCTGCAACGCTTGCCGGGACGCAAGATACTATTGACCAATGCGCCGTGGCATTACTCGCGCCAGGTGGTGCGCCATCTGGGTTTGCAGCGCCACTTCGATAAGCACATTTCGATTGAGTCCATGCGCGTGCATCGGCAACTCAAGCCCAAGCCTTCGCGCCAGATGCTGCTGCAGCTCATCGCCCGTGAACGGGTGCCGGCACATCGTTGCATTCTGGTGGAGGATACGGCGGTCAATCTGAAGTCTGCCAAGCAGTTGGGACTGCGCACGGTTTGGGTAACCCAGTATCTGCGCAGCAATCCACATGCGCCATCCGAGGATTTGCGCAGGCTGACGACGCAGCCTGCGTATGTTGACGTGAAGGTGAGTTCGGTACGGCAGC
>Ga0209913_1000917_pt1 | contig 20048 bp, 16 predicted proteins | sample PersoiDNA2013203_FD_185805 | JGI IMG/M metagenome (GOLD analysis project Ga0209913, IMG submission 185805) | Permafrost soil microbial communities from the Arctic, to analyse light accelerated degradation of dissolved organic matter (DOM) -... | ecosystem: Environmental > Terrestrial > Soil >... | reverse complement strand
TCATCGAGGGCAACAACGAACTTGCCCTGGCACTGATTACGATAATCCCCCTGTTCTATTACCTATATCTGAACGCGACGGACAAGCGCCTGCGCTATGGGCTGGCAGGGGCTATCTTGCTGTGCGGCCTGGCCGCTCTGTGCTCCTATTCGCGCGGTGCCTTGCTTGGTATCGCGGCGATGGTTGTGTTTTTGTGGATCAAAAGCCCGAAGAAACTGCCTTTGGCACTTGCCTTGGCGGTCATCATCCCTGCGGCAATCGCCTTTATGCCCGCGCAATGGAGCGAGCGCATGAACACGGTCAAGGAGTACCAGGCCGATGGCTCAGCCATGGGCCGCATCAATGCCTGGTACATGGCAACCAACCTGGCCAATGCGCGCGTGCCAGTTGGAGGAAGCTTTGACATTTACGACGCACCGACTTTCGCCCGTTTCGCCCCTGATCCCCTCGACATCCACGCCGCCCACAGCCTGTATTTCCAGGCGCTGGGCGAACATGGTTACATGGGCCTGGGCCTGTACCTGCTGTTGGGCGGTCTGGTATGGCGCATGGGAACCCGCATCAACAAACAGGTGGCGAAGCGACCGGATTTGAAATGGGCAGGCACCTTGGCGACCATGCTGCAAGTGGGCATGATCGGTTTCGGCACGGGCGGTGCGTTCCTCAGCCTGCTGTATTTCGATGTGCCATATTACATGCTCGCCATGATGGTCATTACCGGCCGCATCGTGGACGAGGAGCTGAAACAGGAGCAACTCTTGAAGCGCCAGCAACATCAAGCCAGCCTGTCAACCAGCACAGCGCTCGCGCCAGCCACAACGAAAGGCTGACCGCCCTCATGACAGATATCCTGACTCCTGCCCCTGCCTCGCGCGCAACGCCGGCGCCAGCGCTGGGCCCCGCGCTGGCTTGCCGCGCCATGACCGCCGCCGTCGACGCCAGCCCCTGGCGCCGGCGCCTGTCCATCCTGATGTACCACCGTATTCCCGCCCAGCCGGATCCACTTTTCCCGGGCGAAGTCGATGCCGCGCGTTTTGTCGAACATCTGCGCTTTCTCAAGCAGGCATTCAATATCATCCCTCTGCGCGAGGCGGTCGGCATGCTCGCACAAGGGCGCCTGCCCGTGCGGGCCGCCTGCCTGACTTTCGACGACGGCTATGCCGACAATGCCGAGGTGGCGCTGCCCATCATGCAGGAGCATGGCGTGTCCGCCACGGTGTTTGTCGCCACCGGCTTTCTCGACGGCGGGCGCATGTGGAACGACAGCGTTATCGAACTGGTGCGGCGGGCTCCTGCCGCGCTTGACCTGACTGCACTGGGCCTGGGCCAGTTCAAGCTCGACAGCCATGGCGCGCGCGCCGTGGCCATCGGCGCCTTGCTCGACGCTTTGAAATATTTGCCGATTGCGGAGCGCCAGGCCAAGGTCGATGCGATGGTGGCGCACACGGGCGTGAACTTGCCGACCAACCTGATGATGCGCAGTGAACAAGTGGCGCAGCTACACCGCAGCGGCATCGAGATCGGCGGCCACACGGTCCATCATCCGATCGTTGCCCGCATGGACCCGGCGGGGGCACGCCGTGAAATTGTTGAAGGCAAGGCTGCGCTGGAAACCATCATCGGCGCGCCGGTGCATACCTTTGCTTACCCAAACGGACGGCCTGGCCGCGATTACCTGGCCGAGCACGTGACGATGGTGAAGGAACTGGGCTTTGAAGCGGCGGTGACAACCTCGCCAGGGGCCGCGAGAGCGGGGGACAATTTGTATCAACTGCCCCGATTCACACCCTGGGACCGGGGCCAAACGGGCTTTACCGCCCGTATGTTCCGTAACATGGCCGTTCGCGGCGCGACCGTTTGAGCGGCCTCGACGGCTAAAGCCCTGGGCGGTTATACTGCCGATGATTTTATTGAAACAATTTGAGCCTGTGCCGGCATCGCACTTTGCATTTCCGGCGTCTGGCCTTGCCCCCTGAACGGGCGCTTTTGGAGCACACATGCAATACCTCGACGACGTCAAAAATATTCTCGCTGACAGCCTGAGCCTGAGCAGCGATGCCAAGGCTTCCCTGACCGAAGACTCGCCCCTGCTGGGCAGCATTCCGGAGCTCGATTCGATGGCCGTGGTGACCATCATCACCGCGCTGGAGGACCAGTTCGGCATCACCGTCGACGACGACGAAATCAGTGCCAGCACTTTTGAAACCCTCGGCAGCCTGGCCCGCTTCGTCCAACAAAAAACGCAGTGACCACCCGGCCCGATCCACAGCAGATGCATCCGTTTTTCCTCGATGGCGAGGGGGGCGGGCGGTTTTGCCTGTACCACCCGCCCCGGCAGGCCTGCCGGGGTGCGGTGTTGTACGCCCATCCGTTTGCAGAGGAAATGAACAAGTCGCGCCGCATGGTGGCCTTGCAGGCGCGCGCGCTGGCCGATGCAGGCCTCGCCGTCCTGCAAATCGATCTGCTCGGTTGCGGCGACAGCGCGGGCGATTTTGCCGACGCCGGCTGGCAGCAGTGGAAACGTGACCTGGGCAGCGCCCATCAGTGGCTGATCGACAAACTGGGCGTGCCCGTGCACCTGTGGGGATTGCGCCTTGGCGCCCTGCTGGCGCTCGACTATGCCGCGGCGCCGGCCGCGCCGCCCGCCTCGCTGCTGTTGTGGCAGCCGGTTCAGAACGGCAAGCAATTCCTGACCCAGTTCCTGCGCCTGCAAGTAGCCAATGCCATGATGGGTGAAGGAAAAGACGGCGCCACCAGCACGGCAGGCCTGCGCGAAGTGCTGGCGAGTGGCACAACGATCGAAGTGGCCGGCTATGCATTAAGTCCGGCACTTGCCGCTGCCCTCGACCAAGTGGACCTGGCCACCATGCCGCCCCCCGCCGTGCCGGTGCAATGGCTGGAGGTCCTGCCTTCGGCTGAACGGGGCATGCCACCGGTTGCCGCCCGTCAGATCGCTGCCTGGCGCGAAGCGGGCGTCCCCCTGCACACCGCCACCGTGGTCGGGCCAGCCTTCTGGACCACCCAGGAAATCAGTCTCTGCCCTGCCCTGCTGGAGGCCACTTCAGCCTTGTTTGGAAAAGCTTCATGAATGATCGGCATATAGGCTATAGCGACGTGGCTTTGCGTATTGCCTGCGAAGGCTCAGAGATGGTGGGAATCGCCAGCATCCCTGCTGCGTGCACGGAACGGGGCGTGCTCGTCGTCGTCGGCGGCCCACAATACCGCGCGGGCAGCCACCGCCAATTCACCTTGCTGGCACGCAGTCTTGCCCTGCAGGGGATTGCCACCTTGCGCTTCGATTACCGGGGCATGGGCGACAGCGAGGGAGAAGCGCGCGATTTCGAGGGCGTCGACAACGATATCCGCGCCGCCATCGACGCGTTTTTTGCAGCGGTTCCACAATTGCGCGAAGTGGTGATCTGGGGCTTGTGCGACGCGGCTTCTGCCGCAATGTTCTACGCCCGCTGCGATCCCCGGGTCTGCGGCCTGGTCCTGCTCAATCCCTGGGCACGCACGGATGCGGGCCTGGCCAAGGCCACCCTCAAACATTATTACCGTGACCGCCTGTTCGATCCCGCCCTGTGGAAGAAAATCGCCAGCGGCAAGTTCGCGGCGGGTGCCGCCGCCGCCTCGTTTATACGCCAGCTGCGCGCCGCGTTTGCCCCGTCGATACCGGCCACTGACAAGACCGCAGCCGACCGCACGCTGGCTTTGCCGGAGCGCATGCTGGCGGGCTTGGCCGGGTTCAGCGGCAAGGTCTTATTGATTGTTTGCCCCGCGGACTTGACCGCCCAGGAATTCATCGAGATGAGCAAAGCCTCGCCCGACTGGCAGCGCCTGCTGAACGGCCCCCGCGTCCAGCGCCAGGTGCTCGAAGGCGCCGACCATACATTTTCACGGCGCGAATGGCGCGATACGGTGGCGCAGTGGACCGCGCAATGGGTGCAGGCATGCTGAAACCGGTGTTGATGATTGCGTTCCATTTCCCGCCTCTGCGTGGCAGCAGCGGCATTCAGCGCACCCTCAAGTTTGCCCAATACCTGCCGCAGTTCGGCTGGCTGCCGCTGGTGCTGTCGGCCCACCCGCGCGCCTACGCGAACAGCGGCGACGACCAGTTGCGCGACATCCCGTCCAATGTCGAAGTGCACCGCCCGTTCGCGCTCGACACCTCGCGCCAGCTTTCCTTTAAAAACCGCTATCCCGGCTGGCTTGCCCTGCCGGACCGCTGGGTCGCTTGGGCACTGGGCGCTGTGCCCGCAGGCTGGCGCATCATCCGCCGCAAGAAACCCTCCGTGATCTGGTCGACTTACCCGATCGCCACCGCGCACCTGATCGGCTATTGCCTGCACCGCCTCACCGGCCTGCCGTGGGTGGTCGACATGCGCGATCCCATGACGGACGATTTTCATCCGACCGAACCGCGCACCCGGCGCGCCTACCAGTGGATCGAAGCGCGCGCGGTGCGCCATGCCGCGCGCGTCATTCTGACGACACCTGGCGCCATTGCCACCTACCGCGACCGCTATCCCGACATTCCGCCCACGCGCTACGCGCTGGTGGAAAATGCATTCGATGAAGAGAATTTCGCCGAGGCTGAACAATTGCTCGGCAGTGCCGACCAGGATGCGCGCTTCGTGCTGCTGCACAGCGGTGTCATCTATCCGTCCGAGCGTGACCCGCTGCCCCTTTTCGAGGCTGTCGCCGCGCTGATGGCGCAGGGTGTTATCACGCCGGACAACTTCGAGCTGCGCTTGCGGGCCACCGGTCATGACCAGCTGATGCGAGAACTGATCGACCGTTGCGGCATCGGCGCGGTCGTCACACTGGCGCCCCACATCGCCTACCGCGATGCCTTGCGCGAAATGCTCAGCACGGGCGGTTTGCTGATTTTGCAGGCGGCCAATTGCAACCATCAGGTGCCCGCCAAACTGTACGAATATCTGCGCGCCCGCCGCCCCGTACTGGCGCTGACCGATCCTGCGGGCGACACCGCCGCCGCCCTGCGCAAGGTCGATATCGATACCATTGCGCCACTCGACGACTGGCAGGCCATCACCGACGAGCTGGCGCGCTTTTTGCGCTTGGCGAAGAGCGGGCAGGCGCCGATCGCCTCCGATGCCGACATCGCCGCCAACTCGCGCAAGGCCCGTGCCCAGCTGCTGGCGGCGGTACTCGACGAGGTCAGCGCCAGCCGCGCGCCGACCTCGCTGGCAGTCGGCTTACAATCAACTACGAAGTGACGGGGTCTCTCATGAAGATGAAATGTGTTGTAGCGACAGTGGTGGTCAGCCTGGGCTTGTGCACTGGAGCGGCGCAGGCGAAGAATTTTTGCGGTGAATTGAAGAATGGTTTTGGTCCGTTTGACTACCGCAATGCCGGGTCACTGCCGGCAGAGCTGGCGATCGTGCAGGATCACCACTTCACGTCCGACGTGGAAAATAACGTCGGCGGCTCCGAGGGCTATATCGGCGGCGACCTCGATTACACCCTGCGCGCCTTTCCCAACCATGTACGCGCGCTGGCCAGCATGTCGCGCCAGAGCATCCTGGAAAAAAATCTGAAGCCGCGCGGCGCCACTTATCCCGTTGACTGTTATTTCCTGCGCGCTTTCCAGTTCGCGCCCGATGACGGCATGCCGCATGCGGTTTATGGCAACCATCTGCAGGCGACTGGCAAGCCCGACCTGGCAATGAAAGAATTCCAGCGTGCCGCCGCGCTCGATCCGGACAACGCCACCATCAATTACAACGCAGGCCTGGCCTACTTCAATGCGAAGCAGTACGACAAGGCATTGATGCACGCGAAGAAAGCCTATGCCAAGGACTTTCCGCTGCCTGGACTCAAAAACAAGCTGATTGCAGCCGGCCGCTGGAGCGACAAGGCCCCCGAGTAATTACGGGACCTTGCGTGGGGGCGCGAGCGCCCATTGCACGGTTCCCTGGCTGTCCCTGACGGTGCTGCCTTCGACGGTGCCCTGCTCGCGCAGCAGGGCACCTTCACGCGAGCGGACACGGCCTTCAATGACATTGTTCTGAAAGTCGGCGCTGCTGCCGGCATACCGTACCGAAACGCCATTGGTGCCAATCACCCAGTTATTTGCCACCACACTGCGTGCGGCGTTATTGAGGTAGACGCCATCGTCCGTGCAGGACGCTACGACGTTGGCACGCATGATGCCGCCCTCTTGTTCGACGATGCATTTACGGTCGCGGCAATACTGTGCGCCGCTGCCGCCGCCACCAAAGGACAGACCCACACGATAGCCAGCCTGCCCTTGCAACCGGTCTTCGCACCAGACTACGTTGCGTTCGAAGAGCGTGCCGGCGCCAGCGCCCTTTGCATAGGCGCCATAGCTGATCTTGTCGCCGCCAGCCTTGATGAAGTCCCGGATCAGATTTGCCCGAATGACCCAGCCGCTGGCCGCGACCAGATCGATCGGCGTGACAGCGCTTTCGGTCGCACGCACTGCACTGTTGTCCAGGCGGTTACCCTCGATGAGGCCATAGTCGGGAAATCCTGCCGCGTTCCCGTTGATCTTGATATGGGCGTTGAAGTCGCTCAGTACGTTGCCGACGATGCTCGTATGGTGCGCCCCGCCGACGATATGCAAACCATGTTCGCAATCGCCGTTGTGTGGACACACGCCGCGCAAGTTCAGTCCTTCGAAGCGCCAGTATGGCGCCGACACGGCAATCGCCTCGGTCACGTTCGCTTCCAGCACGCTGTCCTTGCCACCGCGTACAGTGATGGCCGCCTGCGCCGTTCCAGGCTGGCTGGCGGCAAGCGAGCCGCCCTCGATGCGATAGCGTCCCGGCGCCAGCACAATGATGTCACCGGGTACGGCCTGGGCCATCGCCGCGCGCAACGCCTCGGTCGAGGCCACTGTGCGGGTCGGCGCCCCTGCGAACGGCGGCGCTGCCGCAGTTCCCACCGTCCAGGTGCTGAAATCGGGTGCCAGCGGCGCATCGTGTTCCGCCAGGTGCAATACTGCCTGCATCGCATTGCCCAGCGCGGTCACCGGACCGTTGTGGCCTTGCTGGCGCTGGTCGATGTAGGCGGCCAGGCGCCGTGGACTGATACCTTTACCCTCCAGATACCAGAAGGCGGCAAGCAGAACGCCACCGCCCAGGCATGCCAGCGCCAGGACGGACCACAGGAGCCGCTTCATCTGCCGCTCACCAGGTCGCGCCCGAGCGCCAGCCATTCGTATACGGCGTAATAGGACCGGCGCAGGTGCTCGGCAGTAGGGATCAGATCGCTCATGGTGATGTCGCCGCTGGCTGTAAACAAAGTGGGCGCGCAGGTCACTTGCAGGCCGGCCTGCTCGAACTGGCGACGGGCGCGGCGCATGTGCATGGCATCGGTGACGAGCACGATGTGGCGCACGCCGTCGCGTTGCAGGATGGGCGCAGAAAGGCTGGCGTTTTCAGCGGTCGTGCGCGAAACGGCCTCGGTCCAGCGCACTGGCAGGGCGAAGCTTTCCAGGAAGACGCGCCGCATACCGAAGGCAAGCGGCTCGTCGTCGGGCGCCTTGCTCAGCGTGCCGCCCGTGACCAGCAGAGGCAGGCCGCTTGCGTGGGCCAGTCTCGCCGCGTAGGTCATTCGTCCGAGGGCCACGAAATCGGGCATGGCAGCGCTGCCGTATTCGGGATTGTGCTTGATGCGACCGGCCGTGAGCACGACGATGGCCTGGGCGGCCGGGGGCACCCGCGCCATCGGGGCCTCGAGGGCCTCCAGCGGACGCGCGAGCAGCCACGCACCGGCGCCGGTGCTCAGGATGAATAACACCGCGACCGCGCCGTGGCGCAGCCATGCGCCAGCGCGCTGCCAGCGGCGGCCTGCCAGCAGGCCAGCGCCATACAGCAATAACAGGCTGGCTGGCGGCAGCACCAGCACTTTCAAGATGGCTTCAATCATCGCCGGCGCTGGGGCGGGCGCGCGTCAGCTGCTCGCCTTGATGGCGTGGCGGTTGAGCAGGTCGTACATGGTCGGCCGGCTGATGCCCAGCATTTCCGACGCCTTGACGATGTTGCCGTCGGCCCGCGCCAGCGCCTTGATGATGGCCCGGTATTCGGCTTCGTCACGCACCTGGCGCAAGTTCAAGGGTTCTTCATCCGTCGCGGTCGACAGGCCCAGATCGTCGGCGCCGATGTACTGGCCGTCCGTCATGATGACGGCGCGCTTGATGCAGTTCTCCATCTCGCGTACATTGCCGGGCCAGCCGTGGGCGGCAATCGCGCTCAAGGCTTCGTCGGAAAAATGCAGGGTCGTGCGCGATTCCTGGGCGCTGAACTTGTTTTTGAAATGGTGGGCCAGCAAGGCCGCGTCGCCCACCCGCTCGCGCAGGGGCGGGATGGTGACGACGATTTCCGACAGCCGATAATACAAGTCTTCGCGGAAGCGCCCCGTCTGGGTCAGGTCCTTCAGCTTCTGGTGGGTCGCGCAAACGATGCGCACGTCGACGGGAATCTCTTCATGGCCGCCCACCCGCTCGATTACCCGCTCCTGCAGGAAGCGCAGCAGTTTCGATTGCAGGGCCATCGGCAAATCGCCCACTTCATCGAGGAAGAAGGTGCCGCCGTGGGCCAGCTCGACCTTGCCCTTGGTCTGTTTGGCCGCGCCCGTGAAGGCGCCTTTTTCGTAGCCGAACAATTCGCTTTCGAGCAGATTTTCCGGAATCGCCGCGCAATTGATCGCCATGAAGCGGTTGGAGGCGCGCGGGCTCAAGGCGTGCAGGGCGCGCGCCAATACTTCTTTACCAGTGCCGCTTTCGCCCAGGATCATCACCGAGGCGGAGGTGGGCGCGACTTTTTCAATATTGCGGCACACTTTTAACATGCCGGCGTCGCGCGAGATCACGCCCGCCATGGGCGAATCGGCCTGCGACTGTTGCATGCGGCGGTTTTCCTGCTGCAGGGCGCTCAGGAAAAACGCCCGCTCGATCACCAGATTCAGTACTTCGGGGTCGCAAGGCTTTTGATGAAAATCGTAGGCGCCCATGGCAATCGCCTTGACGGCATTGCCCCGCTCCTGATTGCCGGTCAACATGATGACGCGCGTGTCCGGCGCCAGTGCGAGGATTTGCTGCAAGGTCGCCAAGCCTTCGGACGAGCCGTCCGGATCGGGCGGCAGACCCAGGTCGAGGGTGACGACGGCGGGTTCATGGCGGCGGATTTGCGCCAGCGCCGCTTCGCGGTCGCCGGCAACGGCCACGTCGTAATCGTCCAGACTCCAGCGCAACTGCTTTTGCAGGCCCGGATCGTCTTCGATGATCAACAGTTTTTTTTTCGATTGGCTCACGGTAGTCCTTGTCGCCTCAGGCGGCTTGATGGATGGGCTGCACGTCCTGGGTCAACAGGGGCAGCATGATCTTGAAGGTGGTGCCCTGGCCCGGCGTACTCGACACTTCGAGCACACCGCCCAGTTCGCGGATGTATTCCTGGCTTTCAAACACGCCGATGCCCATGCCGGCCGACTTGGTCGTCTCGAACGGTTTGAAGAGGCGCTCGCGGATGAATTCCTCGCTCATGCCCTCGCCATTGTCGGTTATCTGAATCAGCACGCCTTCGCCCACGCGCGACAACTCGATGTCGACCCGGCCATCCTTGGGCGTGGCCTCGATGGCGTTCTGGATCAAGTGGCCCACCACCCGCTCCAGCCGCTCCCAGTCGGCCATCACGGTCAGGCCCGGATCCATCACCTTTAAGGTGGGAGTCGGTTCGAAGGCCGCCTTCAATGCCACGGCCTGGCGCAGCACCCGTTCCACGGCGAGTGCGCCCGCGTGTTCGGGGGTGACGCTGCGGCCCAGCTTCTGCAGCATCAGTTTCATTTTTTGCACAGAAAAATTTACCGTTTCAAGCATGTCTTCCTGGAAAGCGGGGTTGTGCTTGTGGCGCTCCGCATTGGCCGTCAACAGGGACAGTTGCGACACCAGGTTTTTCAGATCGTGCACCACGAAGGTGGACATGCGGTTGAAGGACTCGAACTGGCGCGCCACCATCAGCGCATTCGATGCCTCGTACTGGGCCATATAGCTCGCGGCCTGGTTGCCGGCGATTTTGAGCAGGTCGATCACTTCCCAGTTGAGTTTGATCGTGCTGCGCGGCTGCTCCAGCAGCACGAAGCCGAACAGGCGGTCCTGCATGATCAGGGGCACCACCAGCCAGCCTCGGGGATGGGCCAACAGCCAGGGGGGCAAGTTGATGTTGTCGTATTTTTCCGGATCGGTACGGTACTCCTCGAGGTCGACCACCCACTGCTTGGTTTGCAGGAAGCGGCACAGTTCAGAGTCGGCCGGTTCGGTGACGACGGTGGGGGGCGCATTCCAGCTGGCGGCTGCTTCGCAGACATCGTTGTCGCGCCGGATCCACATCAAGCCGACCGGACTTTCCACCAGCGCGGCAATGGCCTGGATGGCGCGGTCGCCAAGGCCGGGGCCATGCTTGGACAAGGTGCCCGTGAAACGCAGCCATTCTTCACGGTAATCGTAGTTATAGCTGTAAAAATGCTTGCTGATGAAAACTTTCAGCCAGGCCCGCGACGCACCGGAAAACAGGATGACGATCAGCAGCAGGATGGCGCCGAACAGGAAGGTAACTTGCATCACGGCGCCCCAGCTGCCGCCGAAATACTTCAGGTAGTAGCCGGCCGAGCCCATCAGGAGCAAGTAAATGGCGCAGCCAAACAGCGCGGCCGAATGGAACATCACCCGGCGCGAGACGGCCAGCTGGGTCGACCATTGGTCGCTGCGCGCCACCGACAGGGCAATCAGGGGGACGGTGAGGGCGTTGACGGCGCCGCGGGCGGTCCAGATGTCGTGGTTGATCTTATGGAACAGCATGGCATCGCTGAACATATAAAAATCATAGGCGAACATGGCACCGATGCCCACGCACGCAAATTTCAGTGCCCAGCGCTCGCTTTCCGGCTTGTTACGGTACAGCTGCTCCACCAGCAGCATGCCCAGCACGGCGGCGGCCACGCGCGCGCCCATGATCGGCGTCACCCCCATCAAGGCGCTGGTGTCCCTCTGCAATACGCCGCTGAATGTGAGCGCCAGAAAGATCAGATAGAACAGGGCCGTGACCACCAGGGTGGGGCGCAGGCGGTAGGGCAGGCGGCTGTCGCTGTCATGGTAATGGCCGAGCAAGACGATCAGGAAGGCAGTCCAGGCCCCGTTGCGCACGATCTCAAAGGTGTCGATCAGGACCGGGCCGATGCTGCCGCGTTCGCTTTCAACCGCCAGCAGCAGGCTCGATACCGCAGTCAGCGCCGTCGCGGCGAGCAGCATCCCGCCGTGCGGGCGGCCGCGCCATAGGGTTGCAAGCAGCAAGGCCAGTACGAAGAAGGCGAACGCTGCAATTGCGTAGCTGATGCTCGTGATGTTGGTCAACGTGAACGGTCCCTATCGTCGGCACGCGCGCAGCCGGCGCGCGGCGGTAGCAAGACCCGCCCATCTGCTGCTGCGCCGGGCGAGCAAGCGGCCTTAGCGGCCGCCGCGGAACAGCACGACCTTGAGGGTGTCGATAAGGACAAGGATGTCAAGGAAGAGGCTGTTGTTCTTTACATAATACAGGTCGTACTGCAGTTTTTGCAATGCATCTTCTGCCGAAGAACCATAGCCGTAGCGCACCTGCGCCCAGCCCGTGATGCCTGGCTTGATGCTGTGGCGAACGTTGTAATACGGTACCACTTCAATCAGCTGATCGACAAAGAAAGGCCGCTCGGGACGGGGTCCCACGAAGGACATTTCGCCCTTGAACACGTTGAACACCTGGGGCAGCTCATCGATACGGACCTTGCGGATAAAGTTGCCGATACGGGTGACGCGGGGGTCGTCCTTCGCGGCCCACTGGGGCTTGCCGCCTTTTTCCGCATCGTTGCGCATGCTGCGAAATTTCATCACAAAAAAGGTCTTGCCGTCCTTGCCCACACGCTCCTGGGAATAGAAGACGGGTGAGCGGTCTTCCAGCCAGATCAGTCCGGCGGTAATCAACATGACCGGAAACGCCAGCACCAGGATGATGGCGCTGCACACCAAGTCGAAGCCCCGCTTCATGAAGGTGCGGATAAAACTCTGGTCGAAGCCGCCGCCGAACACCAGCCAGCTCGGCTGCAGCGAGTCGACGCGGATCTGGCAGGTTTCGCGTTCAAAAAACGTGGCCGCGTCCGTCACCTTGATGCCCTGCAGCTTGCAATCGAGCAGTTCCTTGATGGGAAAGCCGCCACGGCGGTTTTGCACGGACACGACAATTTCTTCGACGTTGTACTGGCTGGCCAGCGAGACCAGGGAATCGCCGTCGCGCACCTTCAACAGGCTTGTTTCGGGCACGCACAGTTCCTCGTTCGCGCTGGGAATAAAGCCGGCGATGTTATAGCGGTGATATTTGTTGCTGCCGGTGGCAAGGTCGCTGCATTCCTTGGCCAGCGGACCGCCGCCCAGAAAGATGATGCGTGATTCAAGAAAGCGCAGTTCGGAAGTCTTGAAGAAGATCATGCGCGCCACAAAAATGCCGATGGCGGCCAGCACGAACACAATCACCAGAATGCCCCGTCCGAAGTAGAGTTCCGGTGCAACGTAGAACACCAGGGTCATGATGAGAAAACCCATCAGGAATGACGGCATCAGCTTGAGGAAGAAGGGATCGCGCAGGCCTTCCGTAAAATCGAGCTGGTACATGCCCATGGCGCTCATGCTGAATACCACGGCAATGGCGAAGGCGACGGCGGAGGTGAAAAAGTGTTCGGACACGGTCGGCGCAGACAGGTCGAGCAGGCGGATTGACGCGCCGGCGTAGGCTGCACCAATGAGCACCAGCAGTTCCACGAACAGCAGAACGAACACGATTTTCGAGACGTAGTGATTGGATATTTTTAGCACGGCTTTCTCCCGTTCATCTCAGCACGCGCGCGCGCGCGCCACCTTGCGCCGGAGCGGGGTGGTGACGGTCCAGGCAGCGAGGGGTCGGTGAGCTCATTCTCGGTTCAAGATGGTTATTGCGGCGTGCGGCTGGCGGCGCCGGTGAGACTGTCGACATACCAATCCATCGCTTGCTGCAGCCCTTCGCCGATACGGTGGGTGGGTGCATAACCGAGCAAATTCTGCGCTTTTGAAATGTCCGCCTGGGAATGGCGCACGTCGCCCGCGCGGAATCCCACATAGGTCGGCTGGTGGCTGGCAACGTGGGCAAACCGCTTGCGCAGTTCCAGCGACATCATCTGGTACAACTGATTGAGGCTGGTACGTTCATTGAGGGCGACGTTGTAGACCTGATTGGCCGCTGCAGGATTGGACGCCATCGCCGCCAGGATATTGGCCTGGACGACGTTATCGATGAAACAGAAATCACGGCTGGTCTCGCCATCGCCATTGATATTGAGCGGCTTGTTGGCAATCAAGGTGGCTAGCCACAGGGGAATCACGGCGGCGTAGGCGCCATGGGGATCCTGGCGCGGTCCGAACACATTGAAATAACGCAGCCCGATCGACTCCATGCCGTAGGTGCGGGCAAATACGCCCGCATACAGCTCATTGACGTACTTGGTGACGGCATACGGCGACAGGGGGTTGCCGATCACGTCTTCCTGCTTGGGCAAGGCGGGATGGTCGCCGTAGGTCGAGCTCGACGCTGCATAGACAAAGCGCTTGACCTTGGCGTCGCGGCTGGCGGTCAGCATGTTGAGAAAGCCGCCGACGTTGACGTCGTTGGTGGTGATGGGATCGGCAATCGAACGGGACACGGAGCCGAGCGCCGCTTCGTGCAACACGTAGTCGACGCCTTCACAGGCCTGCTGGCAATCGGCCAGCTTGCGAATATCGCCCTTGATGAAGGTGAACCGCTGCCAGGCGTCAGCGCCCACCAGCTGCTGCACCTGGTCGAGGTTGTGCTGGTGGCCGGTGGCGAAGTTGTCCAGGCCGGTGACGCGCTGGTTCAGCTTGAGCAAGGCCTCCACCAGATTCGAGCCGATAAAACCGGCCGCGCCGGTGACGAGCCAATGATGGGTACGCCCGTTCAGTTGTTCTTGAATCTCGTTAAATTTTGTCACGCTGATCGTCCGGTAATGTCAAAGTCCAGCTCTGCGCCGTCATGCATGACGGACTGGGCAGGACACATTCGCCCCGCCCACTGGGTAACGCTTTTTACAGGCGCCAGACCCTGAAACCAGCATCGCCAAGGGCGTGCTGGTCATACTGCGATTTGACGTCGATAAAGCAGCCGCCCTCTTTCATTTTCGCCTGCAGGTCGCTCAGCGGACGGGCCAGCAATTCCTTGTGCGAGACGGCAGCGATCAATGCATCCGCTTTCGGCAGGTCTTCCCATTTCACCAGGTCGATGCCGTATTCGTGTTTCGCCTCGGCCGCTTCGGCAACGGGGTCGTAGACATGCACGTCAACACCATACGATTGCAATTCCGCAACCACGTCAGCCACCTTGGAATTGCGCAGGTCGGGGCAGTTTTCCTTGAAGGTCAGACCAATCACGTTGACCTTGGCGCCCTTGATGCTGAAACCGGCCTCGATCATCGATTTGACCGTCTTTTCGGCAACAAATTTCGCCATGCCGTCATTGATGCGGCGCCCGGCCAGGATCACCTGGGGGTGGTAGCCGATCATCTCCGCCTTGTGCGTCAGATAGTAGGGATCGACGCCGATGCAGTGGCCGCCCACCAGACCCGGACGGAAGGGCAGGAAGTTCCATTTGGTACCGGCCGCCTTGAGCACCTCGAGCGTGTCGATGCCGATCTTGTCGAAAATGATCGCCAGCTCATTCATCAGCGCAATGTTCAGGTCGCGCTGGGTATTTTCGATGACCTTGGCAGCTTCCGCTACTTTGACGCTGGACGCGCGGTGCACGCCGGCCGTGATGATCGATTCGTACAGCTGGGCCACCAATTCGAGCGTCTCGGCATCGTCGCCCGAGACCACCTTGGTGATCGTGGTCAGCGTGCGTTCCTTGTCGCCCGGATTGATACGCTCGGGTGAAAAGCCCACGTGGAAATCGGTCTTCCACTTCAGGCCGGAATGCTTTTCCAGGATGGGAATGCAGACTTCTTCGGTCGCGCCGGGATACACGGTGGACTCGAACACGACGATGGCGCCTTTTTGCATGTGCAGGCCCACCGTCTTGCTGGCGCCGGCCAGCGGCGTGAAGTCGGGGTTGTGCGCCTGGTCAACAGGGGTCGGCACGGCCACGACGATGTATTTCGCTGCCGCCAGGGTGGCCGGATCGGTGCTCACCGACAGGTGCTCGGCCGAGCGCAATTGCTCCGGGCTCAACTCGCCGGTAGGGTCGACAAAGTTTTTGTAGCTGTCAATTTTGCTTTGCGAAAGATCAAAACCGATAGTCTTGCGCTTCTTGCCGAACTCTACAGCCAGCGGCATGCCGACGTAGCCGAGACCGACGACTGCAACGATGTCTTCACTATTCATATTGGGGTTCCGATCCAGAATCAATTTTTGCTATTGTATTAACATTCAATATAGCATATAAATTTTGCACTCTCAAGAATAAGCAACGAATTTTGTCTTGAGGAAACAACGACGCATACATCTTGTTGCCATACTGACAGGTTTTTTTATTTCCTTACCGCCGCAACGCGCAACACATTGCCACTTCAGCCATGCCTCGTTTCGTGACGATTATTTTCGTTTAAGCAAGGATTCGGATCATAGCAAAATCAATCCGGACTAGCCCACACGGCACAACTTCTGTTATGGTTCAGTCCGCTTAAAATTTGTTGCGCCGCAAACCGTCCTCCTCACATTTTACCACCCCCCTCCCTCTTGTATCGTTCGGGCAACGTTAGTTGATAGAAGAGCGGCGTATACACCACAAAGTGATATCAGCTCGACAGTAAGTGTCGTAAATTTCCACCCGGAATTATGCGTCGCATCAAGAAACTAGATTTTCCGCTAGGAAATGGAACGGCTTTTGTGAGAAGCTTGGAACATGCGAGAGGACGTCAATCTTCTCGCCAGCGCAGTTTTTTTTTTCATGAGGCACTTGCCAATGAATCATCAAACCTGCCAAAACCTTAATGCTCAGAAGAATGAGCTTGAGACGATCTCCCCTGCCGCGAAATCGCGCCGCAAATTCTTTACGTTTCTCGGGGGAAGTGCTGCAGCGCTTGCTTTGCAAGGCTGCGGTGCAGGTGGCTTGACGCTGACCTACACGCCCAATTCCGCCACAACAACCCCGACGACGCCCCCGACCGCGACGACGCCGCCGGTTACCACGGCCCCGACCACGCCCCCTGCCGGCACGACCGCCACCATCAAGTGGCAAGCCGTGCCCGCGATCGCCTTCGTTCAAGGCGTACCCAGCACTTTTTCCGTTGCCGACTATGTCAGCGTTGAAAATGCCAGCAATTTTTCGCTCAGTCTGAGTTCAAGCCTGCCTGCGGGCGTGACCTTCGATACTGCCAAGCGCGCATTTGTCTATGATGGTAATGGCGCGATTGGCGCGCTGGACGGTGTCGTTCTTACCGCAACCGTCGTTTGAATCCAAGATTAATCGGTATTCCGTACACTGCCTCTTTGATATTGAGGCAGCCGTCGCAGGAACCTACCCTTGAAAGGCGTTCATCATGACGCAATCCTCTTCTTCCAATCCTTTCCGCGTCGAGATTCAACCGGCGCGTGCGATTCCTCCGCGTCCGGCCTGGGTTCCTCCGCCCGGCTATTTCGCTGACGTACCAGCCTTGAATTACCCGGTAGATGTAACACCGTCGATTTATCAGCCCGGCGACATGTCCGCCCTGTTCGATCACTGGACCGGAAGCGCAGTGGTGTACGACTTCAGTCCCCTGGGTGCCCAGGTCTTTTACGGTGCAGGACATGAAACGGCGGATGGTTCACCCAATATACAAGTGACTTTGGCGCTCGATTTCAGTACTTTGAGATGGAGTACGCAAAACGTGCCGGTCGCGGCAAATCCCAAATCGGCGTTTGAAGCCCTGCTCGGCACAGCGCCTGACGGAACGCCGTACAGCCCGCACACCTACCTGGGCTTGCAGGAAATGCCACGCGCCTGGGGTGGCGGCCCAAAAGGAAGCCTCGTTCGTTTGAACATGGCGGGCACGGGCGGCACGCCTTACCTGCAAAACATTGCCAGCGCCGATCTGTCACAGACCACCAATGGCTACACGCTGATGATGATGAGCGGCCAAAGCGGTCCCGCCGCGGGCCCGAACCAGATCAAATTCAGCGCCAGCACAACTGGCGGCAGTTATCCCGTCTCAGTGCAGGACAACGGTCGACAGGGATGGTGGCTGGATGTTAATGGCCAACATGACTACACGCTCTTCATCAGCAAGTCAGGCGCTGTGACACAAACGCCCGCTTTGCATGGCAATAATAGCTGGGCCGCAATGACGCTTTGGGAATCCAAAAACCTTCTCGTCCTGTTTAATGGCGGAAGTGAAAGCGTAGCCCGTACCATGCGCGTGCGTGATTTGACGACCAACGTCACCCGCGATGTGCAAATTGTCGGCACGGTTCCAGGTGGAATAAAACAGCCTGATGACACGTTTCAGTACCGGCCTGAACTTCTTGGCCTGCAATGGGTGGAAGAGCTTGGATGTGTGGTTGGCCTCGATTTCCAATCATCGCCACCCACCATTTGCAAAATCACGCCGCCAGCCAGCGATCCCCAGGCGTCGGCGTGGACAAGCAGCGTCGTCAACCTCGTGCACTGGGACGCGGGCGATCCAAGCGGTTCGACCCAGATGCGCTTCGCAACCAACGGCAATTTTTCGAAGTTCCGTTGGGTAAAAACGCTGGGCGCTTTTGTTCTTGCTACCTCGTCCACGAGCAAGCCCCAGGTATTCAGTCTTTAAGAAGCGCATATGCAGTATGAGCCGGCCGCCCCTGCGGCCGGCTTTTTCATTTTGCGCCGCATGCCGTACCGGTCGTAGCCGGCCACGGCCCGAAAAAATCCTCGCAGCAGAAACCGATCTTCCCGCTCATGTCCCTTACAATGCATTCGCCGCAACACTTGACATAACACTACTGCATTGAAAATTATGGACGCCTTAGCAACAGCCCCAAGCAAGATCGCCACCTCCGCCATTCACAACACGGGCACGCTGCGTCTCGAGCAATATCCGATTGGCATGGGTCTTCCCGAAACCGTCCAGGCGTGGCTCACGCAGCATGCGTCTGACGACATTTTTATGGTGCCACAGTGGTTTTCAGAATTGGCCTTGTTCCAGAATGAGGCGGCTCCCACCGCTGTGGCGCCGGCCCGGTTCTGGCTCGTGGTATACCAGCAGGACGTTCCCGTGCTTGCAGCACCGCTTGAACAATTCGCCGGTCGGCTGGGGCGGACCGAATTCGGACTGTTCACGAATTACTATTCGCCGCTGATCGAATTGACTGTCGACACAAGCCTGATTGCCCGCACTGAGGCATGGGCTTTGCTGGTGCGCGCAATCGATCAATTGTCACCAGGCTGGCTTGCGTTGCGGCTGACGCCTTTGCGCACGCAACAACAGGAACAGGTGGAGGCCGGTCTCGGCAAGCGCTACGCCACTTATGCAAAGGAAATCAGCGCCAACCACACGGTGGCGATTCCTGATATCGCCCTGTACTGGAAATCGCGCAGTTCGCGTCTGAATACGACGATCAAGCGTAAAGGCAAGTCGCTGGCCAAGGCGGATCACCGCTTTGAACTTCTGCATCGGCCTTCTGCGGAACAGATAGCCGACTACTGGGAAATCTACCGGCACAGCTGGAAAATCCAGGAGCCCACCCCCCGCTTCATTAACTGGCTAATCTGTTGGGGCGCCGAGCAGGGCTTTCTCCGCCTCGGCCTCTTGTATGTGGATAATGCCGTCGTCGCTTGTCAATTATGGTTATTTAATAAGCGCGTCGGCCATATTTTCAAGCTCGCGCAGAATCAGAAAGCGGACCAGTATTCGCCTGGCACCCTGCTGACAGAGTTCATGATCAACTCCCTGGTTGCGCAGGACGGCATGAACAAAATCGATTTCTTGCTGGGCGATGACGGGTTCAAGCCCACCTGGATGGATCAGCGCGAGGTCATTGTGTGGGTCGAGGTAGTGAACAGCCGTAGCATATTGGGCAAGATGCTGACCCTTTACTATGCGGTTCGTGCGAAATTGCGCCCGGCAGCGAAAAAAGACGCCGCTGAGCCACAGTCAGGTGGAGAAGAGTCCTAACTACCCGGCGTCGGCGCTCGCGCCCGTCTCACATCGGCGCGATGGCGCGACGCCGGACAGCTTGCATCGCTTGATCGAAATTCCGCGGCATCGGCTGGATAGGTCAATCCGCTTGGCCTAACTGATTGATCTACCGGAAGAATTTTTGGTGCGGCTGGCGGGGATCGAACCCACGACCCTTGGCTTCGGAGGCCAATACTCTATCCACTGAGCTACAGCCGCTGAGGTGATTTACTGAAGTCAGGCGAAGGATACAGAATTTCCTTCCCGCCGTCCATGATGATCAAAGCTGCACGCCGCACAAGTCAGCTCAAGTATTTCCTGTTTGATCATAATAAGCAGGTTTGACTATGACGAATAAGCAACTCTTTTTGACTTTCATTAAAAACATTTTCATTTCCCACCGGTAAATATATATCGACAATTAGCATAAATATCGGACATTTTTCCGTTGTATTTGGGAAAAAAATTGAAACTGTCTGTGATTTATCTTCACAGCTGGAATTGCCCTGCGGTAATCTTGAACCATACATCCCCAGTGGATGAGGGCAATATTTTTTTCCTTAGCAAAATGAAATCTCCACTTACTTCCTCTGCTCTCCGCATGGCTGGCGCCTTGATTCCCATTTTCGCGATGTTTGGTTGTGGCGGCGGCGCTGGCACCGGCACCGTGACGATCAGCTCGCCAATCAGCAACGCCACCGCATCGTTTGGCGTCAATGTTGCCGTTGCCTCGCCCGCGCCGGCGACACCTGCCGTACCCTCGCCGGCACCAACGCCAGTGACACCACCTGCTTCCGTCGACGGGGTTGTCACCGACCTTGTACTCGCCAGCACGGACAACAGCCCGCATACCAACGTTCCGC
>Ga0209913_1000916_pt1 | contig 20073 bp, 18 predicted proteins | sample PersoiDNA2013203_FD_185805 | JGI IMG/M metagenome (GOLD analysis project Ga0209913, IMG submission 185805) | Permafrost soil microbial communities from the Arctic, to analyse light accelerated degradation of dissolved organic matter (DOM) -... | ecosystem: Environmental > Terrestrial > Soil >... | reverse complement strand
TCAGCGGAGCAAGCTCCCTGTTACCGTTCGACTTGCATGTGTAAAGCATGCCGCCAGCGTTCAATCTGAGCCAGGATCAAACTCTTCAGTTTAATCTCTGTTTTTCCGATACTGCTATCGGAGGTCATCTACTCAAGAATACTGACGATTCCATCTTTCGATGGTCACGTTTTAATTACTTGTGTAGACGTTTGCTGCTATATTTTGAGCATCGAGACCGAAGTCTCGGGCACATCACATCAAACGCCCACACTTATCGACTGTTGATTGTTAAAGAATTCTTCGCTTTTCAGCGGCGCTGCTGGGCTTGCACCCTTGACAAATCGTTGTGTTTGTCAGCGGCAGAGAGATGAGATTATGCGGTGTTTCGTGCAGCTCGTCAACATCTCTTTTTTACTCCAGCGTCGTATTCCAACGCTTTTGCTCGGCGCCCGACTACCGCGCCTCACCCTGCCGTTTCGCTTTATTTCATCACTGCGTTGCGACAGGGACAGAATCATAACGGAGCACCAGCCGCCGCGCAAGCCCTTTCGCATTGAAAGCGTAAATCGCCGCCACCAGGGTGCAGGCGATCCAGGCCGACCATAAGGTATGGGTCAGGAAATGCGCACCGCGCAATTGCTGCATCCACCCTACCGCCCCGCCCAGTACCAGCATCGACGCGCCGATCGCCAATGCCTTGCGTGGACGGTGCGGCCACCAGAAAGCAGCAATGGAAACGAGCCATAGGGCACTCGATGCATGCCCGCCCGGCAGGCAATGCCCCGATGCCACGCCGGACGGCATCCATTCGAGCAGTCGAATATAAGGGGCGGTGCCGCCATAACGCTGCAGGTCCCACGGACAATGGGAAGCGCTGGCCTGCTTCAGCAAACTGATTGCCAGCGGCACCAATACGGCCGACATTGCAACCACGCGCAAGCCCGTGCGGCGCTCGCTCGTCCACCCGTCGAATGGACGATAGCCGTCCCACAGCGCCAGCAATACAGCGCCGACTGCCAGCACCGTAAACAGCGACTTCAGGATTATGTGATTGAACTGCTCCGCAATCCACGCATGCTGCCAGGGAAAGCTGTGCGTGACGGGGTCGAAAGCAGCATCGGCCAGCGCCAGGTCGATATTGGTGTTATTGCCGATCCAAAGGATGATTGCTGCGGACAAGGCGAGGCAAGCCGCCACGTGCCAAGCGAGGCGGCCGTCGGTGGATTCAGATTTCACGGGTGCAGGGATGGGTCAGGTCGAGCTTTGGGTTATACACGGCCGTACTGACATTGAGCAGGCCCAGCATCGAATGGAAAACGTTATCGTGGGAGAAGGACTGGCCGCTGCGCGCGGTCAAGCACTGGTAGTCGATATCGAAGCGCTGGCGGAAGCTTTCCGACAGCCACAGCATCATGGGCACGCTGCGCTGTTCGGCGGGCGAAATGATGTAAGGCGCGCCGTGCAGGTACATATTCTTTTCTCCCAGCGATTCGCCATGGTCGGACACGTACAGCATCGCCGTATCGACACCCTGCTCCGCGCCGGCGGCCCGCAGCGTGTCGATGGTCTTGGCAAGGAAGTGATCGGTGTACAGGATCGAATTGTCGTACGCGGCCACGATGGACTCGCGCGAACACTGTTCCAGTTCGTTGGTCTGGCATACGGGACCGAACTTGTTGAAGGCGCGGGGATAGCGCTTCCAGTAGGCCGGCCCATGGCTACCCTTCTGGTGCAGCACGATGACGAGATCCTTCGTGGCATCGCGCATCAGCTGTGGCAGGTCGCGTACCAGCCGCTCGTCGTAGCACTCCTCGCCATCGCACAAGGGGTCGCCCGGCACCGCTTGCGACAGGTCCTCGTAGCGCACCCGGTCACACGCGCCCTTGCAGCCCGAATTATTGTCGCGCCACAGCACATCGAAGCCGGCATGGCGCAGCACGTCGAGCAGGCCTTCCTGCCGCACTGCCTTCTCCGGCGAGTAATCGTCGCGGCCCATGCCCGAGAACAGGCACGGTACCGATACCGCCGTGGCCGTGCCGCAGGAGCTGACATTGCGGAAGTTGATCAGGTCCGGCTGGCGCGCCAGTTGCGGGTTGGTCTGCCTGGCATAGCCGTTCAGCGAAAAATTCATCGAGCGCGCCGTCTCGCCGATCACGAGCACGGTGACGGTGCGCCGGCCCTGGCCCGCCGCATGGCCCCATTTGACGCCCTTGGCAGCATCCGTGCCCAAGGGCGCGACGACGACCGGCACGGCCCACTTGCGCTTCAGGTACCCGTGCGTGGCCTGGAACATATTGGTGGGTGTAAGCAGGAAGCGCAGTTCGCGGTGCTCGCGCACGGCCGGTGCCAGCACCTTGAAGAGCAGCAGTAGCAGCACGGCACCGGCCAGCAGTGACCCGGCCACGATGGCTCCCTTTGCCAGCAGGTCGCGCCGTATCGGGCGGAACACCAGCGGCAGGCGCCATACCAGCAGCGACGGCAGGATGCCCAGCAAGGTCACGGTTTCCACCATCCGCCAGCTGAGCAGCTCATTGGCTTCCTTCGGATCGGTCTCGAAGACGTTCTGCACCATGGATGAGTCGATGACGACGCCGTACTCGTTCATGAAGTAGCTGGCGGCCGAGGCGCCCAGGAACAGCGCGATCAGCACGGGCTTGATGACGAAGCGGAAATTGAACAGGGTCAGGATCGCATTGAACAGCAGCACCAGCAGCACGAAGGCACCTACATACACGGGAACATTGCCGAGGTGGGCGCCGCCCGTGGCCGAAACGAAGGTTTTCCAGAAGCTGCCGTTATAGGCCAGGACCAGGAAGGCGGACGCGCCCAGGGTCAGCTGCGGCGCGCCGACACGGGGCATGGAGAAATGTTTCACTAATGCGGCTTTCGCGAATGACGAGCCGCCAGGGTAAGCGCCCATCAGTGAATGCCGCGTGAAGCCTGCGTTAAGGGCGGGTTAACTCAGGGGGAAAGTGAATTTCGAAGCGGGTGCCGCCGCCGGCGCGCTCGCGCAGGATCAGCGTCGCGCCCAGGTGGGCGCAGATGCGCTGCACCAGGCCCAGCCCCAGGCCGGTGCCGGACGAACCGCGTGCATCAAGCGGAATCGGCTCGTTGTTCAAGCGCGCCCGTGCCGCCGGTGGCAGGCCGGGTCCCGTGTCCTCGACGATGACGGCGCCGCCCGCCAGGCTGACATCGACGACGCCGCTTTCCGTGTACTGGCAGGCATTGCGCACCAGGTTGCCGATCGCTGACAGCACCAGCTCGCGCACGCCATGGATGGCGAAGTCGTCGCCGCCCGTGTAGCGCAACGCGAGCGGGCGATTGACGACCAGTGGCTGGTAGCGCAGCACCTCGGCCTGTGCCAGCGCGGCCGCCGACAAGGACGTCCACTCCAGCTGTTCCGGCGAACGGGCCAGGCGCAGCAACATGCTCGTCACGTCCGTCGCCTCGCGCGCGGCGCGGTAGATGCGTTCGGCCGGCGCATACAGCAGCGGCTCGCGCTCGGTCTGCGCCATCAATACTTCGGCCGCGCCGGCGATCACCGTCAGCGGCGTGCGCAGTTCGTGGCTGACGTCCCCCGTAAAGAAGCGCTCGCGGTCGAGGAACTGGCGCAGCTCGTCCGTGTGACCGGCGATGGTGCGCGCCAGGAGGCCCAGTTCATCCCTGCGCTCCTGCAGCGGCAACCGTCCCGCGCGGGCGCCAACGGCGCCGGCCAGTTCGACAATGGGATTGACCACCCGGTTGCCGACAAAGCGGCCCAGCATCAGCGAACAGCCTAGGAAACCGAGAAAGGCGATGCCGAACATCGAATACACCACCAGCTCGATCTGTTCGTAGTCGCTGTCATGATCGACGACGACGAAGGGGCCGAGGCTGTCGCGACCCTTCAGCACGTGCAGGTCGACGCCATCGACCGTCACCTCCTGCACGCCCTCGGGCAGCTCGCGCAGGGAGCGGGGTATGCCTTCGCCGTGGTGGAAGCTGATCCCGGCCGGCATCTCGACCGGGAGCTTACCGGCAAAGCGGGGGCTCGCCCACGACGCCACTTCTTCCAGGCGCTCGTCGACCAGGCGCACCTCGATGCCTTCCACCGCCAGCGCCGCGATCACGGCGAAGAACAGCGACGAAGCGGCGGCGAAGGTCAGGTAGGCAACGGTAATCCGTCGCCGCATTGAATCAGGCTTGTTCGAAGCGGGCTTGTTCGAAGCAGGCTTGTTCGAAGCGGACTTGTTCTTGGAGGTCTTGTTCATGCGCCCTGGTCGTCCGTGGCGACCAGCTTGTAGCCGATACCGGAAATCGTGCGCAGCATGGAAAAACCGAACGGCTTGTCGAGCGCCTGGCGCAGCGCGTGGATATGCACGCGCAGGGCATCGCTGTCGGGCGGATTGTCGCCCCACACTTCCTGCGCCACCGATTCGCGCGATACCACTTTCGGCGCTTCCTTCATCAGCAGCTTCAGGATGGTGTAGCCCGTCTTGGTCAGCGCCAGCGGCCGTCCGGCCCGCCGCGCCTCGAAGGTGCCCGTGTCGAAGGACAGCTCGCCCACCGTCAGCACGGCGCTGCCGCCATGGCTGCCCCGCGCGCGCCGCACCAGCGCCTTGAGCCGCACCTCCAGCTCGACCAGCGAAAACGGCTTGACGAGGTAGTCGTCGGCGCCGCTGTCGAAGCCTGCCACCTTGTCCTCCAGCGTGTCGCGCGCCGTCAGCATCAGCACGGGCGTGGACTTGCCCAATTCACCACGCAGCTTCTGGCACAGCTCCAGGCCGTTCAGCCCGGGCAGCATCACGTCGAGCACCACGGCGTCGTAGTCGTTTTGCGCCGCCAGCGCCAGCCCGCCATAGCCGTTACCGGCCGAATCGAGCACATAGCCTTTCGGTTCCAGAAAGCCGTACAGGTTGGCGACGATGTCGGGATTGTCTTCGATAATAAGGAGGCGCATCGGCCCATTATAATTCGCTTCCCATTCCAAGCCGGCCACCGCCATGATTCCAGACATTGTCCCCCTCCACGACGCGCAACTGGCAGCCCGCCTGGCCCAGGCCATCGACAACAAGACCAAGCCGCTGGGCAGCCTGGGCACGCTGGAGGCCCTGGCCAGGCAAATCGGCATGATCCAGGGAACGGCCGCGCCCACGGTGCGCGAGCCGGCCATCCTCGTCTTCGCCGCCGATCACGGCATCGTGGCCGAGGGCGTGTCGGCCTACCCGCAGGATGTCACGTGGCAGATGGTCGAGAACTTCCTGGCCGGGGGCGCCGCCATCAACGTCTTCGCGGCGCAGAACGCCTGCGCGCTGCGTGTCGTCGACGCCGGCGTCGCACACGACTTCGGCGCGCGCGCGCATCTGCTGGACCGCAAGGTGGCGCACGGCACGCGCAACTTTGCTTTGCAGGCAGCGATGACGGCCGAGCAGTGCACCCAGGCGCTGCGCCACGGCATGGACATTGTCGACGCCCTGCCCGGCAATGTAGTCGGCTTTGGCGAGATGGGCATCGGGAACACCACGGCCGCGGCGGCACTGATGCACAAGCTGACCGGCATCCCCGTCGCCGCCTGCGTCGGCGCCGGCACCGGCTTGAGCCACGAGGGCATCCTGCACAAGGCCCGCGTGATCGAGGCGGCCGTGCGGCGCCATCGCGGCATCGATGCGCCGCTGGACGTGCTGGCCACCTTCGGCGGCTTCGAGATCGCCATGATGGCCGGCGCCATGCTGCGCGCGGCCGAACGCCGCATGGTACTGCTGGTCGACGGCTTCATCGTCACCAGCGCCCTGCTGGTGGCGGCGCGGCTGCAGCCCGCCATCCTGGAATACTGCGTGTTCGCCCACTGCTCGGATGAAAACGGCCACCGCCGCATGCTCGATGCCCTCGCCGCCACGCCCCTGCTGAACCTGGGCCTGCGCCTGGGCGAAGGCACCGGCAGCGCGCTGGCCCTGCCGCTGCTGCACGCGGCCGTGAACTTCCTCGACCGCATGGCCACGTTCGCATCGGCCCAGGTCAGCGAACAGTCGGCCTGACCATGCACCAGCTGCGGCTGTTCTTCACGGCGCTGCAGTTCTTCACGCGCCTGCCGATTCCCCGCTGGGTCGGTTTCGAGCCGGACTGGCTGCACCACGCCTCGCGCTACTTCCCGCTGGTCGGGCTGGTCGTCGGTGCTGCCACCGCCGCCGTCTACTGGGCCGCTTCCCTCGTGCTGCCGCCCGCGCTGGCCGTGCTGCTTTCCACCGCCGCCGGTATTTATATGACGGGCGCCTTCCACGAAGACGGCTTCGCCGATGCCTGCGATGGCCTGGGCGGCGGCGTCACGCGCGATCGGGCGCTGGAAATCATGAAGGATTCGCGCATCGGTGCCTACGGCGCCATCGGCATCGGCCTGCTGCTGGCCGTAAAGTGCGCTGCCCTGGCGCACCTGCCGCCGCTGGCCGCCGTCGCCGCGCTGCTTTGCGCCCATCCCCTGTCGCGGCTGATGGCGGCAAGCCTGATCTGGCGCATGGACTACGCCCGCGCCGAAGGCAAGGCCAAGCCGATGGCCCAGCAGATGAGCGGTGCGGAATTCGCCATTGCCGCCGCCTGCTGCCTGCCGTCCCTGCTGATGACGGCAGGCACCGGGTGGCTGGCGTGGCCTAACCTGGCCGGTGGCATCGTCGCGATGGCCCTGGTCGCGTACTGGTTCGCCCGCAAGTGTGAACGCAGACTGGGCGGCTACACGGGCGACTGCCTGGGCGCCGTACAGCAGTTGTGCGAAGCGGCGTTCTACGTCTGCCTGCTCGCCGCCTGGCGCTGACATGGAACTGATCCTGATCCGCCACCCCCGGCCCCTGGTGCCGGCCGGGATCTGCTACGGCAGCAGCGACGTGGCGGTGGCCGACGCGGAACTGGCAACCGCCCATGCGGCGCTCAAGGACGCACTGCACGAGCTGCCGGCCGCGACGCCGCTGTTCAGCAGCCCGCTGCGGCGCTGCGCCGCCCTGGCACGGCGCCTGTCGCCCTGCCCCGTGTTCGACGCCCGACTGGCCGAAATGGATTTCGGTGCCTGGGAGCTGCGCGACTGGGACGATATCGGTCGCGACGACGTCGACGCCTGGGCCGGCGACCTGCTGCGCTACCGCCCCGGCGGCGGCGAAACCGTGCTGGAAGTGGCGCACCGCGTGGGCGGCGCGCTGGCCTCGATCCGCGCCTGCGGCGCCGAGCGCGCGGTGGTGGTCTGCCACGCCGGCACGATCCGGCTGCTCCAGGCCATGGCCGGTGGCGCGCCCTTGGCCGAAGCGGCATTGACGGCCGCCGCCACGCCCAACAGCATCGGCTACGGCGCGGTGGTACGCCTGCACCCAGGTGCCATGCCGCCTTAATACTCGTATAATGACGGGGTTTTGGTGCCCGCGTCCGTATCTCGGACGCAGTTAAACGGGAAATACGAAGCCGCCCCGGCGGCCAACGTATGCTGCCCCCGCAACGGTAAGCAGGTCGCCGCGCCTCAAGCGCGGCAGCGCTCTCCAGCAGCCACTGTGCACTCTCGACCGCATCGCGCCGGCCGAATACGCATGGGAAGGTGAGAGCGTCACGCCTGCCAGCCCGGATACCGGCCAGGACTCAGGTGGAGGCGCGTGTCGTGCAGACGGGCGCGCTTCTGTTCCATTCGGCCTGCGGGGAAGCGGGCCGGTGCTCATTGAAGAAGATTTACCATGACCTCTCCCGTACCAACCCAGGCGGCCTTCGCCGTGCTGGCGCTCGCCTTTGCCGCGCCAGCCGCAGTCGCCCAGGCAACCGCCATCGATTCCGTCATCGTCACCGCCAGCCGCACGCCGCAACTGGCCAGTGAAGTCATCAGCGATACGCTGACGATTACCGCCCAGGACATCGCCAACGCCGGCGTCGGCTCGCTGACGGAACTGCTGCAGCGCCAGCGCGGCATCGAAATCACCGGCAACGGCGGCCCCGGTACCAATTCCAGCGTGCTGCTGCGCGGCGCCGCCGCGAACCAGAGCATCGTGCTGGTCGACGGCGTGCGCATCGGCTCCGTCTCGGGCGGCGCCGCCAGCTGGAACGCCATTCCCCTGTCGGCCATCGACCATATCGAAATCGTCTACGGGCCGCTGAGCACCCTGTACGGCGCCGACGCCATCGGCGGCGTGATCCAGCTGTTTACCAAGAAGGGCAAGGGTGCGCCGGCCGTGACGGCCTTCGTCGGCGGCGGCAGCGATGCCACCTACGAAGCCGATGCGGCCATCTCGGGCGGCACGGACAAGGTCAGCTACTCGCTCTCCGTCGGCAAGGAGCTGTCGGAAGGCTTCTCGTCCACCCGCAAGGGCTCGTCCAGCTTCAATGCCGACGACGACGGCTACAACCGCAAGAGCGCGGCCGGCCAGGTCGCCGTGCAGCTGGCGCCCGGCCACGAGATCGGCGGCGTCTTCCTGTACAGCGACACCATCGCCGACTATGACAGCGGCAGCTTCGATGCCTACAGCACGCAGCGCCAGAGCACCATCGCGGCCTACTCGCGCAACCGCATCCTGCCGAATTGGACGATGTATGTGCAGGCCGCCCAGTCGCGCGACAAGTCCGGCTCCTTCTACGCACCCGGCCCCTTCGGCGGCAGCCAGATCGACTCGACGCAGACCATGTTCACGTGGCAGAACGATATCCGCATCGGCGCGGACAACCTGCAACTGCTGGCCGAGCACCGCAAGGAAGAGGCGGACGGCAACAACACGGACCTGAACCGCGAGCGCAGCACCCGCTCGTTCGCCGCCACCTACAGCCTGAAACGGGGCCCGCACCTGGTGAACCTGGGCGCGCGCACGGACGACAGCTCGCAGTACGGCACCCATAACACGGGTTCGGTGGGCTACGGCTACCGCATCAGCCAGGCGCTGCGCGTCAACGCCAGCTACGGCACCAGCTTCCGCGCACCGACCTTCAACGAGCTGTATTACTCGGGTTACGGCAACGAGGCGAACCGCCCGGAAGAAGGCCGCAACAAGGAAATCGGCCTGCACTTCGATGACGGCACCACGCAACTGGCCGCCACCTACTTCCACAACAAGCTGACGGACCTGCTGGTCAACACCGTGCCATGCCCGCTGGCGAGTACGCCGGAAGACGACTATCGCTGGGGCTGCGCCTACAACGTCAACCGGGGTGTGCTGGAAGGCCTGACCCTGAGTGCGCAACGCGCCTTCGGTCCGTTCACGGTATCGGCCAATGCCGACTTCCAGGACCCGCGCGACGAAACCACCGGCAAGTCGCTGCAGCGCCGCGCCCGTCGTCACGCCAACGTCACGGTCGAATACACCAACGGCCCGCTGGCCGGCGGCGTCGAATGGCACCTGTCGTCGTCGCGTTTCGACGACGCGGCCAACCGCAACCGCCTCGCCGGCTACGGCACCGTCAACCTGTTCGCCACCTACCAGCTGGCACGCGACTGGTCGGTGCTGGTCCGCTGGAACAATATCGCCGACCGCAACTACGAACTGGCGCGCTACTACCAGACGGCCGGTTCGACGGCATTTGCCGGCGTACGGTACGGTTTCAAGTAAGGGCTGATTGTAGGAGCTGACTATAAGGGCTTGAAGCAAGCCCGAACCATTGTTGTAAGCTGCCGGGGCCGGGCCCCGGCAGTGCCGAATCTATATAGAATTCAAGGCAGCCATGCATCCAACCTCCGCCAACCTGCGCGCGCGAGCCGGCATCATCACCGGCGGTCTGCTGCTGGCCTGCGTCGGCAGCGTGCTGTTCGCGGGGATGACGGGCTCCGTGTCGATTCCGCTGGCCGATATCCCCGGCGCGCTCGACGAACTGCTGCACCACCGTGCCGATTCGCTTGCCGCCACCTTGCTCGACCTGCGCGCCACCCGCGCCCTGACGGCCTTCGTGACGGGCGCCGCCCTGTCGCTGGCCGGCGTCATGATGCAGGCGCTGCTGCGCAATCCCCTGGCCGACCCCTATGTACTGGGCATTTCCGCCGGTTCGGCCGTCGGCGCACTGGCGGCCATGGTGGCCGCTTGCGCCGCCTGGGCCGTCGACGCGGCCGCCTTTGCCGGCGCCGTCGCCATCTCGATGCTGCTTTACCTGCTGGCACGCCGCGACCTCAAAAGCGGCAGCGCGGCCGAAGGCGGCACCGCCCTGCTGCTGCTGACGGGCGTGATCCTGTCCTCGGCAGGTTCCGCGCTGGTCACCCTGATGCTGTCGATCGCGTCGGAAAACCAGCTGCGCGGCATGGTCTTCTGGCTCATCGGCGACCTGTCCGGCGCGCCCCTGCGAGCCCTGCCCTGGGTGGTGCTGGCCAGCGGCCTGCTGTTCGCGCTGCGCTCGGCGCGGGCGATGAACGTGCTGGCCCAGCATGCGGAAGCGGCGGCCACCCTGGGCATCAATGTGGGCGTGCTGCGCAAGGGCCTGTTCTTCATCTCTGGCCTGCTGACAGCCAGCGCCGTCACCACGGCGGGCAGCATCGGCTTCGTCGGCCTGATCGTGCCGCATGCCTGCCGCTTCGCCTTCGGTCCGGACCACCGCGTGCTGATTCCCGCCGCCACCCTGGCCGGCGGCGCCTACCTGGTACTGACCGATACCCTGGCCCGTACCATCATCGCGCCGCAGCAGCTGCCGGTGGGCGTCATCACGGCGCTGATCGGCACGCCCGTCTTCCTGTACCAACTGCACCGGCTGAGGAAATGATGCTCGCCACCGAACGACTGCAACTGCGCATCGGCGCGCGCATCCTGGTCGCGGACCTGGACTGGCGCGTGGGCGCCGGCGAATGCTGGAGCATCATCGGCCGCAACGGCGCCGGCAAGAGCACCCTGATGCGCACCCTGGCCGGGCTGCGCGATGCCGATGGCGGCCGCGTGCTGATCGACGGTCGGCCGCTGACGGCCTGGCCGCTGGAACAGCTGGCGCGCCAGCGCGCCTTCCTGGCCCAGTCTCGCAGCGACGCCTTTGCCTACACCGTCATCGAGACCGTGCTGTCGGCACGCCACCCCTACCACGCCAACAGCTACTGGGAAAACAGCGACGACCACCGCATCGCCCTGCAGGCACTGGCGTCGATGGAAGTGGACGACCTGGCCGGGCGCGACGTGCGTACCCTGTCCGGCGGCGAGCGCCAGAGAGTCGCCGTTGCCGCGCTGCTGGCTCAGGATACGCCGCTGCTGCTGCTGGACGAGCCGGCGAACGCGCTGGACCTGGCGCACCAGGTCAGCGTGATGGGCTTGCTGGCGAAGCTGTGCCGCCAGCAGGGCAAGACCGTCGTCATGATCGGCCACGACCTGAGCCTGGCCCATGGCATTTCCACCCATGCGCTGCTGCTGATGGGTGACGGGCGCTGGCTGGCCGGCGCGCGCGACGACGTCATGCAGGCGCCCATCCTCAGCCAATACCTGCATCATCCCATCGACGTGCTCCGTCACGGCAACCGCAGCATCTTCATTCCCCGCGAGGCCCAAGCATGAACGACCTGACACCGGAACAAACCGCAGCGCTCAACGAGCGCCATCGCGTGCGCATGGAGCGCAAGAAGGCCATCGTCGACGCCAATATTGCCGCGGCCGACAAGGCCATCGGCATCATCATCGTCAATACCGGCAACGGCAAGGGCAAGAGCTCCAGCGGCTTCGGCATGGTGGCGCGGGCGCTGGGCCACGGCATGAAGGTCGGCGTGGTCCAGTTCATCAAGGGCGCCATGTCGACGGGCGAGGAAAAATTCCTGCGCCGCTTCCCCGACGAAGTCGAGTTCCACGCCATGGGCGAAGGCTATACCTGGGATACGCAGGACCGCGAACGCGATATCGAGAAGGCCACGGCGGCCTGGGAACAGGCCAAGGCCTTCCTGGCCGATCCGGCCTATGGCCTGGTGCTGCTGGATGAACTGAATATCGCGCTGAAGTACCGCTACCTGGACGTCGACACCGTCATCGGCGACCTGCTCGACCGCCCGGCAATGCAGCACGTCGTCGTCACCGGCCGGGGCGCGCCGCCGGAACTGGTGGCAGTCGCCGACACGGTCACGGAAATGAACGTCGTCAAGCACGCGTTCAAGGCCGGCATCGCAGCCCAGGCAGGCACGGAGTTCTGATGGCCGCCCGCGCCGTATTGATCGCCGCCGTCTCGTCCGGCCAGGGCAAGACCACCGTCACGGCGGCACTGGCGAGGAAGCTCGTGCAGCAGGGCCAGCGCGTGCGTGTCTTCAAGTGCGGGCCGGACTTCATCGACCCGATGCTGCTGGCACGCGCCAGCGGCGCGCCGGTCGAAACGCTGGACCTGTGGATGGTGGGGCGTGAACGTTGCCACCGCCTTCTGGCCCAGGCGGCTCAGGAAGCCGATGCCATCCTGATCGAAGGGGTGATGGGCCTGTACGACGGCACGCCGTCGGCGGCCGACCTGGCGCGCGAGTTCGGCGTGCCGGTGCTGACGGTCATCGATGCGGGCGCGATGGCGCAGACGGCTGGCGCCCTGGTGCACGGCCTGCGCGACTACGGCCCCGTCGAGCTGGCCGGTGTCATTGCCAACCGCGTCGGCAGCGCCGGCCACGCCGCCATGGTGCAGGCCTCGCTGCGCGGCATTCCCCTGTTCGGTAACTTGCCGAAGCAGGGCCGCTCGCTGCCGGAACGGCACCTGGGCCTGGTCCTGCCGGACGAGGTGGAAGGCATCGACGCACTGCTCGACGAGCTGGCGGCGCAGCTGGACTTCGACGCGGCGGCCTGGGAAGCGCTGGCGCCCATAACGTTCGAGCCGCCCGCGCCGGAAGCCGCGCTGCCCCCTGCGCTGGCCGGCAAGACGATCGCCATCGCGCGCGACGAGTCCTTCCTGTTCGTCTACACGGCCAACAAGCTGTTGCTGCAAGGGCTGGGCGCGCGGCTGGTGTACTTCTCGCCGCTGGCGGACGAGCCGGTGCCAGCCGATGCCGACGCGGTGTACCTGCCGGGCGGTTACCCGGAACTGCACTGCGAACGTCTCGCCGGCGCCGCAACGTGGCGCGCCTCGATACGCGCAGCCCATGCGGCCGGCATGCCCATCGTGGCCGAATGCGGCGGCATGATGTCGCTGGCGGACGCGCTGGCCGATGGCGCCGACCACGACTGGCCGATGGCGGGTCTGCTGCCGGGTAAGGTCACGGTGCAGAAGCGCCTGGCCGGCCTGGGTCCGCAAGCCATGCCGACGGCGCAGGGCACGCTGCGCGGCCATACCTTCCACTACTCGCGCATCGACACGGATACGCCGGTCGCCGCGTACACGAGCAAGAACCCGTCCGGCGCGCAGGGCGAAGCCGTGTACCGGGTCGGCTCGCTGACGGCTTCGTACTTCCACGGCTATTTCCCGTCCAACCCCGAGGCCGTGGCCGCGATGTTCCTGGGCCAGGAGGCGTGATGCGCACGCTGGTCCTGGGCGGCGCCCGCTCCGGCAAGAGCGCGCACGCGGAAGCGCTGGCGGCGCAATCGGAAAAGGAAGTGGTGTATATCGCCACGGCCGCTTCCGGCGACGGCGAAATGGCCAGCCGCATCGCCCAGCACCGCGCCCAGCGCCCCGCGCACTGGACGACTGTCGAGGAGAGGCTGGCCCTGGCCGACGCGCTGGCAACCTGGCGCGCGCCGCACCGCCTGGTGCTGGTCGATTGCCTGACGCTGTGGCTCAGCAACCTGCTGTTCGAGGACGGCACGATATATCCGGACGTCGGCGCCATCGAGCTGCCGGCCCGCTTTCACGCCGAGCGCGCGGCCCTGCTGGCGGAGCTGACGCAGCCACGTGGCGACGTGATCCTCGTCTCCAATGAAGTAGGCATGGGCATCGTGCCTTTCGGCGCCATCACCCGCGCTTATACGGACGAAGCGGGCCGGCTGAACCAGGCCGTCGCGGCCCGGTGCGACCGGGCAGTGTTCGTCGCCGCGGGCTTGCCCCTGTACCTGAAAGGCGGCCCATGCTGAGCGGCCTGTCGTGGCCCGTCGTCACCGGCCTGCTGCTGGCCGGCGTCGTGCTGGACCTGCTGCTGGGCGAAACGCGCCGCTTCCACCCGCTGGTCGGCTTCGGCAACCTGGCTTCCCGCATCGAACGCTGGCTGAACCGGGGCAAGGCCCGGCTGGCGCGCGGGGCGCTGGGCTGGATGCTGGCCGTGCTGCCGATTACCGCCTTGGCGGCCTGGCTGTGCGATGCCTCGGCCATCGGCCTGGCCCTGCATGCCGTGCTGCTATACCTGTGCATCGGCCTGCGCAGCCTGCGCGAGCACAACCTGCCGATCGCCGGTGCGCTGGCCGCCGGCGACCTGCCGCGCGCACGCTTTCTGACGTCGATGATCGTCAGCCGCGATACCGCCGACGCGGCGGAAGCGGACCTGGCCAAGGCCAGCGCCGAATCGCTGCTGGAAAACGGTAACGACGCCGTCTTCGGCACGCTGTTCTGGTTCGCCGTGGCCGGCGGCCCGGGCGCCGTGCTGTTCCGGCTTGCCAATACCCTCGATGCGATGTGGGGCTACCGGAACGCGCGCTTCCTGTATTTCGGTCGCGCGGCCGCGCGCATCGACGATGCCTTGAACTATGTGCCGGCGCGGCTGACGGCGTTGTCGTATGTACTGCTCGCGCCGACCATGACGGGCAAGCGGCGCGCATGGCAATGCTGGCGCACGCAGGCGCCGGCGTGGAGCAGCCCGAATGCGGGCCCGGTGATGTCCAGCGGCGCCGGCGCCTTGTGCCTGGCCCTGGGCGGCGCGGCCACGTATGACGGCGAAGTGGAACAGCGCCCGCCGCTGGGCAGCGGCGCGGCGGCGCAGGCCACCGACATCGTCCGCGCCTGGCAGCTGGTGCAGCACACCGCCATGCTGTGGCTGGTCTGCTCCGGAGTTGCTGCCCTCGTGATGGTGGGAGCGCGGCATGCCTGAACACGGCGGCAACCTGCGCGAGGCCGCGCGCCTGTACGGCCGCGATGACTGGATCGACCTGTCGGCCGGCCTGAATCCGGCCTGGTATCCCGCGCCGCCCCTCGCGGACGACGCCTGGCACCGGCTGCCCGAACCCGATCCCGCGCTGGCGGCGGCGGCCTGCGCGTACTACGGCGCGCCCCATATGCTGGCGGTGGCGGGCACCCAGGCCGCCATCCAGGCCCTGCCCCGACTGCGCTCGCCGTCGGTCGTCGTCATCGCCGCGCTGTCGTATGCGGAGCACTTTCACCACTGGTCGCAGCACGGGCACGTGGCCACGCAGGTGCCCTACCATGACCTGGCGGGGACGGTGCACGATGCGGACGTGCTGGTGGTCTGCAATCCGAACAACCCGACCGGTGCCACCGTGCCGCGCGCGCAATTGCTGGAATGGGCGGATCTTCTTCACCGGCGCGGCGGCTGGCTGGTGGTCGACGAAGCGTTCGGTGACACCGATGGCATCAACAGCGTGGCCGATTGTGCCGGCAGGCCGGGCCTGATCGTGCTGCGCTCGGTCGGCAAGTTCTTCGGCCTCGCCGGCGTGCGGCTGGGCTTTGTTGCAGCGCAGCCGGCGCTGCTGGCGGTGCTCGACGAACTGCTGGGGCCATGGCAGGTCAGCGGCCCGGCCCAGCAGATCGGCAAGGCCGCGCTGCTGGACCGCGCCTGGCACGCAAGTACGCAGGAGCGGCTGCGGCTGGCAGGCCGGCGCCTGCGGGAGCTGCTGGCCAGCCACGGCATCGAGTCGTCCGGCACTGCGCTGTTCCAGTGGTGGCAGGAGGCGCACCCGGAAGCGTTTCACGAACATATGGCGCGACGCGGCATCTGGGTGCGTCTGTTCCGCGACGGCCCGCGCGGCATCCGCCTCGGGCTGCCGCCGCATCAGGAGGCGTGGTCGCGCCTGGACGAAGCACTGAATCAATGGACAAGGAAACCGGAATGAAAAAGCTTCTGCTGGCGACAGCATTGATGGCCACGGGCTGCGCCCAGGCGGCCGTCACCGTGCGCGACGACGACGGCCAGCTGATTACGCTGGCGAAGCCGGCGCAGCGCGTGATCTCGATGGCACCCCACGTGACGGAGCTGCTGTTTGCCGCCGGCGGGGGCGAGCGCATCGTCGGCGCCGTCGACTACAGCGACTACCCGGAGGCCGCCAAGGCCATTCCCCGCGTGGGCAGCAACCGCGAGGTCGATATCGAACGGGTCATCGCGCTCAAGCCGGACCTGATCGTCGTATGGCGCCATGGCAGCTCGGAACGCCAGATCGACCTGCTGCGCCAGTTGAACATCCCGCTGTACCACAGCGAACCGAAGAAGCTCGATGCCATCGCCGACAATGTCGTCAACATGGGCAAGCTGCTGGGCACCGAGACGGCAGCCAACGCGGCGGCCCAGGACCTGCGCCAGAAGCTGGCGGCGCTGCGAGCGCGTTATGCCAACCGCACGCCGGTACGGGTCTTCTACCAGGTGTGGGACAAGCCGCTGTACACGCTCAACGGCGCGCATATCGTCAGCGATGCGCTGAAGGTATGCGGCGGCGAGAACATCTTCGCCAGCCAGAAGATCACGGCGCCCGTCGTCAGCACGGAAGCGGTGCTGCAGGCCGATCCCGAAGCCGTCTTCAGCACGGCCGAGAAGGAACAAGGCGGCGCGGGGCTGTGGCGCAAGTATCCGAACATGAAGGCGACGCGGCAGGGCAACCTGTTCACCATCGACGGCCACCTGGTCAACCGGGCCGGCCCCCGCATGATCCAGGGCGCGGCGTCGCTGTGCGAACTGCTGGAAACGGCGCGTCAGCGCCGCAAGGACTGACATGGACTTCCCCTTCTCGACCTTGATGGTGCAGGGCACCACGTCGGACGCCGGCAAGAGCACCGTGGTGGCCGCCCTGTGCCGCCTGCTCAAGCGCCAGGGCGTGGCCGTGGTGCCGTTCAAGCCGCAGAACATGGCGCTCAACAGCGCCGTCACGGCGGACGGCGGCGAGATCGGTCGCGCCCAGGCCCTGCAGGCGGTGGCAGCCGGCGTGGCCCCGCATACGGACATGAACCCCGTGCTGCTGAAACCATCGAGCGACACGGGCGCCCAGGTCATCATTCACGGCAAGGTGCGCTCGGAAATGAACGCGCGCGACTACCACCAGTACAAGACGGTGGCGATGGCGGCCGTGCTGGAATCGCACGCACGGCTGCTGCGACAGTACGAAGCCGTGATCGTCGAGGGGGCCGGCAGCCCGGCCGAGATCAACCTGCGCGACCGCGACATCGCCAATATGGGCTTTGCCGAAGCGGTGGATTGCCCCGTCGTGCTGGTGGCCGATATCGACCGGGGCGGCGTGTTCGCCCATATCGTCGGCACCTTGTCCTGCCTGTCGGAAAGCGAACAGCGGCGCATCGTCGGCTTCGTGATCAACCGCTTCCGCGGCGATATCGGCCTGCTGGAACCTGGCCTGGAATGGCTGGAACGGCAGACCGGCAAGCCCGTGCTGGCCGTGCTGCCTTACCTGCATGGCCTGTTCCTGGATGCGGAAGACGCCGTGCAGGCAGTGCAAGCCCAGCGCGGTGCCTTCCGCGTCGTCGTTCCGAGCCTGCCGCGCATGAGCAATCACACGGACTTCGATGCACTGCGCGCGCATCCCGATGTCGACCTGCAGTTCATCCGCGCCGGCGAGCCGGTGCCGGCGGCCGATCTGATCATCCTCCCCGGCAGCAAGAACACGCGCGGCGACCTGGCTTGGCTGACGACGCACGGCTGGCCGGAGCGGATCGCACGGCACCTGCGCTACGGCGGCAAGGTGATCGGCGTGTGCGGCGGCTTCCAGATGCTGGGCCTTTCGGTGCGCGACCCGTACGGCGTGGAAGGCGCGGCGGGCGAATCGGCCGGCCTCGGGTTGCTCGACATGGTCACCATCCTGACGCAGGAAAAACGGCTGGAGCAGGTCAGCGGCGAGTGCGTGTTCGCCGACGCCACGGTGGCGGGCTATGAAATCCATATGGGGGTGTCGACCGGCGACGCCCTGGATCGCCCGGCATTTCGCATCGACGGCCGTCCCGAAGGTGCCCGCTCCTTCGACGACCAGGTGCTGGGCACCTACCTGCACGGCCTGTTCGACACCCCACAGGCCTGCAGTGCCTTGCTGCGTTGGGCCGGGCTGGATTCGGCGCACGTGCTCGATACGGCGGCGCTGCGCGAAGCGAGCCTGGAGCGCCTGGCCGATGCCACGCAACCGTTGATGGATGCGCTGCTCTCCCTGAAGTCCTAGGGCGTGCCGTGGGGCGCGAGAGCGGCTTCGCCGTTTTCGCGTTTGTGCAACAATCGGGCTCACCCCTACTGTTGCGCTACCAATGTCCAGCACCGAGAACGCCAAACGTTATCTTCCCTGGGTCGTCGCCACGGCCCTGTTCATGGAGCAGCTCGACTCCACCATCGTCAACACGGCCATCCCCAGCATGGCCGCCAGCCTGCTGGTCACGCCACTGAGCCTTAAGGCGGTCGTCACCAGTTATATCCTCAGCCTGGCCGTGGCCATTCCCGTCAGCGGCTGGATGGCCGACCGCTACGGCACGCGGCGCGTCTTCATGAGCGCCATTGCCATCTTCACGATCGCCTCGGTGTTGTGCGGCTTGTCGGTGAATTCGCCGATGCTGGTGGCGGCGCGGCTGCTGCAGGGCTTCGGCGCGGCGATGATGATGCCGGTGGGCCGCCTGGCCATCATCCGCACCTTTCCCAAGGCTGAACTGCTGGCGGCGATGAACTTCGTGATCATCCCCGCGCTGATCGGCCCCCTGCTCGGTCCCACGGTGGGTGGCTTGATCGTGCACTGGATGTCGTGGCGCGAGATCTTCTTCATCAACGTGCCGGTAGGCCTGGCCGCGATCTGGCTGGCGCACAAGCATATGCCGGATTATCACGGCGACGGTCCGCGTCCCCTCGACGTGATGGGCCTGATCCTGTTCGGTACCGGCATCGCGCTGCTGTCATGGCTGCTGGAAGTCTTCGGCGAACATAAGCTCGATGTGACGTCGGCCGCCGTGCTGCTGTTCATCTCGGTCAGCCTCCTCGGGGCGTATGCGTGGCACGCGGGACGCGAGGAGCATCCCTTGCTGCGGCTGGCGCTGTTCAGGATTCGCACCTTCCGCGTGTCCGTGGTGGGCGGCTTCGTCACGCGGCTCGGCGTGGGCGGCCTGCCCTTCCTGCTGCCGCTGCTTTACCAGCTGGGGCTTGGCCTGCCGGCCTGGCAATCTGGCCTGCTGATGATGCCATCGGCCGCTGCCGCGATGGGCATGAAGTTCATCTCCGTACGCGTGCTGAACCGCTTCGGCTACCGCCAGGTGCTGGTGGTGAACACGGTCTTGATTGGCGTGACCATCGCGATGTACTCGTTCGTCCAGCTGGGCACTCCGGTGTATGCCATCGTTGCGATCAGCCTGTGCCTGGGCTTCTTCAATTCGCTGCAATTCTCCAGCATGAACAGCATCGCCTACGCCGACGTCGAGCAAGTCGACTCCAGCATGGCCAGCACGATGGCCAGCTCGATGCAGCAGCTGTCGATGAGCTTCGGCCTCGCTTTCGGGTCGCTGCTGACGGGCTGGTACCTGGGCGACATGCCGCAAACGGACCGCGTGGTGCTGACGGGAGCCCTGCACCAGGCCTTCCTGACGTTGGCGGGCGTGACGATCATATCGTCACTCACTTTCTGGACCTTGAAGAAGGAAGACGGCGAGAGCATCAGCCGCGGTAGCAAGGTGGTGTCGCCGCCGGTGCAGCAGAACCTGAAGTCGTCGGACGCGGCGGAATAATCGCGTTCGCGCGGTACGAAGCATGCCGTCCAATGCAAAAAGCCCCGCCAGGATCACCCGGCGGGGCTTTGCTAATTACTAGTCTGACGATAACCTACTTTCACACTGGTTGCAGCACTATCATCGGCGCAAAATCGTTTCACGGTCCTGTTCGGGATGGGAAGGGGTGGGACCGATTTGCTATGGTCATCAGACTTGACCTGTTGGCTCGCGCTGTGGCGCGGTGCCGAATTCCATTTATATACTTATACAGCCTTTTGAAGTGAAAAAGCCCGCTGTGCTTGCACAGCGGGCTTCCTCGGAATAACAGCCTGACGATAACCTACTTTCACACTGGTTGCAGCACTATCATCGGCGCAAAGTCGTTTCACGGTCCTGTTCGGGATGGGAAGGGGTGGGACC